>WBZM01000101.1_pt1 | contig 141914 bp, 132 predicted proteins | sample 5204271 | NCBI WGS metagenome assembly WBZM01 (sample SAMN12344346, study PRJNA552823) | activated sludge metagenome | biome: Activated sludge suspended growth; feature: Nitrification reactor; material: Wastewater; isolation source: activated sludge from nitrification reactor of wastewater... | reverse complement strand
TCGGCGGCGGCATCGAGATCTGGTTCGCCTACGTGCTGGCGCTGGGTTTCCTGCTGGTGCGGCCGCAAGGGCTGTTCGGCGAAAAGATCATCGACCGGGTCTGAGCATGCTTTACAGAGAGAACGGCCAGTTCAAGACCACCTACCGCGCCGACCAGGCGGTCTTCCCGATCGCACAGGACCGCATCGGCATCGCGCTGCTGCTGGCCTTCGCGATCGTCGTGGTGCCGCTGGTGGCGCCGGAGTACCTGTTCCGCGCCATCCTGATTCCCTTCCTGATCCTGTCGCTCGCGGCGCTGGGCCTGAACATCCTGGTCGGCTACTGCGGACAGATCTCGCTGGGCACCGGCGCATTCATGGCGGTGGGCGCCTACGCGGCCTACAACTTCCAGGCGCGCATCGAGGGCCTGCCGCTGATCGTCTCGCTGCTGATGGGCGGACTCACCTCGACGTTGGTGGGCGTGCTGTTCGGCATCCCGTCGCTGCGCATCAAGGGCCTGTACCTCGCGGTGGCGACGCTGGCGGCGCAGTTCTTCGTCGACTGGGCCTGCCTGCGGCTGCGCTGGGTGACCAACGATTCCTCGTCGGGCTCGGTGAGCGTGTCGGGCTTGAACGTGCTGGGCCTGCCGATCGAGTCGCCGGTGTCGAAGTACCTGTTCTGCCTCGGCGTGCTGATCGTGTTCGCGGTGCTGGCCAAGAACCTGGTGCGCGGCCACATCGGCCGCGAGTGGATGGCGATCCGCGACATGGATGTGGCCGCCGCGGTGATCGGCATCCGCCCGGTCTACGCCAAGCTCACCGCGTTTGCGGTCAGCTCCTTCATCGTCGGCGTGGCCGGCGCGCTGTGGGGCTTCATCCATCTCGGCTCCTGGGAGCCGGCGGCCTTCAACATCGACCGCTCGTTCCAGCTGCTGTTCATGGTGATCATCGGCGGCCTCGGCTCGATCATGGGCAGCTTCTTCGGCGCGGCCTTCATCGTCGTGCTGCCGATCGTGCTGGACAGCCTGCCGTACTGGTTCGGCATCCCGATCGACACCGCCTTCGCCTCGCACCTGACCTTCATGATCTTCGGTGCGCTGATCGTGTTCTTCCTCATCGTCGAACCGCACGGGCTGGCGCGCCTGTGGTCGATCGGCAAAGAAAAACTGCGCCTGTGGCCCTTCCCTCATTGAACTTCGACTGGAGACAAGCGATGAAGCTCAAGCACCTCTCTCTCGCCTTCGCCGCCGCGGCCGCCCTCGCGAGCACGCTGGCCAGCGCGCCCGCCTTCGCGCAGGCCAAGGAACAGTTCTTCCCGCTGCTGGTGTACCGCACCGGCCCGTACGCACCCAACGGCACGCCCTGGGCCAACGGCAAGCAGGACTACATCAAGATGATCAACGCCCGCGACGGCGGCATCAACGGCGTGAAGATCACCTTCGAGGAATGCGAGACCGGCTACGCCACCGACAAGGGCGTGGAGTGCTACGAGCGCCTGAAGGGCAAGACCAACACGCTGGTCGACCCGCAGTCCACCGGCATCACCTTCGCGCTGACCGACAAGGCGCCCGGCGACAAGATCCCGCTGATCACGCTCGGCTACGGCCTGTCGGCCAGCCAGGACGGCGGCGTGTTCAAGTGGAACTTCCCGCTGATGGGCAGCTACTGGACCGGCGCTGACGTGCTGATCCAGCACATCGGCAAGAAGGAAGGCGGCCTGGACAAGCTCAAGGGCAAGAAGCTCGCGCTGGTCTACCACGACAGCCCGTTCGGCAAGGAGCCGATCCCGCTGCTGCAGGAGCGCAGCAAGATGCACGGCTTCGACCTGCAGCTGATCCCGGTGACCGCGCCGGGCGTCGAGCAGAAGGCCGCCTGGCTGCAGGTGCGCCAGAGCCGTCCCGACTACGTGCTGCTGTGGGGCTGGGGCGTGATGAATTCCACCGCGCTGAAGGAGGCCCAGGCCACCGGCTACCCGCGCGAGAAGATGTACGGCGTGTGGTGGGCCGGTGCCGAGCCTGACGTGAAGGACGTCGGCGAAGGCGCCAAGGGCTACAACGCGCTGAACCTGAACACCTCGGGCACGCAGCCCAAGGTGATCCAGGACATCCTGAAGTTCGTGCACGACAAGGGCCAGGGAACCGGCCCGAAGGACGAAGTCGGCAGCGTGCTCTACACGCGCGGACTGATCATCCAGATGCTCGGCATCGAGGCGGTGCGCCGCGCGCAGGAGCGCTTCGGCAAGGGCAAGGTGATGACGGCCGAGCAAGTGCGCTGGGGCCTGGAGAACCTCGCGCTCGACCAGAAGAAGCTCGATTCGCTCGGCTTCTCCGGCGTGCTGCGCCCGATCAGCACCTCGTGCCAGGACCACATGGGCTCGACCTGGGTGCGCGTGCACACCTGGGACGGCGCGAAGTGGAACTTCAGCTCCGACTGGTACCAGGCCGACGAGCAGATCATCAAGCCGATGGTGAAGGCCGCCGCCGAGAAGTACGCCGGCGACAAGAAGCTGCAGCGCCGCACGCCTGAGGATTGCCAGAGCTGATCGGAGCAGCGGAGCGAGCGCCCATGAGCAACATCATCCTCAACGTCAACGGGATCGAGGTGATCTACAACCACGTGATCCTCGTGCTCAAGGGCGTCTCGCTGCAGGTGCCGGAAGGCGGCATCGTCGCGCTGCTCGGAGGGAACGGCGCGGGCAAGACCACCACGCTGCGCGCGGTGAGCAACCTGCTGGCCGGCGAGCGCGGCGAGGTGACCAAGGGCTCGGTCGAGCTGCGCGGCGAGCGCATCGAGAAGCTCTCGCCGGCGCAGATGGTCGAGCGCGGCGTCATCCAGGTGATGGAAGGCCGCCACTGCTTCGCGCACCTCACCATCGAGGAAAACCTGCTGACCGGCGCCTACACACGCCGCGACGGCAAGGCGGCGGTCGCGCAGACGCTGGAGAAGGTCTACAACTACTTCCCGCGCCTGAAGACGCGGCGCGGCTCGCAGGCAGCCTACACCTCCGGTGGCGAGCAGCAGATGTGCGCGATCGGCCGCGCGTTGATGGCCAACCCGAAGATGGTGCTGCTCGACGAGCCCTCGATGGGACTCGCGCCGCAGATCGTCGAGGAGGTGTTCGAGATCGTGAAGGACCTGAACACCAAGGAGCGCGTGACCTTCCTGCTCGCCGAGCAGAACACCAACATCGCATTGCGCTACGCCGACTACGGCTACATCCTCGAGAACGGCCGCATCGTGATGGACGGCGAGGCCAAGGCGCTGCGCGAGAACGAGGACGTCAAGGAGTTCTACCTCGGCATGGGCGGCGGCGATCGCAAGAGCTTCCGCGACGTGAAGAGCTACAAGCGCCGCAAGCGCTGGCTGGCCTGAGGCGAACGCCATGGCCGACGACGACTTCGGCTTCGCGCTGCCGGCGTTCAAGCCCGACGAGGCGCTGCAGCGTGCACGGCGCGACCTGCGCGAGCTGGGACTCGCGGAGCGCAACGGGCAGTTCGAGCGTGCCGGCGTGGCCATCGCCAAGCTCGCGGTCGACGGCGCTGCGCTGAAGGCCTCGGTGGTGAAGCGACCGAGCCGCAGCAGCCCCGAATGGACACACAAGACCCTGTCGAACAGCGCCCAGCTGCGCGACTGGACCGCCGAGCTGAAGAAGAAGCTGGCCGGCTGGAGCGACCGCGATGAGTGAACATTTCGACGCGCGCGAGACGCGCGACCCGGCGGCGCGCGAAGCGGCGCTGATGGCGGCGCTGCCGGCGCAGGTGGCGGCGGCGCAGAAGACCGCGGCCTTCGGCGAGCTGCTGGCCGGCATCGACGCGGCCTCGGTGACGTCACGCGCGGCGCTCGCGGCGCTGCCGGTGCTGCGCAAGCACGAGCTGCTGGAGCGCCAGAAGGCGCAGCGCCAGCAGGATCCGCTCGGCGGCTTCTCGGCCATCGGCTGGAGCGGCCTGCGCGCGGCGCGCGGCGCGAAGCGCGTGTTCCAGTCGCCCGGGCCGATCTACGAACCCGAAGGCGGCGCGGCCGACTACTGGCGCATCGCACGCGCGATGCATGCCGCGGGATTCCGCGCCGGCGACCTGATCCACAACAGCTTCAGCTACCACCTCACGCCGGCCGGCTCGATGATGGAGACCGGCGCGCATGCGATCGGCTGCACCGTGTTCCCCGGCGGCGTGGGCAACACCGAGCTGCAGCTGCAGGCGATGCAGGAGCTGCGGCCGCACGGCTATGCCGGCACGCCGAGCTTCCTGCGCATCCTGTTCGAGAAGGCGGCCGAGACCGGGGTCGTACTGCCCTCGCTGACCAAGGCGCTGGTCAGCGGCGAAGCCTTCCCGCCCTCGCTGCGCGACTGGCTGGCCGAGCGCGGCGTGCAGGGCTACCAGTGCTACGCCACCGCCGACGTCGGACTGGTGGCCTACGAGACGAGCGCGCGCCAGGGCCTGGTGCTCGACGAGGGGGTGATCCTCGAGATCGTGCGCCCCGGCACCGGCGACCCGCTGCCCGAGGGAGAGGTCGGCGAGGTGGTGATCACCGTGCTGAATCCCGACTACCCGATGGTGCGCTTCGGCACCGGCGACCTGTCGGCCGTGCTGCCAGGCCCCTGCCCCACCGGCCGCAGCAACACGCGCATCAAGGGCTGGCTCGGACGCGCCGACCAGACCGCCAAGGTGCGCGGCATGTTCGTGCACCCGAGCCAGGTGGCCGAAGTCGCGCGGCGTCACCCGGAAGTCGCACGCGCCCGCCTGGTGGTGGCCGGCGAGATGGCCAACGACACGATGACGCTGCGCGTCGAGGTGGCCGGGGCCCCCGAGGGCCTGGCCGCGAAGATCGCCGACAGCGTGCGCGACGTCACCAAGCTGCGCGCCGAGATCGAGCTGGTCGCGCCGGGCAGCCTGCCCAACGACGGCAAGGTGATCGAGGACGCGCGCAGCTACAAGTAGGCGCGCCTACACTGCCGCCGATGCAGATCGGCCGGCAGACGCTCGAAGCCTTCAGCGCGGAGCTGCTCGCGCTGGATCGCCTGCCCGCCGGCACTTCTCCAGCGCGCCTGATGCGCGAGGGCCTGGCGGGCCTGCATGCGCTGGTGTCCTTCGACGCCGCCTGGTGGGGCGAGTGTTCCGGCGGCATCGACGGCCTGGCGCCGCGCAACTGGCTGAGCGGCCGCATCAACCTGAGTGCCGATTTCGCGCGCGAGTGGAACCGCATCGGCGCGTCGGACGGCTTTGCGCGCGATTCCATGGATCGGCTCGACACCGTGGTCTGCGACAGCGGCTACGCCGACCCGGACCCGGAGGTCGAGGCCTTCGTGCGCCGCCACGACCTCTTCCACGTGATGGCGATCACACGCGCGCTGCCCGGCAGCGGGCTGCTGCAATTCGTGAGCCTGTACCGGCAGCAGGCGTCGCCGCCTTTCGAACCGGCGCAGCGCGTGCTGTTCGAGCAGTTCAGCGCGCACCTGATGCAGCGCTGGAGCGCGCGCGTCGCCGCGCTGATGGGTGACCACGGCGCCGCGGCCGGCGATGCGCACGGCCTGGTCGACGCCTCCGGCGACTTCGTCTACGTCGGCGCGCGGCTCGCACTGCACCTGCGCGAGCGCTTCCCGGCGTGGGATGGCACGCGCCTGCCGGCCGGGCTGGCCACGGCGCTGCACGACGCACCAGCCAGCCTGAGGCTCGGCGCGCGCCGGCTCTCGGTGCAGCGCTGCGGCGAGCTCATCCTGCTCGAGCTCGCGCCGCAGCGCCGCGCCGCGCCCTTGCCGCCACGCGAGATGAGCGTCGCGCTGCTGTATGCCGACGGCCACTCGCACAAGCTGATCGCGCGCATGACCGGCCTGAGCCCGACCACGGTGCGCACCTACCTGCGCGATGCCTACCTGCGGCTGGGCGTCTCCGACCGCGTGGCGCTCGGTCGCGCGCTGGCCGGCCAGCGGCCGCGTCGACGCACGGCTTGACCCTCCTCAATTGCGGAGGGTCGCGGCGATCCCCCGCGGCTACCTTCGGCCACGCCCATGTCGGGCGCATTCCGGGGGAGACCATGACACTGAGGGGAACGGGCGGTGCGCTGCTGGCGGCCGCGATCGTGGCGGGCGCGGTGATCGGCTGCGGAGGCGGCGACGGCATCGAGCCGGCCGACGTGGTGCTGCGCGGCGGCAAGGTGGTGACCATGGACGCCAGGCGCACCATCGCGCAGGCGGTGGCGGTGCGCGCCGGGCGCATCGCCTTCGTCGGCTCCGATGCCGACGCGGCCAAGCGCATCGGCGCGAACACCAAGGTGATCGATCTCGGCGGCCGCATGCTGATGCCGGGCTTCGTCGACGCCCACCTGCACTCGCTGGCCGGCGGCCGCGCGCTGCTGGTGTGCGACCTCGCCTATGCGCCACTGACACGCGCGCAACTCGTGCAGCGGTTGCAGGCCTGCCTCGATGCCACGCCCGACGCCGGCGCCGACACCTGGCTCGAGGGCGTGAACTGGGATCGCCAGTCGACCGCCGCGCTCGACGCCGACCCGACGCGCGCGCTGCTCGACGGCTTGCCGACGACGCGGCCGATCGCCGTGACCTCGTCGGACTTCCACTCGGTGCTCGCGAACTCGCGCGCCTTCGCGCTGGCCGGCATCGACGCGGCCACGCCCGACCCGGCCGGCGGCACCTTCCTGCGCGATGGCACCGGCACGCCCAGCGGCATCTGCGAAGACGCGGCCGGCTTCCAGCTGAAGGCCGCGATCCCGCCGGACAGCCCTGCCGACCAGCTCAAGCAGGGCCGCGCCGCCCTGGCCGCGCTGCGCGAACAGGGCATCACCACCTTCATGGATGCCGCGGCCGGCGAGCCGCACCTGCGCGTGTTCAAGGCGCTGCGCGACAGCGGCGAGCTGACGGCGCGCGTCAACCTCGCGATCAACGTCGACGCCGAGAACGCAAACACCGCGCCGGCCGACGAAATCGCCCACGTGAAGGCGCTCGCCGCGCAGGCCGACACCGGCGCAGCGGCCCCGGCACCGGGCGTGTTCGCACGCGTGGTCAAGGTGTTCATGGACGGCGTGGTCAACGCACCGGCCGATACCGGCGCGCTGCTGATGCCCTACCTGCAGAACATCGGCACCGACGCCGCGCCGCAGTGGGTGCAGGGCACCAACCTCGGCCAGCTGTACTACACGCCGGCCTCGCTGCAGGCGCTGATGCTGGCCGCGGTCGACGCCGGGCTCGACATGCACCTGCACGCCACCGGCGACCGCGGCGTGCGCACCGTGCTCGATGCCGTCCAGGCCACGCGGCAGGCGCGGCCGGGCGCCGACTTCCGCCCCGCCATCGCGCACGACGAGACGGTGGCGGTGGCCGACTACGGCCGCTTCGCCGCGCTCGACGTGATGGCGACGATGTCGTTCCAGTGGGCGCAGCGCGCGCCGTACTCGATCGGCGACACCGAGAACCACCTCGGCGCCGAGCGCTTCGCGCGCATGGAGCCCTCGGGCAGCCTGCGCCGCGCCGGCGCGCGCATCGTGCACGGCAGCGACTGGCCGATCGATCCGTTCGACACCTTCCTCGCGCTCAAGGTCGGCGTGACGCGCTCGGGCGACCCGCTCAACCCGCACAGTGCCGCGAGCCTCGCGCCGGTGTTCGAAGGCCCGATCAACGCCGACCCGGCGCTGACGCGCGACGACGTGCTGGCCGCGATCACCGTCAACGCTGCGCACCAGCTGCGCCTGGAGAAGCAGCTCGGCTCGATCGAGAACGGCAAGTTCGCCGACCTGATCGTGCTCGAGCGCGACTTCCTCGCCGTGCCCGACGAGGAGCTCGGCCGCAACCGCGTGCTGCTGACGATGGTGGGCGGCGAGGTGGTGGCGGCGCTCGACGTCTTCGCGAACGCGGTGACGCCGCAGCGCACGGCGCTCGCCGCCAAGGCGCGCGTGCTGAGCCCGCGCGGCTCCACCGGCCATGCGATCCCGTCGAACGTGCCGGGCGCGCCGCACGGCCACGGCGATGGCCACAACCACTGACGTGGCGGCCGGGGATCAGGCCGCGCCGTCGCGCGGCGCGGCCGATCCCCACTCGCGCTCGATCACCTGCTCCACCGGCACGGGTGCGAACGGCGCCTGCCGGCGCACGAGCACGGTCCACACCAGCGCGTAGACGAAGCAGGCGGCGCCGACGATCGCGAACGGCGCGTAGACCGCGGCCGGCGCGATCGTCGGCGGCGCGATGTCGGTGAGCGCGGCGAGGATGCCGGCCGAGGCCAGCAGCTGCGGCAGCGGGAACCAAGGCGTGCGGAAAGGACGCGCGAGATCGGGCCGGCGCCAGCGCAGCATCACCAGCGAGAGGTTCACGAGCACGTACGACGCCGACCAGGCGCAGACGCCCGCCAGCACCAGCGGCATGATGCGCGTGACGTCGCCGCGCACCGCGATCGCGCCGGCGATCGGGATCGCGGCGGAGACCACGATGCCCAGCACCGGCGTGCGGTGCCGCGGGTGCAGCCAGGCGAAGGCCTTCGGCAGCGCGCCGTCGAGTGCCATGCCGTAGAGCATGCGCGGCAGCGCGGCCATCAGCGTGTTGATCGTCGCCGCGCCGGCGAGAAGAAAGGCAATCCCCAGCCACACCCGGCCGGCCGGCCCGAGCACTGCGCTGGCCAGCAGCGGCACGGCCTCGGGCGTCTCGAGCAGGTGCACGCTGCCGTCGCCCACCGGGCCATCCGGCACCTGGCGCAGCATCGCGAGGGCCCACAGCCCGGTGCACAGCAGCACGCCGAGCAGGCCGAGGCCCATCGCACGCGGGATGGTGCGCTGCGGCGCACGCATCGAGGGCGCGAGCGGCGTGACGAACTCCAGCCCGAGGAACATGAAGAGCGCCATGCCCACCAGCGAGAACGCCGCGGCCGCATCGTCGCCGACGCGCGAGTCGCCCAGACCGATCGGCGCGCCGGCGGCCGGCGGCAGCAGCAGCGCGCCGATGCCGAACACCATCAGCGTCAGCCACATCGCGGCGGTGACGACGATCTCGACGCGCGCGAAGAGCTGGATGCCGAAGTAGTTCAGCACCGCGAAGCCCAGCACCAGCGCGACGCCGACCGCCCAGGTGGCGTCGTGCGCGACCAGCAGCGCGTGCAGGCCCTCGAAGTTCACCGTGGCCATCACGCCGGCGAGCACGGTCTCGGCGGTGCCGGCGAAGGTGTGCACCAGCAGGTAGGTCGAGAGCGTGCCGGTGATCGCCGCGACGCGGCCCAGGCCGCAGGCGATGAAGTCGTACACCGAGCCGGCCGTGGGCAACATCGTCGCCGCCTCGGCGAAGGTGCTCGCCTGCAGCGCCATCAGCCCAGCCGCGACCAGCATCGCGACGAAGAACAAGCGCCCGCCCAGCGACACGCCGCTGCTGGCGGTGAGCATCACCGGGCTGGCCATCACCAGGCCGACAGCCGTGGCCAGCGCGGTCGGGAAGCCGACCGCGCCGCGGGCGAGGTGGGCAGAAGAAGGGGTCGGGTCCATGGCGGCAGCGGCGGCGGCGTGGAGTTCGCCGCGACGGTGCAGCGCGCAGCGATGCTAGCGTGGCGCCGTCTCTATCATCGGCACCGACACTCCGCCGACCGCCGCATGAAGCACTTGAACGCCGCCCTCCTCGCGCTCGCCGTCGCGTTGCCGCTGGCCGCCCAGACCCGTGCACCCGCCCCGCCACGGCCGGTCACGCCGCGCGGGCCGCTGATGGCCGACGAGCTGAACAACATCGCGGTGTTCAAGGCGGCCTCGCCATCGGTGGTGAACATCACCGCGCTCGGGCTGGAGCGCGATTTCTTCTCGCGCAACGTGCAGCAGGTGCCGCAGGGCACCGGCACCGGCTTCGTGTGGGACGGTGCGGGCCACATCGTCACCAACTACCACGTGATCCAGGATGCGTCCGGCGCGCGCGTGACGCTGTCCGACCAGAGCAGCTACAAGGCCGAGCTGGTGGGCGCCTTCCCTGACCGCGACCTCGCGGTGCTGAAGATCGCGGTGCCGGCCGGCAAGCTGAAGGCGCTGCCGGTGGGCACGAGCCGCGACCTGCAGGTGGGCCAGCAGGTCTATGCGATCGGCAACCCCTTCGGGCTCGACCAGACGCTCACCACCGGCATCGTCAGTGCGCTGAACCGCGAGATCGAATCGGTGACGCGGCGCATGATCCGCGGCGCGATCCAGACCGATGCGGCCATCAACCCCGGCAACTCCGGCGGGCCGCTGCTCGATTCGGCCGGGCGGCTGGTCGGCGTGAACACCGCGATCTTCAGCCCCTCGGGCGCGAGCGCGGGCATCGGCTTCGCCATTCCCGTCGACGAGGTGAACCGCATCGTGCCGCGGCTGATCCGCGACGGCCGCATGGTGCGGCCTGCGCTCGGCGTGACCGGTGGCGGCGCCGACATCAACCGTGCGCTCAACTTGCCCAAGGGCGTGCCGCTGGTGCGGGTGCAGCGCAACGGCCCGGCCGCCAAGGCCGGGCTGAAGGCCTTCGCGCGCGGCGACGGCGGCATCGTGCAGGGCGACCTGATCACGGCGATCAACGACGAGCCCATCGAGGACGTCGACGACATGCTCAACGCGCTCGAGCGGCTCAACCCCGGCGACACGGCCGTGCTGACGCTGTGGCGCGCCGGGTCTTCGCGCAAGGTCGGCGTGACCCTGGCGGAATCGGAAGACTGACCGCGACCGCGGTCAGTGGCACGCCGGGGCTCGACGCCCCGGTCGGTGGCTCAGACCGCGCGGATGCGCGAAGCCTGCGGGCCCTTCTGGCCCTGCGTCACCTCGAACTGCACGCGCTGGTTCTCGGCCAGGGTCTTGAAGCCCTCGCCAAGGATTTCCTTGAAGTGCGCGAACAGGTCCTTGCCGCCGTTGTCCGGCGAGATGAAGCCGTAGCCCTTGCTTTCGTTGAACCACTTGACGGTTCCGGTTTCGATGCTCATGAGAATGTTCCTGGTGGGGTTGGGAGTGGAGATGCCCCAGCTTTCGCGGGTGCGTGCCAGCAGCGACCGGATGCGGTCGCCAACGTGCGGGGGAAATGCCGTGAGACCGGTCATCGACGGGTCTGCTGCGGCGGGCGAGCCGCGCCGGGCGCGCTGCGGCGCTCGAGGTGGCGGAAGGTGATGCGGCCCTTGCTGAGGTCGTAGGGCGACAGTTCCAGCGAGACGTTGTCGCCGGCGAGGATGCGGATGTGGTGCTTGCGCATCTTGCCGCCGGTGTAGGCGATCAGCGAGTGGCCGTTGTCCAGCGTCACGCGGAAGCGCGAGTCCGGCAGGATCTCGTTGACGACGCCTTGCATCTCGATCAGTTCTTCCTTGGCCATGGGGTCACTCCTGCGGTGTGGATGAATGGGGGGATGAGGGACGGCGCGCGTCGGGCACGCCGATCCACGCGAGGCCCTGGGCCGTCGCGTAGCGCTCGGCGGCGTCGCGGCAATCGAACAGAGGGGGGAGGCGCAGCACGCGATCGGAGGTCGCGCTGCCGCGTCCGGAGCGGATGGAGACCGAGGCCGCGTAGCGGCCACAGGGGGTGGAGCGGGTCAGTGGAGAAACGAGGTATTTCCCGACCTGGAGGGATGAATGAATGACGAACTCTCGGTGGCGCAGGCTCCCGGGGGAGCCGGCGCGGACAGACAACAGGGCGTGCGATGCGCACGCGGGCGGCGGATGAACTCTTTCCCGCGGCTGGCCGGCAGGGGTATTCGCTGCGGGCGAGGGGCAACCGGAACGGGGTGGCGACCTGCGGTCGGTGGCGTTCTGGCCTAGGAGGGAGATCAACTCGTGATCTCAGCGCGGCGGGCCGTCGTGTCGCAGTGGAAACGAGGCCCGTGTGTCGCGTCGATGCGTGCATTGTACCCGCTATGCGTGCGCGGCGCCTTCAGCGCGCCTCGGCGACCTTGTCGACCGCCTCCTGCGCGCTGCAGTGCCAGGCCAGATCGAGCCAAAGCGCATCGCTCGGCGCCGCGCGCAAGGGTTCGTAGATCGCGAACACGCCACGCGGATGGTGGTTGGTGCGGTCGCGACTGACCACTGCCGTGGGCTGCACGAAGAAGTCGGTCGGATCCACCCGATGCGGCAGCCGGGCGCGCAGCTCGTCCGGCACGCGGGTCGGCTCGCTGTGGAGGATCGGACCGCGCACCGGCGTTCGGCTGTCTTCCACCAGCCGGCCATCGACGACGTGGCCGTGCAGAACCCAGACGTTCTCGTCCATTGCCCGGAACGCGCTCACCCCGCAGAAGCGATCGCCGTCGATGCTCAAGCCAACGGTGGTGGACATCGCAAAGGTGGTGCCGTTCAGCGACAGGGATCCGTTGTCGAGCCTCCACCAGCTCTCCTGCGCCTCCTGCGCGTGTGCGCCGAGCGCACACAGCGCGGTGGTCAGGGCCAGCAGCAAGGGGCGGAGCACGGGGGTCTGGGTCATGGATGCCTCGAAGGGTTGGGTTGTCGTGCCCGGATCGGGATCGATCGGCAGGGCACGGGAGGCAGTCTCGAATCGGCCGCCGAAGCGCCGATGAAGTGCGTGAAGCGCACGTGAAGTCCGTGAATCGGCTCGCTGCCAGCGACGCTTCCGCTTCGATCGACGCGCCGGCAGCACGCTGACCACCCGTGCCGGGGCGCATGCCGCGCGCGATTTCCGAAGCCGGGAAAACCTGCTTCGCATCAAGCACTTACCGGTACGCCCCGGGACTTTCCCGTAGCGACTCGAAGGCGGCATGGCTCTTGTGACAGGGGCTCCACCACCACACGAGGAGACCGGGGGATGGAGACCTTCTACGACGTGATGAGGCAGCACGGCATCTCGCGCCGCAGCTTCCTCAAGTACTGCTCGCTGACCGCCACGTCGCTGGGCCTCGGGCCGGCCTTCGTGCCGCAGATCGCGCAGGCGATGGAGACCAAGCCGCGCACGCCGGTGGTCTGGATCAGCGGCCTGGAATGCACCTGCTGCTCGGAGAGCTTCATCCGCAGCGCCCACCCGCTGGCCAAGGACGTGGTGCTGTCGATGATCTCGCTGGACTACAACGAGGTGCTGATGGCCGCCGCGGGCCACCAGGCCGAGGCCGCCATCGAGGAGGCCCGCAAGAAGCACAAGGGCAACTACATCCTCGCCGTCGAGGGCAACCCGCCGCTCAACGAGGACGGCATGTACTGCGTGATCGGCGGCCGGCCGTTCCTCGAGCAGCTGAAGGAATGCGCGGCCGACGCCAAGGCGGTGATCGCCTGGGGCGCGTGCGCCTCGTGGGGCTGCGTGCAGGCCGCCAAGCCGAACCCGACGCAGGCGGTGCCCATCCACAAGGTGATCACCGACAAGCCCATCATCAAGGTGCCGGGTTGCCCGCCGATCGCCGAGGTGATGACCGCGGTGGTGACCTACATGCTCACCTTCGACCGCATTCCCGAGCTCGACCGCATGGGCCGCCCGAAGATGTTCTACGGCCAGCGCATCCACGACAAGTGCTACCGCCGGCCGCACTTCGATGCCGGCCAGTTCGTCGAGCACTGGGACGACGAGGGCGCGCGCAAGGGCTACTGCCTCTACAAGGTCGGCTGCAAGGGCCCGACCACCTACAACGCCTGCTCGACCACGCGCTGGAACGGCGGCACCAGCTTCCCGATCGGCAGCGGCCACGGCTGCATCGGCTGCAGCGAGGAAGGCTTCTGGGACAAGGGCTCGTTCTACGACCGCCTCACGGGCGTCAACGCCTTCGGCATCGAGGCGAACGCCGACAAGGCCGGCGGCACGGCCGCGGGCGTGGTGGGCGCGGCGGTGGCCGCGCACGCCGCGGTGAGCGCGATCAAGCGCGCCAGCGTCAAGCACGGCAGCTGAAGAAGGAGCACGCCACATGGCCGCCTACGAAACCCAGGGCTTCAAGCTCGACAACTCCGGCAAGCGCGTCGTCGTCGACCCGGTCACCCGCATCGAGGGCCACCTGCGCGTGGAGGTGAACCTCGACGAGAAGAACACCATCCGCAACGCAGTGAGCACCGGCACGATGTGGCGCGGCCTCGAGGTCATCCTCAAGGGCCGCGACCCGCGCGACGCGTGGGCCTTCACCGAGCGCATCTGCGGCGTGTGCACGGGCACGCACGCGCTGACCAGCGTGCGCGCGGTGGAGGACGCGCTCGGGATCAAGATCCCCGAGAACGCGAACCTGATCCGCAACATCATGCAGCTCAACCTGCAGATCCACGACCACCTCGTGCACTTCTACCACCTGCACGCGCTGGACTGGGTCGACGTGGTGAGCGCGCTGAAGGCCGACCCGAAGCGCACCAGCGAGCTGGCCCAGAGCATCAGCCCCTGGCCCAACAGCAGCCCCGGCTACTTCCGCGACATCCAGAACCGGCTGAAGAAGTTCGTCGAGAGCGGCCAGCTCGGGCCGTTCGCCAACGGCTACTGGGGCAACCCGGCCTACAAGCTGCCGCCTGAGGCCAACCTGATGGCGGTGACGCACTACCTGGAGGCACTCGACTTCCAGAAGGAGATCGTCAAGATCCACACCATCTTCGGCGGCAAGAACCCGCACCCGAACTGGCTGGTCGGCGGCGTGCCCTGCCCGATCAACGTGCACGAGACCGGCGCGGTGGGCGCGATCAACATGGAGCGCCTGAACCAGGTGCGCTACATCGCCGAGCGCGCGAAGGAGTTCCACGAGCAGGTCTACATCCCCGACCTGCTGGCCATCGGCGGCTTCTACAAGGACTGGCTGTACGGCGGCGGGCTGTCGGGCAAGAGCATGCTCAGCTACGGCGACATCCCTCGCCGCGCCAACGACACGAGCTCGGGCAACCTGCTGCTGCCGCGCGGCGCGATCATCAATGGCGACCTGTCGAAGATCCTCGAGGTCGACATCAAGGATCCGGAGCAGGTGCAGGAGTTCGTCACGCACAGCTGGTACAAGTACGCCGACGAGACCAAGGGCCTGCACCCCTGGGACGGCGTGACCGAGCCGAACTACGCGCTCGGCCCCAACCACAAGGGCACGCGCACGAAGTGGGAGGCGCTCGACGAGAGCGCCAAGTACAGCTGGATCAAGTCGCCGCGCTGGCGCGGCCACGCGATGGAGGTCGGCCCGCTGTCGCGCATGGTGCTGGGCTACCTGCAGCCGCAGCAGTTCCCGTTCATCAAGGAAACGATCGACGGCGTGCTCAAGAAGCTCGACGTGCCGGTGACGGCTCTGTTCAGCACGCTGGGCCGCACCGCCGCGCGGGCGATCGAGTCGCTCTACTGCTGCGACCAGCAGCTGGCGATGCTCGACCAGCTGGTGGCCAACATCAAGGCCGGCGACACCGCCACCGCGAACGTCGAGAAGTGGGAACCGTCGACCTGGCCGAAGGAGTGCAAGGGCGCCGGCTTCACCGAGGCGCCGCGCGGCGCGCTCGGCCACTGGGTGAAGATCAAGGACGGCAAGATCGACAACTACCAGTGCGTGGTGCCGACCACCTGGAACGGCAGCCCGCGCGACGCCAAGGGCCAGATCGGTGCCTTCGAGGCGAGCCTGATGAACACGCCGCTCGCCAAGGCCGACCAGCCGCTGGAGATCCTGCGCACCATCCACTCGTTCGACCCCTGCCTCGCGTGCAGCACGCACGTGATGAGCCCGGACGGCGCCGAACTGGCCAGCGTCACGGTGCGCTGAACGAGAACCACGGAGACATCAGCATGAACACACGTATCGCTCTGCGCGGCACCGTCGCGCTGGCGCTCGCGCTGGCCGCGGGCACGGCCGCAGCCCACACCGGCCACGGCACCGAGTCGCTGTTCGAGGGGCTGGCTCACCCGCTCGGGCTGGATCACCTGCTCGCCATGGTGGCAGTGGGCGTCTGGTCGGCCGCGGCGTTCGACGGCGCGCGCCGCTGGCTCGCGCCGCTGACCTTCCTGGCCGCGATGACGGCCGCCGCGCTGCTGGCGATGGCCGGCGCCACGCTGCCGTTCGTCGAGCACGGCATCGCGCTGTCGGTCGCGCTGTTCGGCGCCATGCTCGCCTTCCCGCGCCGCGTGCCGGCGGTGCCCGGCCTCGTGCTGGTGGCCGCGGCCGCAGCGCTGCACGGCATGGCACACGGCGCCGAACTGCCGGCCGGTGCGAGCGTGGCGGGCTATGCGCTGGGCTTCCTGGTCACCACCGCGACGCTGCATGCCGGCGGCGTGGGCCTGGGCACGCTGCTGCGCGAGCGCGGAGCCCGCCTCTGGCAGGCCGGCGGCGCGCTGCTGGGCATGGCGGGGCTGGCGCTGCTGGCACGCGTCTGACCCCCACCGACTCGGAGGCCCCATGTCGAACACTCCGTCGCAAACCTTCAACGACGCCACCGGCACCGACGAGAACGCGGTCGCCCGCGCCGCCTCGTACAAGTCGGTCTACGTGTACGAGGCGCCGGTGCGCCTGTGGCACTGGATCAACGCGCTGTCCATCCTCGTGCTCGGCGTCACCGGCTACTTCATCGGCTCGCCGCTGCCGTCGGTGCCCGGCGAGGCCAGTGCGAACTACCTGATGGGTTACATCCGCTTCGCGCACTTCGCCGCCGGCTACGTGTTCGCGATCGCGCTGATCGGGCGCCTGTACTGGGCCTTCGTGGGCAACCACCATGCGCGCGAGCTGTTCACGCTGCCGGTGTTCAACGCGGCGTACTGGCGCGAGGTGATCACGATGCTCAAGTGGTATGCCTTCCTGATCCCGCGGCCGAGCCGCTACGTCGGCCACAACCCGCTGGCGCGCGCGGCGATGTTCTTCGGCTTCCTGGTGATCACGCTGTTCATGATCGCCACCGGCTTCGCGCTGTACGGTGAAGGCGCGCAGGAAGGAAGCTGGGCGCACAAGGCCTTCACGAGCTGGGTGATCCCGCTGTTCGGCGGCAACAGCCAGACGGTGCACACGTGGCACCACCTCGGCCTGTGGGCGATGGTGATCTTCGTGACGCTGCACGTGTACGCCGCGATCCGCGAAGACATCATGGGCCGCCAGAGCATGGTGAGCACCATGATCTCCGGCTACCGGACTTTCAAGGACTGATGGCTCCCCCCCGCAGCGCCTGCGGCGCTCCCCCCCAGGGGGGCGCCGCCAGCGGACCGGCGAAGCCGGCTCCGCGGCGGCCGCTCGGCACGATCGTGCCGGGCGTGCGGGGGCGCTCGCCAATGCACCCCGGCCGCTTCCTGGAGCGCCACTACCTGAAGCCGCTGGCGATCACGCAGACCGAGGCGGCACGACGCCTCGGCGTCTCGCGCCGGCGCATCAACGAGCTGGTGCAGGCCAAGCGCGCGATGTCGCCCGACACCGCGATCCGCTGCGCGCTCGCCTTCGGGCTGCCCGCCGCCGAGTGGCTGGCGATGCAGGCCGACTGGGACGGCTTCCAGGCCTGGCAGACCCTGCGCCGCGCGCAACGCGCGGCCTGACTTCGAACCCGAGGACCACCCCATGCGCGAACGTCCGTCCGCCATCGCCTGTAACCCCTCCCGTGACAGCGACGACGACCAAGCCAACCGCATCGTCGTGCTCGGCATCGGCAACGTGCTGTGGGCCGACGAGGGCTTCGGCGTGCGTTGCGTCGAGGCATTGCAGGCCGGCTGGGATTTCGCGCCGCACGTCGAGCTGATCGACGGCGGCACGCAGGGCCTCTACCTGATCCCGCAGGTCACGGCGGCGCGGCGCCTGCTGATCCTCGACGCGGTGGACTACGGCCTCGAGCCCGGCACGCTGAAGCTGGTCGAGAACGACCAGGTGCCGCGCTTCCTCGGCGCCAAGAAGATGAGCCTGCACCAGACCGGCTTCCAGGAGGTGCTGATGCTCGCCGAGCTGACCGGCCGCTACCCCAAGGAGGTGCTGCTGATCGGCTGCCAGCCCGAGCACCTCGAGGACTACGGCGGCAGCCTGCGACCCTGCGTGAAGGCGGCGATGGAGCGCGCGCTGGCGCTGGCCGTGGAGCGCCTCGCGGCCTGGGGCGCGCAGCCGCGGCGGCGCGAGGCGCCGCCGTCCGCCGACGAGGCGGTCACCGCGCCGATGCTCTCGCTGCAGGCCTACGAGTCGGGCCGGCCGAGCGCCGACGAGGCCTGCCGCATCGGCGACGACCGCTTCCTCGCACCGGCCCCGATCGCACAAGGCGCCTGAACCATGTGCATCGGCCAACCCATGAGCGTGCTCGAGGCCTGGAACGGCCAGGCGATGGTCACCGGCCGCGGCCGCGTCGAGACCGTCGACACCCGCCTCGTCGGCGAGGTCGCGCGCGGCGACTGGCTGCTGGTGTTCCAGGGCGCGGCGCGCGAGAAGCTCGATGCGCAGCGCGCCCGCGAGATCGATGCCGCGCTCGACCTGCTCGAAGCCGGCCTGAGCGGCAACCTCGCCGGCGCCGCCGCCGACCCCGGCTTCACCCTGCCCTCCGCGATGAGCGCCGCGCAACTCGCCGCGCTCGCCGGTTCACCCCCTTCTTCCGGAGACGACGCATGAAGATGCACCCGCTGGCCGAGCGCCTGATCAGCGCACACGGCGCCACGCCGCTCACCCTCGTCACGCTCGATGCCTTCCTCGCCCAGCCGGGCGACCAGGCCGTGCTGTTCCTCGGCAACACCGTGCAGTTCCCGGAAGGCGCCGACGTCGCCGTGGTGCTGCCCGAGCTGCGTGCGGCCTTCGCCGGCCGCTTCGGCCTCGGCGTCGTGACGCCCGAGGACGAGGACGCCATCGCGCGCCGCTACGGCGTGCAGCGCTGGCCGTCGCTGGTGTTCCTGCGCGACGGCGAGTACGTCACCGCGCTGCCCGGCATGCGCGACTGGGACGTCTACCTGCGCGACGTGGCGCAGGCGCTGCAGTCGCCGGTGACGCGCGCGCCCTCGATCGGCATCCCGCTGGTTTCGGCCCACGGTGCCGATTCGCACTGCCACTGAACCCCACCGCATCGACGAGGCCCGCCATGAACGAACCGCGCCCCTTCCCGATTCCCGTCGTGGCCCTCGGCCCCGGCAGCCAGGCCGACGACGAGCCGATGGGTTTCATCCCGATGCCCAAGGACATGAGCACCTACCAGCCGCCGCCGCTGCCTGAGCCGGAGGCGCTGGCCGCGCATGCCGGCGCGCTGTCGGCGCTGCAGGCCGCGCTGGCGGCGCTGCGCCGGCGCGCCGCCGGCGCAGCGACCGAGCCGATCGACATCACCGCATTGCCCGACGCCGACCGCGCGCTGGTCAACCAGGTGCTCGGCGAAGGCGAGGTGGCGGCACGCGTGCAGGGCGCGCACGGGCTGCAGGCACAGGAGTCGGTATTCGCCGGCCTGTGGCGCGTGCTGCACCTGCGCGACGGCGCGGTGGTGCGGGACACGCTCGAGGCCGCTGCCGTGCCGCAGGGCGTGATCGACGCCGCGTCGGCCGACGGCCGCGCGCCCGAGCCGATCGGCCCGCTGCCGGCCGGCCTGATGAACGCGCCCTCGATCTACGAGGAGCTGTGCGACCAGCAGCAGCGCTGGCAGCCGGGCGCGCCGGCCCACGTGCTGAACCTGACGCTGCTGCCGCTGACGCCCGACGACAGCCTCTGGCTGCAGGGCCGGCTCGGCGAGGGCCGCGTGGTGATCCTCTCGCGCGGCTACGGCAACTGCCGCATCGTCGACACGCAGCTGCCGCGCACCTGGCGCGTGACCTACTTCAACGCGCAGGACATGATCATCCTCGACACGCTGGAGGTCGGCAGCGTGCCCGAGGTGGCCTGCGCCGCGCCCCAGGACCTGGAGGACTCGGCGGAGCGGCTGGCCGAGGTGCTGGAGTGGGTCGAGCAGGCATGAACACCTTCGAGGGCAGCTACCTGGGCGACCGCACGCGCGTGCCCGACGACGCGCGGCTGGAGTGCAAGATCTGCTGGTACGTCTACGACCCGGCCGAGGGCGACGCGCAATGGCAGATCCCCCCGGGAACACCCTTCCATGCCTTGCCGCCGCACTGGACCTGTCCACAATGCGAGGGGCGCGCCGACCAGTTCATGGTGATCGACGCGGCGCGCCGCTGACGAACCTGCCTGCGATGACCTTGCCTGCCCGCTCCGACCCCGCGCTCGACGCGCGCGTGCGCGCGCTGGTGGCGCTGTTCGATCGCATCGCGTCCACGCGCATGGCCGGCGTGCCGGTGCTCAACGAGCGGCTCGCGGTCGCGGCGGTCGGCTTCGAGGCTGAACCGGGTGGCGCCGGAGCGGCAGGCGTGCTGGTCACGCCCTGGTTCATGAACCTGGTGTGGCTGCCGCTGGACGCCTCGCAGCCGCCGCTGGCCGTTCGCGCCTCGCGCACGCGCGCGGTCGGGCGGGAGCAGTTCGAGTTCCTCGGCGCGCACGAGGAAGGCTTCGGCGCCTTCGAGGCCTGCTCGCTGTTCTCGCCGATGTTCCAGTTCGAGGACCAAGCTGCCGCGCTGGCCACTGCCGAGCACGTGCTGCAGGAACTGCGCCGCCCGCCAGAATCGGAGTCGGAGGAGCCGGCCGCGGCCTCCACCGCCGAGCCGATGCCGGCGCGGCGCGCCTGGCTGCTCGCGCGCGGCACGCGCGGCGCGGAGGCCCCGCGGTGAACGACGCCGAGCTGCTCGCCGGCCACCTCACGCTGCGGCTGGGCGGCGAGACGGCCATCGCCTGCGAGCGGCCGATGGTCAGCCAGGCCATGATGCGCCGCCTCACCGAAGGCCGCCGTGCCGCGCTGCTGCCCGACCTGATCGGCACGGTGTTCGCGCTGTGCGCCGCCGCACAGCGCAGCACCGCGCGCCGCGCCGTGGCCGCCGCCTTCGGCCTGCACGACGCCGAAGCCGCCGCGGCCGACGACCGCCTGCTGATCGCGCTGACCACCGCGCGCGAGCACCTGCAGCGCTTCGCGCTCGACCTGCCGCAGCGCGTGCCGGTACCCGGCACCGCCGACCCCGGCTGGCTGCGCGACGCGCCGGTGCAGGGCCTGCCGATGCGCGCCAGCGCGCAGGCCAGCGCGGCGCTGCGCAGCACCGCGGCAGCGCTGCCAGGCTGGCTGGAGCGCCGCCTGCTCGGCCTGCCGCCGCGCGAGTGGCTGCAGCGCTGGCAGGCCGCGCCGGAAGCCTGGCTGTCGCAATGGTGCGAGCAGCAGGCGCATCCGCTGGCACTGTGGCTGCGCGGCGTGCGCGAGGCGGCCGAACGCGTCACGTTGCCGTGCCGGCCTCTCGGCCTGGTCGACGAGGGCGCGGCCGGCTGGCGGCGCCTGGCCGCGATGCTGGCAGACGACCCCGATTTTCCGGAGCGCCCGCTCTGGCAGGGCCTGCCGGCCGAGACCGGCCCGTGGACGCGCCATGGCCGCGGCATGGCGGCCTCGCCGGCCCTGAGCCTGTGGCAGCGCCTGGGCGCGCGCCTGGCCGATCTCGTGCACCTCGCGCTCGGCGACGGCCTCGCCTGCGGCGCCTGCACGCTCGGCCCGGGCGAGGGCATCGCCTGGACCGAGATGTCGCGCGGGCTGCTGGTGCACTGGGTGCGCCTCGAGGATGGCCCGCAGGCGCCCGACACCGCGCGCGCCGCCGCCTACCGCGTGCTCGCGCCCACCGAGTGGAACTTCCACCCCGACGGCCCGTTCGCCGCCGCGCTGCGCGAACAGCGCCTCGATGCGGCACAGGCGACGCTGGCCGCCGCCGCGCTCGACCCCTGCATCCGCTTCGACGTGATCGGGGAGGCCGCCCATGCATGAGCTGAGCCTGGCCGGCGGCATCGTCAAGCTGGTCGAGGATGCGGCCGCGCGCGAGCATTTCCGGCGCGTCTCGCAGCTGCGGCTGGAGGCCGGCGCGCTCTCGGGCGTCGAGGTGCGGGCGCTGCGCTTCGCGCTCGACGCCGTGGTGCCCGGCACCTGCCTCGAGGGCGCTGCCATCGAGATCGAGGAGCCGCCCGGCACCGCCTGGTGCCTGCCCTGCGGCACCAGCGTGGAAATCCGCGATCGCACCGAACCCTGCCCTCGCTGCGGCAGCCACCAGATCCAGGCCACCGGAGGCACCGAATTGCGCGTGCTCGACCTGATGGTCCACGACGATTGAAGGAGACCGAACCATGTGCGTCGTCTGCGGCTGCGCCAACCCCACCGTCACCCGGCCCGGCGAGGGCCATGTCGCGGTCGATGCCGCCACCGGCGACCTGCACTACGGCGCCGGCGCGGCCCGCGTGTCGGTGCCCGGCATGAGCCAGGCGCGCGCGATCAAGCTCGAGGCCGACGTGCTCGGCGAGAACAACCGCATCGCCGCAGCCAACCGCGCGCACTTCGCGGCACACGGCGTGACGGCCTACAACCTCGTGTCGAGCCCCGGCTCGGGCAAGACCACGCTGCTGTGCGCCACGATCGAGTACCTGAAGCGCCACGCCCCGGCGCTGCCGCTGGCGGTGATCGAGGGCGACCAGCAGACCAGCAATGACGCCGACCGCATTCGCGCCACCGGGGCCAGCGCGATCCAGGTCAACACCGGCAAGGGCTGCCACCTCGATGCGCCGATGGTGGCCGAAGCGTTCTCGCGGCTGCACCTGCATGCGCACCACGACCATGAGCACGACCACGCGCACGACCCTCATGATCACGGCCACGGCCACGACCACGCGCACTCGCTGCTCTTCATCGAGAACGTCGGCAACCTGGTGTGCCCGGCGATGTGGGATCTCGGTGAGGCGGCCAAGATCGCGATCCTCTCGGTGACCGAAGGCGAGGACAAGCCGCTCAAGTACCCCGACATGTTCGCTGCGGCCAGGCTGATGGTGCTGAACAAGACCGACCTGCTGCCTCACCTCGACTTCGACGTGCCGAAGTGCATCGAGTACGCGCGCCGCGTGAACCCGGCCATCGAGGTGCTGCTGGTGTCGGCGAAGACCGGCGCCGGGCTGGACGCCTGGGTCGAGTGGCTGCTGCATCCGGAAGGCGCATGAGCGACTCGTTCACGCTGCCGATCGCCGCGCCGGCGCGCGTGCTGGCCTGCGGCGCGTTCCTGAAGAACCGCGCGGCGCGGCTCGAAGGCACGCGGCTCGCCTGGTCGGCGCTGCATGGCGACCTCGGCGAGGCCGAGGCCTGCCGCGCGCTCGACGCCTCTGCCGACGCGCTGCTCGCGCGGGGCGGGGTCGATGCCATCGCGCACGACCTGCACCCCGACTTCCACAGCACGCGCCTCGCGCTCGCGCTCGGCGAGCGGCTCGGCGTGCCGGTGCACGGCGTGCAGCACCACCATGCGCACATCGCCGCGGTGATCGCCGAGGCGGGCCTCGCGCGGCCGGTGATCGGCCTCGCGCTCGACGGCGTCGGCCTCGGCACCGACGGCAGCGCCTGGGGCGGCGAACTGCTGTGGGTGGACGGCGGTACGCGGGCCGCGCAGTGGGAGCGCGTGGCGCACCTGCACCCGATCGCGCTCCCCGGCGGCGACGTGGCGGCGCGCGAACCGTGGCGCCTTGCGGCCGCGGTGCTGCATTCGCTCGGCCGCGGCGACGAGATCGAGGCGCGCTTCGCCGACCGCATCGCCGCCAACACGCTGCGCGGCCTGAAGACCATGCTCGACCGAGGCCTGAACTGCCCGACGAGCAGCGGCGCCGGCCGCTGGTTCGACGCCGCTGCCGGTGCGCTCGGGCTGTCGCTGCGGCAGGCCTTCGAGGCCGAGGCCGCGATCGCGCTGGAGAAGCTCGCCGCGCAGGCGCTGCCGGCTGCCGGCCGCGCCGCGACCTTCGCGCCCACGCTCGACCTGCGCGGCGTGGTGGCCGAACTGTTCGACGTGCCGCGCGACGACGAGGCCGCCCGCGCGCGCGCCGCGCTGCACTTCCACCACGCGCTGGCCGACGGCCTGGCCGACGCCGCGTGGCGTGCCGCGCAGGCGCGCGACACCGACACCGTGGTGTTCGGCGGCGGCTGCTTCCTCAACCGCGTGCTGAGCGAGCGCCTCGCCCAGCAGCTGCAGTCGCGCGGGCTCGTCGTGCACGCGCCGCGCCACGCCCCCTGCGGCGACGCCGGGCTCGCGCTCGGGCAGGCCTGGGTGGCCGCCTGCCAGGTCGCGCATGCCGGCGCATCGCGTCACGAAACCGCCCAGGAGAGCTGAGCATGTGCCTCGCCCTGCCCGCACGCATCGTCGAACTCGCCGCCGCCGACCAGGCGGTGGTGGAGCTCGGCGGGGTGCGCAAGTCCGTCTCCGTCGCGCTGGTGCCCGAGGCGCGCGTCGGCGACTACGTGATCGTGCACGTCGGCCACGCGATCGGCCTGCTCGACGCCGAGGAGGCCGAGAAGACCCTCGCGTTGTTCGCCGAAATGGCGGCCGCGGAGCGCCAGCCATGAAGTACATCGACGAATTCCGCAGCGGCGAGGTGGCCCAGGCGCTGGCGCGCCGCATCGCCGCCGAGGTCGACCCGGCGCGCCGCTACCACTTCATGGAGTTCTGTGGCGGCCACACGCACGCGATCTCGCGCTATGGCATCGCCGAGCTGCTGCCGGCCAGCGTGCGCATGATCCACGGCCCCGGCTGCCCGGTGTGCGTGCTGCCGATCGGCCGCATCGACCAGGCCATCGCGCTGGCGCTCGAGCGCGGCGTGATGCTGTGCACCTATGGCGACGTGATGCGGGTGCCGGCCTCCGAGTCGCTCTCGCTGATGCGCGCCAAGGCGCGCGGCGCCGACATCCGCATGGTGTACTCGGCCGCCGATGCGCTCAAGCTCGCGCGCGAGCACACCGACCGCGAGGTGGTGTTCCTCGCCATCGGCTTCGAGACCACGACGCCGCCCACCGCGCTGGTGATTCGCCAGGCGCAGGCCGAGGGCATTCCGAACTTCAGCGTGCTGTGCAACCACGTGCTGACGCCCAGCGCGATCACGCACATCCTCGAATCGCCCGAGGTGCGCGACTACGGCACCGTGCCGATCGACGGCTTCGTCGGGCCGGCGCACGTGAGCATCGTGATCGGCGCGCAGCCCTACGAGCACTTCGCCGAGGAATACCGCAAGCCGGTGGTGATCGCCGGCTTCGAGCCGCTCGACGTGATGCAGGCGATCTGGATGCTGGTGCGCCAGGTCAACGAAGGCCGCGCCGAGGTGGAGAACGAGTTCAGCCGCGCCGTCACGCGCGAGGGCAATCTCGCCGCGCAGGCGGTGGTGCAGCAGGTGTTCGAGCTGCGTTCCAGCTTCGAGTGGCGCGGCCTCGGCGAGGTGCCGTACTCGGCGCTGAAGATCCGTCCCGCGTTCGACCGCTTCGACGCCGAGAAGCGCTTCGGCCTCGTCTACAGGAGCGTGCCCGACCACAAGCAGTGCCAGTGCGGCGCCATCCTGCGCGGCGTGAAGCGGCCCACCGACTGCAAGCTGTTCGGCACCGTGTGCACGCCCGAGAGCCCGATGGGCTCGTGCATGGTCTCGTCCGAAGGTGCCTGTGCAGCGCACTACACCTACGGGCGGTTCCGCGACATTCCGGTGGTGGCAGCATGAGCAAACCGAACTACGTCAGGCCGATCGACTTCAAGCACGGCCGCGTCGACATGAACCACGGCGCCGGCGGCCGCGCCTCGGCGCAGCTGATCGACGAGTTGTTCGCGCGCGCATTCGACAACGAGTACCTGCGCCAGGGCGACGACGCTGCGCTGCTGCCGGTGCCGGCCGGCCATCGTCTCGTGATGGCCACCGATGGCCACGTGATCTCGCCGCTGTTCTTCCCCGGCGGCGACATCGGCTGCCTCTCGGTGCACGGCACGCTCAACGACGTGGCGATGCTGGGCGCCGCGCCGCTCTACCTGAGCGCGAGCTTCATCCTCGAGGAGGGCTTCCCGCTGGCCGAACTGAAGCGCATCGTCGAATCGATGGCCGCGGCGGCGCGCGAGGCCGGCGTGCCCATCGTCACCGGCGACACGAAGGTGGTCGAGCAGGGCAAGGGCGACGGCGTGTTCATCGCCACCACCGGCGTCGGCGTGGTACCGGCCGAGCGCCGCATCGGCGGCCGCCATGCGCGGCCGGGCGACGCGGTGCTGGTCAGCGGCACCATCGGCGACCACGGCGTGGCGGTGCTCAGCAAGCGCGAATCGCTGGAGTTCGAGACCACCATCGAATCCGACACCGCCGCGCTGCACACGCTGGTGGCGCGCCTGCTCGCCGCCGTGCCCGAAGGCAGCGTGCGCACGCTGCGCGACCCGACGCGCGGCGGCGTGGCCACCACGCTCAACGAGATCGCCAGGCAGTCGGGCGTGGGCATGTTGCTCGAGGAAGCGGCGATCCCGATCAAGCCGCAGGTCAACGCCGCCTGCGAGCTGCTCGGGCTGGATCCGCTGTACATCGCCAACGAAGGCAAGTGCCTCGTGATCTGCGATCCGGCGGTGGCCGACGGCGCGCTCGAGGCGCTGCGCTCGCACCCGCTCGGGCGCGAGGCTGCGCGCATCGGCATCGTCACCGACGACCCGCAGCACTTCGTGCAGATGGCCACCGCCTTCGGCGGGCGGCGCGTGGTCGACTGGCTCTCCGGCGAGCCGCTGCCGCGCATCTGCTGAGCCGCGCGCGCCCGCCATGCAGCGCGACGTCTACCGCAAGACCGAAGCGGGCCACGCCGAGATCCGCGGCCGCGCGCTCGGGCTCGATGCACGCACGCGCGGGCTGCTGATCCTCGTCAACGGCCAGCTGAGCGTCGCGGAGCTGGCCGCGCGCGTCGGCTTCGATCCGGCCGAGACGCTGCTGCGCTTCGTCGGCGCGGGGCTGGTGGAGCGCGTCGGCAGCTTGGCGCCGAAGCCCAGGCCGGCCGCAGCGCCGGAGCCGGTGGCGAAGCCCGCCGCGCCGCCGCCCGCCGCGCCCGCGCCGCCGCCGGAGCTGCTGCCCGACGACATCGCGGCCGCCTGGCGGCGCGCGATGGTCGAGCTCGCGCCGCACTACGGCCCCGATGCCGAGGAGCTGGCTGCGCCGCTGCGGGCCTCGGCCACGCCGGCGCAGTTCGCCACGGCGCTGGCGCAACTGCGCGACAAGGCCTCGGTGTTCCTCGGCCGCAAGGGCGCCGAGCAGCTGGCGCGGCGCATCGCGCGGGGCGCCTGAATGAAGCTGCTGCTGCTCTGCCACGCCTTCAACGGCCTCACGCAGCGGCTGCACGGCGCGCTGCGCGAGGCCGGCCACGAGGTCACGGTGGAGTTGGACATCGCCGATACCGTGACCGAGGAAGCCGTGGCGCTGGCCGATCCCGACCTGGTGATCGCGCCCTTCCTGAAGCGCCGCATCCCGGAGTCGGTGTGGTCGGTGCGGCCCTGCCTCGTGGTGCACCCCGGCCCGCCGGGCGACCGCGGGCCGGCCGCGCTCGACTGGGCGGTGCTGCGCGGCGACGCGCGCGGCGGCGTCACCGTGCTGCAGGCCACCGGCGAATTCGACGCCGGCCCGGTGTGGGCGTGGCGCACGTTCGCGCTGCGGCCGGGCGCCACCAAGGCGAGCCTGTACCGCCAGGAGGTGACGCGCGCGGCGGTCGACGCCGTTCTGGAGGCGCTGACGCGCTGGCGGCCCGGTGCGCGCGGCCCGCAGCCCGCGCCGCCGCTGCCCGACTCCGCCGAGCGGGGCACCGGCTGGCAGGGACCGCTGCCGGCTGCGCAGCGCGCCGTCGACTGGGCGCACGACGACACGGCCACCGTGCTGCGCAAGCTGCGCAGCGCCGACGGCCACCCCGGCGTCGCCGATGCGCTGTTCGGCCAGCCCTGCCGGCTCTACGACGCGCATGCGGCCAGTGCCGAGGCGCTGGCGCGTGCACCGCAGGGCGCGCCCGGCGCCATCGTCGCGCGCCGCGGCCCGGCGCTGCTGCGCCGCACGCGCGACGGCGGCGTGTGGCTGGGCCATGTGCGCGCCGAGCCACCGCCCGGCGAGCCCTCGCTCAAGCTGGCCGCCACGCGGGCCTTCGCGGCCGAGGCCGCGGCGCTGCCCGAGCTGACCGTGCCGCTGCAGCGAGCCGACGACGAGTGGGACGAGCTGCGCTATGCCGAGACCGGCCCGGCCGGCGAACGTGTCGGCTGGCTCGCCTTCGACTTCCACAACGGCGCGATGTCGACGCGGCAATGCGAGCGCCTGCGCGACGCGCTGCGCTTCGCCCGCACGCGCGACACGCGCGTGCTGGTGCTCGAAGGCGGCGAGGACTTCTTCAGCAACGGCATCCACCTGCACGACATCGAGGCCAGCGCGCGCGACGCCGGCGACAGCGCGGCCGATGCGTCATGGCGCAACATCCAGGCGATCGACGACGTGGTGCTGGAGCTGCTGGGCCTGGACGACCGCCACACCGTCGCGCTGCTGCGCGGCAATGCCGGCGCGGGCGGCTGCTGGCTCGCCTTCGCGGCCGACCGCGTGTGGTCGCATGCGGCCGTGGTGCTGAACCCGCACTACAAGAACATGGGCAACCTCTACGGCTCGGAATACTGGACGCACACGCTGCCGCGCCGCGTCGGCGAGGCGCGCGCCGCCGAAGTGGCGCAGCGCGTGATGCAGGGCCGGCTGCCGATGTCGGCCGCGGAGTGCGCGGCGCTCGGGCTCGTCGATGCGGTGTGGGGCGACGACGGCGCTTCGCTGCGCGACCGCGCCGCGCGGGAGGCCGCCGCGCTGGCCGCGGCGTGCGATCATGCCGACCGCATCGCGACGAAGCGGCGCGAGCGGGCCGAGGCCGAGGCGCGGCACCCGCTGGCCGCCTGCCGCGAGCAGGAACTGCAGCGCATGCACCGCAACTTCTACGGCTTCGACCCGAGCTACCACGTGGCCCGCCACCACTTCGTGACGCGCAAGCCGCACGCCTGGACGCCGCGCCACCTGGCGACGCACAGAACATGACGGCCACGGTCCTGCTCGTCGACGACGAGGTGCGCTCGCTCGACGCGATGCGGCGCACGCTGGAGGAAGACTTCGAGGTGCTCACCGCCACCGGCGCCGACGAGGCGCGCGAACAGATGGCGCGGCGCGAAGTGCACGTGATCCTGTGCGACCAGCGCATGCCCGGCACCACCGGCGTCGAGTTCCTGCGCGAGGCGCGCGAGCGCTGGCCGGATGCGGTGCGCATCGTGATCTCGGGCTACACCGACAGCGAGGACATCATCGCCGGCATCAACGACGCCGGCATCTGGCAGTACATCCTCAAGCCCTGGGTGCCCGACCACCTGCTGCAGACGGTGCGCAGCGCCGCCGAGGCGCGCACGCTGCAGCACGGGCTGGCGCGGCTCGACCTGGAACTGCGCAGCGGCCAGGGCGTGCTGCGCGCCAAGGGCCAGGCCAGGCTCGCGCAGGCGCGCAGCCACTTCGACTTCGACCGCATCGTGCGCGGCACGGGCAGCCCGCTCGACGCGCTGTGCGAGATGGCACAGCGCGTGGCGCGGCACGACCTCTCGGTGCTGATCCTCGGCGAATCGGGCACCGGCAAGGAGTTGATGGCACGTGCCATCCACTACGCCAGCCCGCGCCTGAGCGGGCCCTTCGTGGTGGAGAACTGCGCGGCCATTCCCGACACGCTGCTGGAGAGCGAGCTGTTCGGCCACAAGCGCGGTGCCTTCACCGGCGCGGTGGACGACCACGTCGGCCTGTTCCAGCGCGCCCACGGCGGCACGGTGTTCCTCGACGAGATCGGCGAGACCTCGCCGGCCTTCCAGGTGAAGCTGCTGCGCGTGCTGCAGGAAGGCGAGCTGCGCCCGGTGGGCTCGACGCGCGCCATCCCCGTCGACGTGCGCGTGATCGCCGCGACGCACCGCGACCTCGAGGCCGACGTGCGCGCCGGCCGCTTCCGCGAAGACCTCTACTACCGCATCGCCGGCGTCACGCTCGCGATGCCGCCGCTGCGCGAGCGGCCGGGCGACATCGTGCCGATCGCCGAGCGGCTGCTGGCCGACGTGGCCGCCGAGCTCTCGCTGCCGCCGCCGCGCTTCGACGACGACGCCCGCGCGGTGCTGATGGGCTACCCCTGGCCCGGCAACATCCGCGAGCTGCGCAACGAGATCGGCCGCGCGCTGGCGCTCGGCGACGGGCCGCTGGTGCACGCCGCGGCCTTCTCGCGCAAGCTGCTGCACGGTGCCTCGGGCGCGCACGCCGAGAAGCTCAACGGCCACGCGCTGCCCGCGGCCGGCACGCTGGCCGAGCGGCTCGATGCGATCGAGGCGATGGTGCTGCGCGAGACGCTGCTGCGCCACCGCTGGAACAAGACGCGTGCCGCGCAGGAGCTGGGCCTCTCGCGCGTCGGCCTGCGCGCCAAGCTGCAGCGCTTCGGCCTCGAAGACGCGAAGGAAGCCGCGAAGGAGAAGCCATGAACGTCCTGTGGCTGCAATCGGGCGGCTGCGGCGGCTGCAGCATGTCGCTGCTGTGCGCCGACACGGCCGACTTCCCGGCGATGCTCCAGGCCGGCGGCATCGAGCTGTTGTGGCACCCCTCGCTCTCGCTGGCGAGCGGGCGCGAGCTGATCGCGCTGCTGGAAGCCTGCCGCGACGGCAGGCAGCGGCTCGACGTGCTGTGCGTCGAGGGCTCGCTGCTGCGCGGGCCGAACGGCAGCGGCCGCTTCCACCTGCTGGCCGGCACCGGGCGGCCGATGATCGAGTGGGTGCGCGAGCTCGCCGCGGTGGCCACCCACGTGGTGGCGGTGGGCTCGTGCGCAGCCTGGGGCGGCATCAGCGCCACCGGCCCGAACGTCACCGAGGCCTGCGGCCTGCAGTACGACGGCGACCGCGCCGGTGGCCTGCTCGGCGCCGACTTCGTCGCGCGCGGCGGGCTGCCGGTGGTCAACGTCGCGGGCTGCCCGACGCACCCGGGCTGGGTGGTCGACACGCTGATGGCGCTCTCGGCCCGGCTGCTGCACGCCGACGACCTCGACCCGCTGCACCGCCCGCGCTTCTACGCCGACCAGCTGGTGCACCACGGCTGCACGCGCAACGAGTACTACGAGTTCAAGGCCAGCGCCGAGAAGCCGTCGGACCTCGGCTGCATGATGGAGCACCTCGGCTGCAAGGGCACGCAGGCGCATGCCGACTGCAACACGCGGCTGTGGAACGGCGAGGGCTCGTGCACGCGCGGCGGCTACGCCTGCATCAGCTGCACCGAGCCGGGCTTCCAGGATCCCGGCCATCCGTACCACCAGACGCCCAAGCTCGCCGGCATCCCGATCGGCCTGCCGACGGACATGCCCAAGGCCTGGTTCGTGGCGCTCGCCTCGCTCTCGAAGAGCGCGACGCCCAAGCGCGTGAAGAGCAACTCGACGGCCGACCACGTGGTGGTGGCCCCGGCCGTTCGAAAGACCCGGCTGAAATGAGTTCGCGGCTCGTCGTCGGCCCGTTCAACCGCGTCGAGGGCGACCTCGAGGTGCAACTCGACGTCGCCGACGGCCGCGTGGCCAGCGCGCGCGTGAACGCGCCGATGTACCGCGGCTTCGAGCAGATGCTGGTGGGCCGCGATCCGCTCGACGCGCTGGTGATCGTGCCGCGCATCTGCGGCATCTGCTCGGTGTCGCAGTCGGTGGCGGCGGCGCGGGCGATCGCGGACGCGTCCGGCGTCGAACTGCCGCCCAACGGCGTGCACGTCACCAACCTGATGCTGGCCTGCGAGAACCTCGCCGACCACCTCTCGCACTTCTACCTCTTCTTCATGCCCGACTTCGCGCGGCCGGTGTATGCCGGGCGCGCCTGGCACGGCGAGGCAGTGCGTCGCTTCGCGGCGCTGGCCGGCGAGCATGCGCGCGCGGCGCTCGCGGCACGGCAGCGCTGGTTCGAGCTGATGGGCACGCTGGGCGGCAAGTGGCCGCACACGCAGAGCATCCAGCCCGGCGGCAGCGCGCGCGCGGTGGAAGCGGCCGAACGGCTGCGGCTGCTCGCCAAGGTGCGCGAGTTCCGCGCCTTCCTCGAGGCCACCACCTTCGGCGCGCCGCTCGAGGAGGTGGGCGCGCTGGACAGCGAGGTTGCGCTCGCACGCTGGCGCGCCGCTGCGCCCGGGCGGGGCGACCTGCGCTTCTTCCTCGAGCTGGCCGACGACCTCGATCTCGCCGCGCTCGGCCGCGGCCCCGGGCTCGCCCTCAGCTACGGCGCCTACCGCCAGCCCGACCGTACGCACGCACTCGCCGGCGGCGTGTGGGACGAGGCCGCGCGCTCGCTCGGCGCCGTCGACCTCGAGTCGATCCGCGAAGACGCCACGCACGCCTGGCTGGCGGGCGACACACCGCTGCACCCGCGCGAGGGCCACACCGAGCCGCGGGCCGACAAGCCCGGCGGCTACACCTGGAACAAGGCGCCGCGGCTCGGCGGCCGCGTGGTCGAGACGGGCGCACTCGCGCGCCAGCTCGCCAGCGGCCAGCCGCTGCTGCGCGAGGCCGTGGCCGCGGGCGGCAGCAACGTGCGCCAGCGCGTGCTCGCGCGGCTGCTCGAGATCGCGCGCGTGCTGCCGATGATGGAAGCCTGGCTCGCCGCGCTGGTGCCGCGCGAGCCCTTCTTCCACGCGGCGCCGCTGCCGGCTGAGAGCGAGGGCGTGGGCCTCACCGAAGCCGCGCGCGGCGCGCTCGGCCACTGGCTGCGCGTGCACCGCGGCCGCATCGCGAACTACCAGATCGTCGCGCCGACGAGCTGGAACTTCTCGCCGCGCGACGCCGCCGGCACGCCCGGCGCGCTGGAGGCTGCGCTGGTGGGCGCGCCGGTGCAGCCCGGCGAGGACACGCCGGTGGCCGTGCAGCACATCGTCCGCTCCTTCGACCCGTGCATGGTCTGCACGGTGCACTGAGACCATGAGCTCCTCCGACCGCCCCTCGCTGCACGGCCTCGCCCAGATCGACGGCATGGACGAGGCCGCCTGGCTCGACGTGATCGAGAAGATGGAGGAGGTCTACTCGCAGCTGGTGCAGGACGAGATCGCGCTGGAGGAGAAGAACGCGCAGCTGGAGCAGTCGCAGCAGTTCATCTTCAGCCTGCTCACCGCGATGAGCGACGTGCTGGTGGCTTGCGACGAGCGCTGCTGCATCGAGGAGACCAACGCCGCGCTGCGCGAGCTGACCGGCCGCCGCGAGGACGCGCTGCGCGGCCGCTCCTTCGGCGAGCTGCTGGCCGCCGACACCGGCCGCGAGCGCCTGCGCCTCACGCTGGACAGCGCCCCGCGGCGCGGCAGCACGATCGAGGTCGACCTGCTCGATGCCAACGGCCAGCCGGTGCCGGTGGACTTCAACATCACGCCGCGCTTCAGCGCCTCGGGGCAATTGGTCGGCCACGTGTTCGTCGGCCGGCCGCTGGGCGAACTCAAGCTCGCCTACCACCAGCTGCGCGAGGCGCACGAGGCGCTCAAACGCACGCAGCAGCAGCTGCTGCACTCCGAGAAGCTCGCGTCGCTCGGCCGGCTGGTGGCCGGCGTGGCGCACGAGCTGAACAACCCGATCAGCTTCGTGCTCGGCAACGTGCACGCGCTGCAGCGCTACACCGACCGGCTGCGCGAGTACCTCGGCGCGATCCACGGCCAGGCCGGGGCCGACGAGCAGGCCACGCTGCGCGCCAGGCTGCGCATCGACCACCTGCTGGCCGATCTGCCCTCGCTGATGGAAGGCACGCTGGAGGGCGCGCAGCGCACCGCCGACATCGTGCAGGGCCTGAAGCGCTTTTCGGCGATGGACCGCGGCGAGCGCTCCGAGGTCGAGCTCGGCGGCGTCATCGAGCGCGCCATCCACTGGGTGCGCAAGGGCACGGCGCCGGCCTTCGCGGTGCACTGGTCGCCCGGCGAACCCTGCACCATCCACGGCAATGCCGGGCAGCTGCTGCAGGTGGTGATGAACCTGGTGCAGAACGCCTACGACGCGGCGGCCGTGCGCGACAACCCGTCGCCCGCGCTGTGGGTGACTCTGCGCCGCGACGGCGAGCACGCCGTGGCCACCTTCCGCGACAACGGCCCGGGCATCGCCCCGGAGCACCTCTCGCGCATCTTCGACCCCTTCTTCACCACCAAGCCGGTGGGCAAGGGCACGGGCCTCGGCCTGTCGATCAGCTACGGCATCGTCGAGCAGCACGGCGGCCGCCTGAGCGCGCGCAACCACTCCGAGGGCGGGGCGGAGTTCGTGCTGGAGCTGCCGGTCGTGACGTGAGGGCTGCTGCGGCGGCCAGAATGGCGCGAGGAGAGATCGACCCCATGAACCGTCGCAACTTCGTTCTGGCCGCGGCGGCACTGCCAGCGTTCGGCGCCTGCTTCAAGTCCTACCCGGCCGACTTCTCGATCGAGTGGGACGAGGAGGTGAAGCTGCACGACGATCGCATGATCGTGGTGCACGTCAAGCGCAAGTTCTGGAGAAGGCACGAGCGCGTCGAGTGGGACGCGCTCTACATGGGCACCGAGATCGCGTTCGACAGGGGCGCCCCCGGCGGGTGGTTCAAGCGTGACTTCAACGGCTACGACATCCCGATGATCGAGCAGAAGGGTTCAAGCTGGTACCTCAGCCTCATCAAGACCGGCGGCGGGCCCGGGCCGCGCCCGCCGCTGGTGAGCGAGCTGTATCCCGTGCTGATCGTCAACGCCGAGGGCACGGAAGTGCCCGCGCGGAGCTGGGCCGACGTGCCCTACTTTCCCCGGTTCAACATGTTGCCGCTGGTCGGAAGCCTCGAGACCTTTGCCGGCTTCGACGGCAGGCGCCTCGCCTGGGACGAGAAGATTGAGTTCTGGAAGACGCAGGGCAGGGAGTCAGGGCGCTCTCCCGAGCGGGAGCTTCATCGATTCCCGGAACAGACGCTCTGAGCTGCCGGCCCCGCTCTCAGCTCTCGACCCGGATGTTCCCGTCCTTCACCACCTTGGCCCATTTGGCGGTCTCGGCGCGGATGAAGGCGGCGAACTTCTCGCGCGTGCCGCCGCCGTCCTCGGCACCGTAGGTGTCGAGCTTCTCCTGCACGTCGGGCATTGCGAGGACCTTGTTGACGTCCTCGTTCATCTTCTGCGCGATCACCGACGGCAGCTTGCCGGGGCCCACCAGCCCGTACCAGGTGGTGGCCTCGAAGCCGGGGAAGCCCTGCTCTTCCATCGTCGGCACGCTCGGGTGGCCCTTGGCGCGCTTGGTGCGCGTCTGCGCGATCGCGACCACCTTGCCGTTCTTCACGTGCGGTGTGGCCGAGGTCATGGTCTCGAAGCAGTACTGGATCTGCCCGCCCATCAGGTCGGTGAGCGCCGGGCCGCTGCCCTTGTAGGGCACGTGCAGCGCGTCGACCTTGGCGCGCAGCTTGAACATCTCCAGCGCGAGGTGCTGGGCCGAGCCGGCGCCGGCCGAGCCGAAGCTCACCTGGCCGGGCTTGGCCTTGCACTGCGCGACGAGATCCTTCACGGTCTTGGCCTCGGCCGGGTGCGCGATCAGCAGGTTGGGCGTCACGCCCACCAGCACGATAGGCACGAAATCGCGCTCGACGCTGTAGTTCAGCTTCGGCTGCAGGCTGGGCGCGAGCGCGTGGCTGTTGATGTGCGCCATCAGCAGCGTGCTGCCATCGCTCGGCTGCTGCGCCACGTAGTCGGCCGCCAGCACGCCGGCCACGCCGGACTTGTTCTCGACCAGCACCTGCTGGCTCCACATCTGCGTCAGCTTGGTGGAGACCACGCGCGCCAGCGCATCGGTGCCGCCGCCCGGCGGGAAGCCGACGATGATGCGGATCGGCCCGCTCGGCCAGGGTTGCGCGAAGGCGCGCGGCACGGCCAGCGTGGCGGCCGCCCCGGCGGTGGCCTTCAGGATCGAACGGCGTTGCATGGGCTTGTCTCCTGTCGTTGTCGTGGTCTCGGCCCGCGCTCAGGCGGCGGCACGCAGCGGCGGCTGCTGCGGGTGCGCGGCGAAGAACTCCATCGCGGCCTGCACGCCGCTGCCGGCCAGCGGCACGCCGGCGAGCTTGAAGCCCATCTCGACGCCGGCCAGCGCGGCCATCAGCGTGAGGTCGTTGCAGTCGCCGAGGTGGCCGATGCGGAACATGCGGCCCTTGACCTTGCCCAGGCCGGTGCCGAGCGAGAGATCGAAGCGCTCGTGGATCAACTTGCGGATCGCATCGGCATCGACGCCGGCCGGCGTGACCACGCCGGTCAGCACCGGCGAGTACACCGCGGGGTCGGCACACTGGATCGGCAGGCCCCAGGCGCGCACCGCGCCGCGCACACCCTCGGCCCAGCGCTGGTGCCGCGCGAACACCGCGTCGAGGCCCTGCTCGAGGATCATGTCGAGCGCTTCCGAGAGGCCGTAAAGCAGGTTGGTGTTGGGCGTGTAGGGCCAGTAGCCCTGCTTGTTCATCTCGACGATCTCGTCCCAGGCCCAGAAGCTGCGCGGCAGCTTCGCCGTCTTGCTCGCCTCCAGCGCCTTCGGCGACAGCGCGTTGAAGCTGATGCCCGGCGGCAGCATCAGGCCCTTCTGCGAGCCGCTCACCGTGACGTCGACGCCCCACTCGTCGTGGCGGTAGTCGGCACAGGCCAGGCCCGAGATCGAATCGACCATCAGCAGCGCCGGGTGGCCGGCCGCATCGATGGCGCGGCGCACCGTGGCAATGTCGCTGGTGACGCCCGTGGAGGTCTCGTTGTGCACCACGCACACCGCCTTGATCGCGTGGCCGGCATCGGCGCGCAGGCGCTGCTCGATCATCTCGGCCGGCACGCCCTGGCGCCAGGCCCAGGGCAGGCCGGTGGCGGCGTCGATGCCGGGCCTTGCAATGAACTCGGGCGCGAGGCCGATGCGCTCGGCGAGCTTCTTCCACAAGGTCGCGAACTGGCCGGTCTCGACCATCAGCACCGCATCGCCCGGGCTCAGCGTGTTGACCAGCGCCGCCTCCCATGCGCCCGTGCCGGAGGCCGGGTAGATCACCACAGGGTGGCGCGTGCGGAACACCTGCTGGATGCCGGCCAGCACCTTCAGCCCGAGACGGCCGAACTCGGGGCCGCGGTGGTCGATGGTGGGCAGGCTCATGGCCCGCAGGATGCGGTCGGGCACCGGGCTCGGGCCGGGGATCTGGAGGAAGTGGCGGCCGCTGGGATGCTGGTCGAGCGGGATCATTCGGGGCTCCTGGAATGCCCTCAGTTTTGCATACAAAATGCATTTGTCAAGGGAATCGGCTCTAGAATGCCCGGTAGCGACGCCCGCCGACTTGCATACCAACCATGGCCGAGATCATCACCATTGCCCGCCAGGTGCTGCACCAGGAGGTGGCGGTGCGGCTGCGCCAACGCATCGTCGAGGGCCAGCTCGCGCCGGGCGCCAAGCTCAACGAGCGGGAGCTCGCCGAACTGCTGAACGTCTCGCGCACGCCGCTGCGCGAGGCCATCAAGATGCTCGCCGCCGAGGGCCTGGTGGAGCTGCTGCCCAACCGCGGCGCGGTGGTGGCGCAGATGTCCGAGCAGGACGTGGCCGACACCTTCGAGGTGATCGCCGGGCTCGAGGGCCAGTCGGGCGAGCTGGCCGCGCAGCGCATCACCGAGGCCGAGCTGTCCGAGATCCGCGCACTGCACTTCGAGATGATGGCCGCGTACACGCGCCGTGACCTGCCCACCTACTACCGGCTCAACGCACAGATCCACACGCACATCAACGCCGCGGCGCGCAACCCGGTGCTGGCGCAGACCTGGCGCACGGTGAACGCGCGCCTGCAGGCGCTGCGCTTCCGCAGCAACTTCGACGACGCGAAGTGGAAGCGCGCGGTGAAGGAGCACGAGCGAATGGTGGAGCTGCTCGCCGCGCGCGACGCCGCGGCGCTGCGGGTGCTGCTCGTCGAGCACCTGATGCACAAGCGCGATGCGGTGCTCGAGCTGATGAAGACGGGCCAGCTCGCCCACGGCGGAAAGGCCCGCGCATGAACGCGCCGCTGCCCGCCGGCGTGCTGGCCGACCGTGCGGAACTCGCGCGCCGGCTCGCGAAGGAGACCCAGGGCGAGGTGCTTTTCGACATCGCCTCGCGCGGCCGCTACGCCACCGACGCCTCGATCTACCAGCAGATGCCGATCGGCGTGTTCGTGCCGACCACCGCGCAGGACGTTGCCACCTCGCTGCAGATCGCGCGCGAGCTCGGCGCGCCGCTGCTGCCGCGCGGCGGCGGCACGTCGCAGTGCGGCCAGACCACCGGCGCGGCGCTGGTGATCGACTTCAGCAAGCACCTGCGCACCCTGGTGTCGCTCGACGTGGAAGCGCGCCGCGCGGTGGTGGAGCCCGGCATGGTGCTCGACCACCTCAACGCGCAGCTGAAGACACACGGCCTCTGGTACCCCGTCGACGTGTCCACCAGCGCGCAGGCCACGCTGGGCGGCATGGCCGGCAACAACTCCTGCGGCAGCCGCAGCATCGCCTACGGCAACATGGTCCACAACGTCGAGCGCATCGCGGCCTGGGCGAGCGACGGCCGCACGCTCGACCTCGGCCCGCTGGCCACGCTCGGCGCCGCCGAACGCGAGATCGCCGACTTCGTGCGCGGCCTGGTCGACGCGGTCGCGCCCGACATCGACGCGCACTGGCCCACCGTGATGCGGCGTGTGGCGGGCTACAACCTCGACATCTTCCGGCCGCGCAGCGAGCGACCCTACACCGCGGACGGCAGCGTCAACCTCGCGCACCTGCTGGTGGGTGCCGAGGGCACGCTGGCGCTGACGAAGAGCCTGACGCTGAAGCTTGCGCCGCTGCCGCGCCACAAGGTGCTGGGCGTGGTGAACTTCGCGCGCTTCCACACGGCGATGGGTTCGGCGCAGCACATCGTCAAGCTCGGGCCGACGGCGGTGGAACTGGTCGACCGCACGATGATCGAGCTGGCGCGCGCCAACCCGGCGTTCCGGCCGGTGATCGAGACAGCCTTGAAGGGCGCGCCGGACGCCATCCTGCTGGTGGAGTTCAGCGGCGAGGACCGCACGGCACTGCTGAAGCAGCTCGCCGCGCTGGTCGAGCTGATGGCCGATCACGGCCTGCCCGGCAGCGTCGTCGAGATGCCCGAGGAGGCCGCGCAGAAGGCGCTGTGGGAGGTGCGCAAGGCCGGGCTGAACATCATGATGAGCCTCAAGGGCGACGGCAAGCCGGTGAGCTTCATCGAGGACTGCGCGGTGCCGCTCGAACACCTGGCCGAGTACACCGATGCGCTCACCGAGGTGTTCGCGAAGCACGGCACGCGCGGTACCTGGTACGCGCACGCCTCGGTGGGCACGCTGCACGTGCGGCCCATTCTCGACATGCGGCGCGACGGCGCCCAGAAGATGCGCGCCATCGCCGAGGAAGCCGCGGCGCTGGTGCGAAGGTACCGCGGCGCCTACAGCGGCGAGCACGGCGACGGCCTGTGCCGCGGCGAGTGGATCCGCTGGCAATTCGGCCCGAGGATCGACGACGCCTTCCGTGCCCTCAAGCAGCGGCTCGACCCGGGCAACCTCTTCAACCCCGGCAAGATCGTCGACACGCCGAAGATGGACGACGCGCGTCTGTTCCGCTTCGCACCCGGCTACCGCACCATTCCGTTGACGCCGGTGCTCGACTGGTCGGCGTGGGACGTGCAGAACGATCCCGTCACCGAGGCGACCACTGCGCCTGGCACCGGCGGCGACAGCACCGGCGGACTCGCGAAGGCCGTCGAGATGTGCAACAACAACGGCCACTGCCGCAAGTTCGACGCCGGCACGATGTGCCCGAGCTACCGCGTCACGCGCGACGAGCAGCACCTCACGCGCGGCCGCGCCAACACGCTGCGGCTCGCGCTCTCGGGGCAGCTCGAGGGGGAAGCGCTCGACGGCGAGGCGGTGAAGGCCGCGCTCGAGCTGTGCGTGTCGTGCAAGGGCTGCAAGCGCGACTGCCCGACCGGTGTCGACATGGCGCGCATGAAGATCGAGGCCACCGCTGCCTACAAGGCGCGCCACGGCCACACGCTGCGCGACCGGCTGATCGCGCACCTGCCGCGTTATGCCGGGGTGGCGAGCGCGTGGCCGGGGCTCTTCAACCTGCGCAACCGCTGGCCGCTGCTGGCGCGGGCCTCGGAGCGCCTGCTCGGCTTCGCCGCGGCACGCACCCTGCCGCGCTGGCGGCGCGACACCGTGCGGCGCGAGGCGCCGCGCTATGGCCTGGCGAGCGCGGCACAGACGCTCGCGGCCCAGAAGGCGGTGGTGCTGTGGGTCGACACCTTCAACGGCCACTTCGAGACCGAGAACGCACGCGATGCGGTACGCGTGCTGCAAGCCGCCGGCTACGCGGTGCACGTGCCGGGGCTCGTGGGCGAGCCGCTGTGCTGTGGCCGCACCTACCTCGCCACCGGCATGCCCGAGCGCGCGAAGGCCTTGGCGGCCGCGCTGGTGGCGGCGTTGCAACCGTTCGCGGCGCGCGGCATCGCGGTGGTCGGCCTGGAGCCCTCCTGCCTGCTCTCGCTGCGCGACGAGGCGCTGGTGATGGGCCTGGGCGAGGCCGCGGACACCGTGGCGGCCCACGCCTTCACTTTCGAGGAGTTCCTCGCCAGCGAAGCGAAGGCGGGCCGCTTCGCGCCGTCCTTCGACGCCGCCACGAAGCCGATCAAGGTGCACGGGCATTGCCACCAGAAGGCCTTCGGTGTGGTGCAGCCGGTGCTGGAGGTGCTGCGGCTGATCCCCGGCGCGCGCCCCGAGCTGATCGAGTCTTCGTGCTGCGGCATGGCCGGCAGCTTCGGCTACGAGGCCGAGCACCACGCGGTGTCGATGCAGATGGCCGAGGCGGCGCTGCTGCCGGCCGTGCGCGCCGCCGGCGACGCCTGGATCGTGGCCGACGGTGCGAGCTGCCGGCACCAGATCGCCGACGGTGCTCAGCGCGAGGCGATGCACGTGGCGCGGGTTCTCGCCGCCCACTTGAGCGCCAAACCGCGCGCTTGATCAGGGGCAACCCCACCCTGATTCGACGAGGGCTTACGTAGTTTCCGGCATGCCTGCAGGCGTCGCGCTGCCCACAATCGCGCCATCTCTCATCCGCCCTCTCGAAAGGACGCCCCCATGAAGCGACTGCTGACTGCCGCCCTGGCCACCCTCGCCGCGACCGCGGCGCTGGCCGAGTACCCCGACAAGCCGATCACCGTCGTCGTGCCGTTCGCGGCCGGCGGTCCGACCGACAAGGTGGCGCGCGACCTCGGCGTGGTGCTCGGCACGCAGCTCAAGCAGACGGTGATCATCGAGAACGTCGGCGGCGCCGGCGGCACGCTGGGCGCGGCCAAGGTCGCGAAGGCCGCGCCGGACGGCTACACGCTGCTGCTGCACCACATCGGCATGGCCACCTCGCCGGCGCTGTACCGCAAGATGCCCTACGAGACGCTCACCGACTTCGAGTACCTCGGCATGGTCAACGAGGTGCCGATGACGCTGATCGGCCGCCCGACGCTGCCGGCCAACACCTACCCCGAGCTGGTGAAGTGGCTCGAGGCCAACAAGGGCAAGATCAACCTCGCCAATGCCGGCCTCGGCGCCGCGTCGCACCTGTGCGGCCTGCTCTTCCAGCAGAGCCTGAAGCTCGACATGACCACCGTGCCGTACAAGGGCACCGGCCCGGCGATGACCGACCTGCTCGGCGGCCAGGTCGACATCATGTGCGACCAGACCACCAACACCTCGAGCCAGATCGAGGGCGGCAAGGTGAAGGCCTTTGCGGTGACGACGATGGCCCCGCTGAAGACGCCGGCGCTGTCCAAGCTGCCGACGCTCGACAGCCAGGGCCTGAAGGGCTTCAATGTGACGATCTGGCATGGCATGTATGCGCCCAAGGGCACGCCGGCGGCCGTGATCGAGAAGATCAACAAGGCACTGCAGGCCTCGCTGAAGGACGCTGACTTCATCAAGAAGCAGGAAGCGCTTGGCGCGGCGGTGATCACCGACAGCCGCGTCTCGCCGGCCGAGCACAAGAAGTTCGTGAGCGCCGAGATCGCCAAGTGGGGCCCGGCCATCAAGGCGGCGGGTCAGTACGCCGACTGATACAGAGCCCCCCAGTCGCTGCGAAGGGCCGCCGCGTGCGGCCCTTTCTCATGCGCGCAGCGTGATCGGAATGGTCACCGGTCCATCGTTGACCAGGTGCACCTGCATGTCGGCACCGAACTCGCCGCACGCGACCTGCGGGTGCAGGGAGCGCGCCGTGGCGAGCACGCGCTCGTAGAGGCGACGGCCAAGTTCGGGGCCGGCGGCGCCGCTGAAGCCGGGCCGGTTGCCGCCCGACACATCGGCCGCGAGCGTGAACTGGCTGACCACCAGCAGGCCGCCACCGATGTCGGCCACGCTGCGGTTCATCCTGCCGGCCTCGTCGGAGAAGATGCGCAGCTTGAGCACCTTGGCCACCAGCTTGTCGGCGATCGCCTCGGTGTCGGCCGGCTCGGCACACACCAGCATCAGCAGGCCCGGACCGATCGCACCCGTGATCCGGCCGGCAACCTCCACGCGTGCCGACGCCACGCGCTGCAGCAGCGAGATCACACCAGGTCCTTGGGGTCGCCGAAGTGCGCCTCGACGTCGGTGGGCAGCAGCTGGATCGACGCGCGCAGGCCCGGCACCGCGCTCATCAGCGCCTGCTCGACGCTCGTGCGCAAGGCGGCGGCGCGGCCCAGCGTCCAGTTCGACGGCATGTGCATGTGCACGTCGACGAAGCGGCGCTGGCCGGCCCGCCGCGTGACGATGTGGTCGAAGCGGATCGTGTGGTGGGCGAACTGGGCCAGCGTCTCGTCGATCTGCGCTCGTACCTCGGGCTCGACGGCCTTGTCCATCAGCCCGTCGACCGAGCGCCACGCGAGGTGCGCGCCCTCGCGCAGGATGTTCAGCGCCACGCCGATGGCCAGCAGCGGATCCAGCCACAGCCAGCCGGTCACGGGCACCAGCAGCAGGCCGATCACCACGCCAGCGGACGTATAGACGTCGGTGAAGAGGTGGCGCGCGTCGGCCTCCAACGCGATCGAACGCTGCTCGCGCGAGGCCACGAGCATGCGCCAGGCGAGCACCCCGTTGAGCACCGAGCTGGCTACCGCCAGCGCCAGGCCCCAGCCGAGTTGCTCGAGAGGCTGCGGGTCGGCGAAGCGGTGCGCCGCCGCCCAGATGATGCCCACCGCCGCGCCGACGATCAGCAGACCCTCGAAGCCGCTGGAGAAGTACTCGGCCTTGGTGTGGCCGAAGGGATGGTCCTCGTCGGCGGGCCGCTCGGCGATGGTCACCATCAGCACGGCGAACAGCGCCGAGGCGAGGTTGACGAACGACTCCATCGCGTCGGACAACAGGCCGACCGAGCCGGTGATCCACCAGGCGCCGGTCTTCATCGCGATGGTGGCCACCGCGGCCACCACCGAGAGCTTGAGCAGCGTCTTGGCCTGCACGGGGCTCAGGCGAGCGTCACGCGCGCGAACTTGCGCTTGCCCACCTGCACGACGTAGGTGCCGCGCTCGACCTTCAGGCCCTTGTCGCTGATGACGGTGCCGTCGATGCGCACGCCGCCGCCGTCGACCAGGCGCATCGCCTCGCTGCTCGATGGCGCGAGGTTCGCCTGCTTGAGCAGCGCACCGATGCCCATCGGCGCGCCGGCCAGCGACACCTCGGGGATCTCGTCGGGAACGCCGCCACGCGCACGGTTCTCGAAGTCGGCCTCGGCCGCGTCGGCCGCGGCCGCCGAGTGGAAGCGCGCGGTGATCTCCTTGGCGAGCATCACCTTGGCCTCCTTCGGGTTGCGGCCGGCCTCGACTTCGACCTTGAGCTTCGCGATCTCGGCCTCGCCGCGGAAGCTCAGCAGCGTGTAGTAGCGCCACATCAGCGTGTCGCTGATCGACAGGATCTTGGCGAACATCGTGTTCGCCGGGTCGGTCAGCGCGATGTAGTTGCCCTTGCTCTTGGACATCTTCTCGACGCCGTCCAACCCCTCGAGCAGCGGCATCGTGAGGATGCACTGCGGCTCCTGGCCGTATTCGCTCTGCAGCGCACGGCCCACCAGCAGGTTGAACTTCTGGTCGGTGCCGCCGAGCTCGAGGTCGCTCTTCAGCGCCACCGAGTCGTAGCCCTGCATCAGCGGGTAGAGGAACTCGTGCACGCTGATCGGCGTACCGGCCTTGAAGCGCTCGGCGAAATCGTTGCGCTCCATCATGCGCGCCACGGTGTAGCGCGCCGCCAGCTGGATCATGCCGCGCGCCCCGAGCGGGTCGCTCCATTCGGAGTTGTAGCGGATCTCGGTCTTGTCGGGATCGAGCACCAGGCTGGCCTGGCGGTAGTAGGTCTGCGCGTTGGCCTCGATCTGCTCGCGCGTGGGCGGCGGGCGCGTGGTGTTGCGGCCCGACGGGTCGCCGATCATCGAGGTGAAGTCGCCGATCAGGAAGATCACCGTGTGCCCCAGGTCCTGCAGCTGGCGCATCTTGTTGAGCACCACGGTGTGGCCGACGTGGATGTCCGGCGCCGTCGGGTCCAGCCCGAGCTTGATGCGCAGCGGCACGCCGGTTGCTTCGGAACGGGCGAGCTTGGCCAGCCAATCGGCTTCGGGTAACAGTTCGTCGCACCCACGCTTCGAGACCTGCAGCGCGTGCAGCACGCGATCGGTCACCGGATGAGCAGGCGATGCGGAGGGCTGGGACATGGGGAAGATCTGGGGTAGGACGACGGAGTGGCCCGGCATGCGCTGGGTATACTGCGGCGTGAATTTCTTCACGCTCCGATCAGTGGGCTGAGCTCCCACGGGCGCCACGGATTCTAGTGGACGCCTCACCGGCAACATGGATGGACTCGAGCGCTCGCGTTCGGCACAAATCGAATTGAAATCGTTGGGAAATCTGGAACGCGCCACCGAGGCGACCCTGGCGCGTGGCGCCCGCTTCGTGCACACGCACCCGCGCTCGCTGGCGTCGGTGGTGGCGCTTTTGCTGGCCGGCTTCGGCGCCGCGGCCTACGGCATCGCGCAGACGGCGCCCGATGCATCCGACCTGCCGCGTCGCGTGGTGACGGAATTGGTCGCCCACGAAGACGTTCCGTCACAACTCGAAGCGCTGGCTGGCCAGGATCTGCGGCTGTACCGCAGCGAGCTGACCCGCGCCGGTGACGGCGCCGAGTCGCTCCTGGCCCGCATGGGCATCGTCGATGCCGAAGCGGTCGCCTTCGTGCGTCGCGACCCGCTGGCGCGCAAGCTGATCGAAGGCCGCAGCGGCAAGATCGTCCGCGCGGCCGCCACACCCGCGGGGCGACTCGAAGAATTGACCGCGCGCTATGCCCCCGCCAACAGCGAGCTGTCTGGCACGCACTTCGAGCGCCTGAGCATCCTGCGCGGGCCGGACGGCCGCTTCACCGCCCAAGTCGAGACGGCACCGCTGGCCACCAGCGTGCGTCTGGGCAGCGGCACGATCCGCAGTTCGCTGTTCGCGGCCACCGACGAATCCGGCGTGCCCGACGGCGTGGCCGTGCAGATGGCCGAGGCCTTCTCGGCCGACATCGATTTCCACCGCGAGCTGCGCCGCGGCGACACCTTCTCGGTGGTCTACGAGACGCTCACCGCCGATGGCGAACCCATCACCTGGAACCACGCGGCCGGCCGCATGCTGGCCGCCGAGTTCGTCAACAAGGGCGAGGCCTACTCGGCCGTGTGGTTCAAGGACGAGACGGGCCGCGGCGGCTTCTACGGCCTGGACGGCAAGAGCAAGCGGCGCGCGTTCCTTGCGAGCCCGATGGAGTTCTCCCGCGTGACCTCCGGCTTCGCGATGCGGCTGCACCCCATCCTCAACCAATGGCGCGCCCACAAGGGCGTCGACTACGGCGCGCCCACCGGCACGCCGGTGCGCAGCGTGGCGCAGGGCATCGTCAAGTTCGCCGGCCGGCAGAACGGCTACGGCAACGTGGTCGAGATCGAGCACGGCAACGGCAAGTCGACGCTGTATGCCCACCTGAGCCGCATCGACGTGCGCACGGGCCAGCGCGTCGACCAGGGCGCCCGCGTCGGTGCCGTCGGCGCCACCGGCTGGGCCACGGGCCCGCACCTGCACTTCGAGTTCAAGGTGAACGGCGGTCAGGTCAACCCGGTGGCGATGGCGAAGTCGTCCGAGGCGATCGAGCTCAGCCCGGCCTCGCGCCAGCGCTTCGCCGCGGTCGCCCAGCAGATCCGCGGCCAGCTCGACGCCGCACTCACCGTGGGCGCCACGGTCGCGGAGTGAACGAGCGCACCATCGGCCTGATGTCGGGCACCTCGCTCGACGGGGTCGACGGCGTGCTGGTGGATTGGGCTGGGGGGGTTGCCGCGCCGCAGGTGCTCGCCCACGCACACATGCCCTTCGAGCCGGCGCTGGCCGCCGAGCTGCTCGCGCTCAATGCGCGCGGCGGGCAGGACGAGTTGCACCGCGCGGCGCTCGCCGCCAATGCCGTGGCGCATCGGTATGCGGACGTGGTGGCACAGTTGCTCGATCGCTCGGGCGCGACGCCGGCATCGGTCGCCGCGATCGGCGCGCACGGCCAGACCGTTCGCCACCAGCCGCAGCTGCACGACGGCGTCGGCTACACGCTCCAGTTGCTGAACCCTGCGTTGCTCGCAGAGCGCTGCGGCATCGATGTCGTGGCCGACCTGCGCACCCGCGACGTGGCGGCGGGGGGCCAGGGCGCGCCGCTGGTGCCGGCCTTTCACCGCGCACTGTTCGGGCGGGGCGGCCAGCCGCTCGCCGTGCTGAACCTCGGTGGCATCGCCAACCTTTCGCTGCTGGGTGCCGACGGTGCGCTGCTCGGCTTCGACTGCGGCCCGGCGAATGCGCTGCTGGACCACTGGGTGCAGCGCCATCGCGGCGAGCCGTTCGACCGCGAGGGGCGATGGGCCGGGTCGGGTCAGGTCGACGCAGCCCTGCTGGCCGCCTTGCAGGCCGAACCCTATTTCGCGCTGCCACCGCCCAAGAGCACCGGCCGCGACCTCTTCGACGCGCCCTGGCTCGCACGGCGTCTGGCCGCGCACGCCAAGGTGGCGCCGGCCGACGTGCAGGCCACGCTGGCCGAGCTGACGGCCTGGGCCTGCGCGCGTGACCTGCTCGCCCATCGGCCCGAGGCGCGCGAACTGCTGGTGTGTGGTGGCGGCGCCTTCAACACGCACCTGATGGCGCGCTTGGCGGCCCGGTTGCCCAGCGTGCAGGTGCTATCGACAGCGCAGCGCGGGCTGCCGCCCGATCAGGTCGAAGCCTGTGCCTTCGCATGGCTCGCTCGTGCCTTCCTGCGCCGCGAAGCTGCCAGCCTGCCCTCGGTGACCGGCGCGCGCGGCGCGCGCGTGCTGGGCGCCCTCTACCCGCACTGAGCGCCAGGTGCGCCAGAAACGACGAAGCCGCCCGCAGGCGGCCTCGTATCGCGTGCAGAACGCCTCAGACCGAGAAGCTCGAACCGCAGCCGCAGGTGGTGGTCGCGTTCGGGTTCTTGATCACGAACTGCGCACCCTGCAGGTCGTCCTTGTAGTCGATCTCGGCACCGACCAGGTACTGCAGGCTCATCGCATCGATCAACAGCGTCACGCCGTTCTTCGACATCTGCGTGTCGTCTTCGTTGACGACTTCGTCGAAGGTGAATCCGTACTGGAAACCGGAGCAGCCACCGCCCTGCACGAACACACGCAGCTTCAGCTCGGGGTTGCCTTCCTCGTCGACCAGTTCCTTCACCTTGTTCGCCGCGCTGTCGGTGAACAGGATCGGCGCCGGCGGTTCATCCACCGCGGCCTGGGTCTGGAGGTTGTCGGCCACTGCACTCATCGATCGCTCCTTCGGCACATCTCGCCGTCGGAGATATTGTCACAGATTGGCGGCCGCCAGCTTCAAGGAGGGCTTCTCGTCGGCCTTGATCGGGCGCAATTCGCCGTCGATGGTCGCGCCCTGGTGCATCTCCAGCACCTCGTAGCGGACGTCGCCGGTGATCTGCGCGCGCGGCTGCAGCTCGAGCAAGGCGCTCGAATGGATCGGGCCGACCACCGTGCCGTTGACGATCACATGGCCCGCGATGACCTTGCCGGTGACCCGGGCTTTCTCGCTGATCACAAGGATGCTGTATCCCTCGCCGGAAGCGATGACGTCGCCGATCACCTCGCCGTCGATGCGCAGGCCGTCGGCAAAGCGCAGTTCGCCGGAGATCACCGTGCCCTCACCGATCAGCGTGCGGATTGGCGGCTGTTTTTGCTTTCCGAACATCTCGTTCCCTCCTGTGCCCGATGCCGTCGGCTTGCAGACTTCACATCGGTAGCGAATGCGACGCAAGAACTGCGCCGCGTGTGTCGGTGACCTTCACCGTCACTGTCTTGATCACTGCCTGGGGTGGGTGGTCGATCAGGCCATCCACGCGCCGGTACTGCTTCACCTGCAGGGGCTGGGCGCCGCCCGGCTGCGACCAGGGCTTGCCGTCGAGCGTGCCGGTGAGCGTGACTTCGTAGCGGCCGCTGAATTCGGGACGCGCCTTGCCAGCCTGCAGCAGCAGCAACTGGTAACGCAGCTGACGCTCGTTGGCAGCCTCGGCCTGCAGGCCCCGGATGCTCAGCCCCGCATCGCCGGCCCCTGCTGGCAGCAGCTTCTCGAAGAAGCCGAGGTCGTTCTTCAGTGCGAGGTTCTCGGCTTCGGTCTGGCGCAACTGCTGGGCGAGCTTGTCCTGGGCCGTGCGCTCGGCCTTGAGCAGGCTGTCGGCGGTGTTCGCGATCGACAGGGCCTTCTCGCGGTCTTCGCGCAGCTGCACCACCTCGATCCTGAGCTTGGAGAGCTCCTCCTTGGCGGCGGTGTCCAGCCCGGCGAGGCCCTTGCCCGTCTCGAACGCCCACATCGCCAGTGCCGCGGAGAACCCCAGTGCCAGCGCCGCCACCGCCCACCGGATCGGCCAGGGCAGGTGGCTGCGCACGATCATGCGCGGGGCGCTGACCGACAGGCGGCGTCGCAGGAGTTTCCAGCGCATGTCAGCTTGGTGTCCGCAGGTAAGCGAGGCCCGTAAACGAACAAGGCCGCACGATGGCGGCCTCGTTCGAGGATCGACGCGGTGGCGACCTCAGCGCTTGCTGAACTGCTTCCGGCGACGGGCGCCGTGCAGGCCGACCTTCTTGCGCTCCACCTCGCGCGCGTCACGCGTCACGAAGCCGGCGCGGCTGAGCTCGGGCTTGAGCGCCGCGTCGTAGTCGATCAGGGCACGGGTGATGCCGTGGCGCACTGCGCCGGCCTGACCGGATTCGCCGCCGCCATGGACGTTGACCTTGATGTCGAAGGCCGCATCGTTGGCCGTGAGCACCAGAGGCTGCTTGACGACCATGATGGAGGTCTGGCGACCGAAGTACTGCTCGACCGGGCGACCGTTGATCACGATCTGGCCGGTGCCCTTCTTGATGAAGACGCGCGCGACCGACGACTTGCGGCGGCCGGTGCCGTAGTTCCAATTTCCGATCATCACCGCTCCTTAGATGTCCAGCTGCTTGGGCTGCTGGGCGGTGTGCGGATGCGTGGCACCGGCATACACCTTCAGCTTCTTGACCATCGCGTAGCCGAGCGGGCCCTTGGGCAGCATGCCCTTGACCGCCTTCTCGAGCGCGCGCCCGGGATGCTTGGCCTGCATGTCCTTGAACTTGGTGCCGTAGATGCCGCCGGGGAAGCCCGAGTGGCGGTAGTACACCTTGTCGTTGGCCTTGTTGCCGGTGACGCGGATCTTGTCGGCGTTGACGACGACGATGAAGTCGCCGGTATCGACGTGAGGCGTGTAGATGGCCTTGTGCTTGCCGCGCAGGCGGAGGGCGACTTCACTGGCCACCCGTCCGAGGACCTTGTCGGTCGCGTCAATCACATACCACTCATGCGTCACCTCGGCCGGCTTGGCGCTGAAGGTTTTCATGGTTCGTGGAGTTTCTGAGTCATGCACCCCTGGCCAGTCGGGGCTCCGCTTCGATGGGTGGCGGACTCTCGATCGGCGTGGCCGGCCCGGAAGCCAACCCTTTTCCGTGGGGTGAAAAGCGGAAAAGCCCGTGAGTCTAGCAGATCCGGCCGCGCGGCCAAAGCGGCCCATTCTCACGAATTGAACGGTGCCGATGGCCCGTGTTGGACTGCAGTCTCTAGGGAGTTCGCTTAGACTAGGGTTAACCCTGAACGGGAGACCCTTGAATGACCCCCATCGACCGCACCCCCGTCGATCCGGCCCAGCCCGACGCCACCAGCGACGCGGCGGAGCAACACGCCGCCCACTGGAGTTGGGTTCCGATCCGATCGCTCGGCCCGCGCCATCGCGACCGCATCGTGGCCCATCTGCTGAGCCTCGACGAAGGCGATCGCTACCTGCGCTTCGGCTACCCCGCCACCGACACCCAGATCGCGCGCTACGTGGACACCCTCGACTTCGACCAGGACGAAGTGTTCGGCATCTTCAACCGTCGCCTCGAACTGATCGCGATGGCACACCTGGCCCATCCGACCGTGCCCACCGACACCGCGCGTGGCACGATGGCCGAGTTCGGCGTGTCGGTGATGCGCAAGGCACGCGGCCGCGGCTTCGGCGCGCGCCTGTTCGAACACTCGGTGCTCCACGCGCGCAACCGCGGCGTGCAGACCCTGTTCGTGCATGCGCTGAGCGAGAACACCGCGATGCTGAAGATCGCGCGCAATGCAGGATCCACTGTCGAACGTGACGGTTCGGAGTCCGACGCATGGCTTCGACTGCCGCCCGACAGCTTCGTCTCGCACGTCGAAGAAATGATGGGCGAGCAGGCCGCGGAGTTCGACTATCAGCTCAAGCGCCACGCAACCCACGTGCAGCGGATCCTCGACACGATCTCGGAAGTCAAGGCTCACATATCGAAGAGCCATCACATCGCCGGCGAGTGAGCGCCATGCCTCTCTCGACCTGAGGCCCGTGCCCCGGGGCTTGGGGATCCTGTGGAGGCGTCACGGCACGCAACATCCGGTACATTGAAGGATCGCGATCGACCTGCCTTCGTCAGGTGCGTGACTCGACGAACCGGACCTGACATGTCGCCCCCGACGCTGCTCCTCGCATTGTCTGCCCTCGCAGGGGCTGCGGCCGCTTCGGCCTCATGGGTGTGGTGGATGCGCAGGCCGCCCAAGCCCGCACCGCTGCCTTCCGAATGGTCACTCTCGGCGCGCCCGGTGTTCTCCACCGACGAACGCCGTGTGTATCGCCTGCTGCGCGAAGCGTTGCCGCATCACATCGTTCTCTCCAAGCTGCCGCTGGTGCGCTTCAGCCAGCCCGTCGATCCGGGCCGCGTGAGGTACTGGTACGACTTGCTCGGGTCGATCCACGTGACCTTCGCAGTGTGCAGTGCCAACGGCCGCGTGCTGGCGGCGATCGACCTCGACACCGACCGTGGCAATTCCCGGCGCGTGCTGCAGATCAAGCAGGCCGTGCTCGGCGCGTGCCGCGTGCGTTACCTGCGATGCCCGGTGGAGAACCTTCCTTCGGTGGCCGAACTGCAGTTGCTGGTGCCCCAGGCTGGCGCCAATGCGCGGGGCCCGCAGGCCGCCACGCCGCCGACGCATACGCTGAACCAGGCACGCGACACGCTGGCCAGCACGGTGGCGACCCGCCGTGCCGAGCGCACCGCGCTGTGGCAGGACTCGTCGCTGTTCCAGGACTCCTTCTTCGCGCCCGACACGCGCACCGACGGCTCGGGCCAGAGCGAGTTCGGCACGCTGGGGCCGGGAGCCGGCCCTCGGAGCCGGCCTTCTCCGCTGGACAACGGTGGCGACGACATCGGTGGCGTCGTCGTCGACGGGCCGCGCTACTCGGTGCGCTGATCCCGGCGCGTAGGATGCGGCCATGTCGCCGCATCGACCCGACTCCCCTGCCGCTCCCGACACACCCTACGCCGGGCTCACGCCCGAAGTCGTGCTCGACGCACTCGATGCCGTCGGGCTGCGCGGCGATGGTCGGCTGATCCAACTGAACTCCTACGAGAACCGAGTCTTCCAGGTGTTCCTCGAGGACGGTCGCGTCGTGGTGTCGAAGTTCTATCGTCCGGCGCGCTGGAGCGATGCGCAGATTCTCGAGGAGCATGCCTTCGCTGCCGAGTTGGCGGAGCACGAAGTCCCGCTGGCCGCGCCCTGGCCGCTCGAGGTCGATGCACGCTCCCTGCACGCGGAACGCGCGAACCTGATCGGCGCGACGCTGGCGCACTTCGCCTCGCCCGACGGTGGCTACCGCTTCGCCGTCACCGAGCGCAAGGCGGGGCGCGCGCCGGAGGTCGAGAACTCGGACGTGCTCGAGTGGATCGGCCGCTTCATCGGTCGCATCCATGCCGTGGGTGCCACGGGCCGTTTCGAACATCGCCTCGCGCTCGGCCCGACGAGCCTCGGTCACGAGCCGCGCGACTGGCTGCTCGCCCGCGACATCGTTCCCCCCGATGCACTGCCCACGTGGCGCAGCATGGTCGACGCCGCGCTCGAGCGCGTCGATGCCGCCTTCGCGCAGGCGGCGCCGTTGCGCATGCTGCGGCTGCATGGCGACTGCCACCTCGGCAACATCCTCTGGACGGCCGCCGGACCGCACTTCGTCGATCTCGACGACGCACTCACCGGCCCAGCCGTGCAGGACCTGTGGATGCTGCTCTCCGGAAGCCGCACCGAGCGCCAGCGACAGCTCGGCGCGGTGCTCGACGGCTACGAGCAGTTCATGGACTTCGACCGCCGCGAGCTCGCGCTCATCGAGCCCTTGCGCACGCTGCGCATCGTCCACCACAGCGCGTGGATCGCACGGCGCTGGAAGGACCCGGCCTTCCCGATCGCCTTCCCGTGGTTCGAGAGCCCGGCCTACTGGGCCGAGCAGGCCACGCGACTGCGCGACCAGCTCGAAGCGATGGACGAGGCGCCGCTGGTCGCTTGAGCCGCCAGGCGGCGCCCTGCGTGCTCAGCCCACCAGCAACGCATTGACGCGCTTCACGTAGGCGCCCGGATCCTCCAGCGTGCCACCCTCGGCAAGGAGTGCCTGGTCGAACAGGATGTGCGCGAGGTCGTCGAAGTGCGCGCTCGAATCGAGCCGCTTCACGAGCGCATGCTCGGCGTTCACCTCGAGGATGGGCTTGGCCTTGGGCGCGTCCTGCCCCGCCTGCTTGAGCATGCGTGCGAGGTGGCCGCTGATGTCGCCCTCGTCGACCACGAGGCAGGCGGGCGAATCGACCAGGCGCGTGGTGATGCGCACGTCCTTGGCGCGCTCCTTCAGCGTTTCCTTCAGCCGGTCGAGGATGGGCTTGAAGGCCTCGGCGGCCTGCTCGACCTGCTTCTTCTCTTCCTCGTCCTGCAGCTTGCCGAGATCGACGGCGCCCTTGGCCACGCTCTGCAGCGGCTTTCCATCGAACTCGAAGAGATGCGCCAGCATCCATTCGTCGACACGGTCGACCAGCAGCAGCACCTCGATGCCCTTCTTGAGGAAGATCTCCAGCTGCGGGCTGCCCTTGGCGGCCGCGAGCGAATCGGCGGTGACGTAGTAGATCGCCTCCTGCCCCTCCTTCATGCGCGCCACGTAGTCTTTCAGCGACACGCCTTCTTCCGAGGTCGTGGAAGCGAAGCGCAGCAGCTTGGCGAGGCGCTCCTGGTTGGCGTGGTCCTCGCCCAGGCCCTCCTTCAGCACCTGGCCGAAGTCGGCCCAAAACCTGGCGTACTTTTCGCGCTCGGCCGCGTCCTCGCTGTCTGCCAGGCTTTCGAGCATCGACAGCACGCGCTTGGTCGAGCCCTCGCGGATCGCCTTCACGTCGCGGCTTTCCTGCAGCAGCTCGCGGCTCACATTGAGCGGCAGGTCGGCCGAATCGATCACGCCCTTCACGAAGCGCAGGTACACCGGCATGAGTGCCTCGGCGTCGTCCATGATGAAGACGCGCTTGACGTAGAGCTTCACGCCACCGCGCTTGTCGCGGTTCCACAGGTCGAATGGCGCCTTGGCGGGGATGTAGAGCAGCTGCGTGTACTCGCTGCGCCCCTCGACGCGGTTGTGCGTGTAGGCGAGCGGAGCCTCGGTGTCGTAGCTGATCTGCTTGTAGAACTCGGCGTACTGCTCGGGCGTCACGTCATTCTTCGCGCGCGTCCACAGCGCCGCCGCCTTGTTCACCGGTGCCCACTCGTCGGTGAGCTTCTGCTGGCCGGCCTCGGCGTCCCACTCCTCCTTGCGCATCAGGATGGGCAGCGAGATGTGATCAGAGTAGCGGCTGATGATCGAGCGCAGCTTCCAGCCCGAGAGGAACTCCTCTTCGCCGTCGCGCAGGTGCAGGATCACGCTGGTGCCGCGTTCCGGCCGGGTGATGGTCTCGACCTCGAAGTCGCCCGTGCCTTCGCTGCTCCAGCGCACGCCCTCCTCGGGCTTGAGGCCGGCGCGGCGCGATTCGACGGTGATGCGGTCGGCCACGATGAAGCCGCTGTAGAAGCCGACGCCGAACTGGCCGATCAGCTGAGCGTCCTTCTTCCTGTCGCCTTCGAGTGCGGCCATGAACTCGCGCGTGCCGCTCTTGGCGATGGTGCCGAGGTTGGCCACCGCCTCCGGCTCGGACAGGCCGATGCCGTTGTCGCTGATAGTGATCGTCTTTGCCTCGGCATCGAAGGCGACGCGCACCTCGAGGTTGGGCGCGTCCTCGAACAGTTCGGGGCGGTCGAGCGCCTCGAAGCGCAGCTTGTCGCAGGCGTCCGACGCGTTGGAGACCAGCTCGCGCAGGAAGATCTCCTTGTTGGAATACAGCGAGTGGGTGACGAGGTGCAGGATCTGCCTGACCTCGGCCTGGAAGGAAAGCGTCTGTTTGCTCATGGTGCGGAGGGTTCGTGTCTGCAGTGGTCCGGTCTGCGCCGGCGCACGCAGAGTGGGGGCGGCCCAGGAGGATTCAAGAGATCCGGATTTTCCCCAGTTTCGAGGCCAAGCCCCGCTGTAGCCGGCGTACTACGCCCCTTTCATCCACCGGCTCGATAGAGTCGCGCCCCATGCCTGCCCATCCGACCCGACGTATCGCCCTCTCCACCCTGCTCGCGCTGCTGGCGCTCACCGCCTGCGGCGGTGGGGGTGGCGGAGGAACCACCGGTCCGCTGCCGACCTTCGACACCTCGACGGTCGTCGCGGCGGACCCTGGCAGCAACTTGAGTGCCGACTGGCGCAGGGGCCCGTTCGCGGAGATCTTCGTGCGCGGCTACCAGGACAGCAACGGCGACGGCATCGGCGACCTGCAGGGCCTGATCAGCCGGCTCGACTACCTGCGCGATCTCGGTGTCACCGGCATCTGGCTGATGCCCGTCACGCGCAGCCAGGACGGCGACCACGGCTATGCGGTGAAGGACTACCGCGACATCGAGCCGGCCTACGGCAGCCTGGCCGACCTCGACGCGCTCGTCGCGGCGGCGCACGCCCGCGGCATCGGCGTGGTGCTCGACTACGTGATGAACCACAGCGCCGCGCAGCACCCGGCCTTCGTCAACGCCAACAGCGGCAACAGCAACGCCTACCGCAACTGGTACATCTTCAGCACCAGCCGCCCCTCGGGCTGGAGCATCTACGGGGGCGACCCCTGGCGTGCCGGCAATGAAGGCTGGTACTTCGCGCCCTTCTGGGACCAGATGCCCGACTTCAACCTGAAGAACCAGACCGTGGTGGACTGGCATCAGGACAACCTGCGCTTCTGGCTGAACCGCGGTGTCGACGGCTTCCGCTTCGACGCGGTCGGCAACCTGGTCGAGAACGGCCCGAGCGCCTGGGAGAACCAGCCCGAGAACTTCACGCTGATGGGCAACATCCGCCAGATGGTGAACGGCTCCTACGCGAACCGCTTCCTCGTCTGCGAGGGCCCGTCGGCGCCGCTGCAGTTCGCGCCGGCCTGCGGCAGCGCGTTCGCGTTCGGGCACCAGTACGACCTGGTCAGCGCGGCCAAGGGAGACACGGCCGCAATCGGACGCGTGGCGAGCTACTTCGACACGGCGCCATCCAGCATGTCGAGCATGCTGTCGAACCACGACGGCTTCGCCGGCGACCGTGCGATGGACCAGTTCAACGGCAACGAGGCGCAATACCGCCTCGCGGCCGCCACCTACCTGCTGCAACCCGGCACGCCGTTCATCTACTACGGCGAGGAGATCGGCATGCGCGGCGCGCAGAGCCTCAGTGGCGACCCGAAGCTGCGCACGCCGATGAGTTGGACCAGCAGCAACACCGGCAGCGGCGGCTTCACCAGTGGCACGCCGTTCCGCGCGCTGTCGGCCAACGTCGCGAGCAACAACGTGCAGTCGCAACTGGCGACCAGCAACTCGCTGCTCAGCTGGTACAAGGCCGTGATCGCGGTGCGCCAGGCGCAGCCCGCGCTTCGCATGGGCTCACACGCCGGCGCCGCCGCCGCGGGCACCACGCTGAGCTTCCAGCGCGAGACCACCGGCCAGCGCGCCGTGGTGATGATCAACTACGGCACCGGCAGCGCGCTGATCTCAGCCGGCGGCCTGCCCGCCAACGGCGTGCTGACCAGCGTGTTCCCGCCGAGCGGCACCAACGCCAACATCGATGCAGTCGGCAACGTGAGCGTCACGGTGCCTGCGCAATCGGTGCAGGTCTTCGTGGTGCCGATCTGAGGCTCAGACCAGCCCCAGCGCGTGGTGCCACAGCAGGTCGCCGAGGTAGCGACCGGGCAGCAGCGTGAACAGGCCGGCCGTGACACAGCCGGCGAAGTAGGTGCGCTGCATGCCCTTGCGGTGCGCCGAGATGTTGCGGCGGGCGATCGCGTAGATCGCGGCGCTGACGCCGACGAGCGTCACCACCGCGAGCAGGTGGATCGGCGAGAAGCCGGCCCACTGGAAGGTGCCGGTGCTGCGGATGAAGAAGGCGGACAGCGCCGCGCCGATCATTGCCGTCACCCATGCGTAGCCGAAGCCGCGGTGGCCGAGCGAGCCCTTGCGGGCCCACAGGGCGACCGGACCGAGCACCAGCGCGACGCTGGCGAAGGCAAGGTGGACGATGACGGCCGGGGGCAGGCTCGAGAGGCTGGGATCGTGGGCCATGACGGTCTCCGGTAAGGCAGTGGATCGATGGCCGGCATGGTCGCGGCCGCAGCCCAAGGCGGCGAGCGCCCTGCGACGAAACGCCGGCGGCCGACGCGAAATGCCGCCTGACCTTCGTCAACGGTTGGCCCGCCGATGCCACCGGATACGAAGATTTCCGACTGATCGGGTCAACTTGGATACCGTCCCGTGCAGCGATGAACTCCGAAGTTCAGACTTCGCGCTCCCTCACCGCGGAGCGTTCCATGACAAGTACTCGTCGCTCTTTCCTGATGAAGGTGGTCGGCACCGGCACGGCGCTGGCCGCATGGCAGGGCACGGCCCACGCCGCCCCCAAGGTCGATGAAGCCGACCCGCAAGCCCAGGCCCTGGGCTACCGCAACGACACCACCAAGGTCGATGCGAAGAAGTACCCCAAGCACGACAACGCCCAGAAGTGCGCCGGCTGCCAGCTCTTCCAGGGCAAGGCCGGCGATGCGGCCGGCCCCTGCCCGATCTTCGCGGGCAAGGAGGTCTCGGCCAACGGCTGGTGCAACTCCTGGGTCAAGAAGCCCGGCTGACGCCCGGTTGCGAGGCTGCGGCGCTCACCCGCGCCGCAGCACGCGTGCCACCGGATTGGTGCGCAGCCGGAAGGCATCCGGCATGCCGGAGCCCAGCAAGGGCCGCAGGTAGAGGCGGAATGCGTCGGTGACGTCGGTGCCATCGGCGCTGATGAACTCGTCTTCCATCGTGCGGGTCTTGCCGGCCACACGCTCCAGCGGTGACAACTCGTACTCCACCGAGTAGAAGCCGGTGCGTCGGATGGCCACCGAGCCGTCGCGCGTGCCCCACATCGCGTACTGCACGGCCTTCTCGCCGACTTCGCGCGCCTCACGCTGGTCGACGTCGCTGACGCAGCCGATGAAGCTGCGCTGCAGGTAGCCGAAGGTGTCGCCGCGGACGCGCTTGATCTTCAGCTGCCGCTTGATCTCTTCACAGAGCAGGTCGGCCAGCGCGCCGCTGCCGGAGAGCTGCACGTTGCCGTGCGCGTCGCGCTCCAAGTCCTTCGCGAGCTGCGCGGCGATCGGCTCACCGCTGGCGTCGTGGATGCCTTCCGACACCGCGATCACACAGCGGCCGTGGCGCTCGTACATCGCCTTCACGTCGGCCAGGAACTTCTCGAGCACGAAGGTGCGCTCGGGCACGTAGATCAGGTGCGGGCCATCGTCCGGAAACTTCTTGCCCAGCGCCGAGGCGGCGGTCAGGAAGCCGGCGTGTCGGCCCATCACCACCGCGAGGTAGACGCCGGGCAGCGCGGCGTTGTCGAGGTTGGCGCCGGCGAAGGCCTGCGCGACGAAGCGCGCCGCCGACGGGAAGCCAGGCGTGTGGTCGTTGCCGACCAGGTCGTTGTCGATCGTCTTCGGGATGTGGATCGAGCGCAGCGGATAGCCGGCCCGGGCCGCCTCCTCGCTGACGATGCGCACGGTGTCGGCCGAGTCGTTGCCGCCGATGTAGAAGAAGTGCTCGATCTCGTGCGCCTGCAGGACCTTGAAGATCTCCTGGCAGTACTTCAGGTCGGGCTTGTCGCGCGTCGAGCCGAGCGCCGAGGCCGGCGTGCCCGCCACCTGCTCGAGGTTGTGGCTGGTTTCCTGGGTGAGGTCGACGAAGTCCTCGTCGACGATGCCGCGCACGCCATGGCGCGCACCGTACACCCTGCGGACCTCGCCGAAGCGGCGCGCCTCGAGCGCCACGCCGACCAGCGACTGGTTGATCACGGCGGTCGGGCCGCCGCCCTGCGCCACGAGGATCTTGCCGGACTTCATGAGGGCCTCCAGGATGCGGCGCCATCGTACGCCGCATCCGGGGGCCGGCAAGCCTCGCTGGTCAAGCCTCGCCGGTACAGGCTCAGGCCGCCAGCCGCAGGGGCTCGCGCGGGGTGCCTTCGTAGCCCTGCAGTTCGGCCAGCGCGCGCCGGATGTCCGACTCGTCGCCGTCGATCACGGCACGGTCGGCGCGACGCAGCGAGTGCTCGATCAGGGCACTGGCGAAGGCACCTGCGGAGCCGATGGCCACGTAACGGCGCACCAGTTCGCGGCAACGGGCCTGTTCGGCGGGAAGGGCGTGGAGCAACTGCGTGTTCATCATGGTGGTTCTCCTGGACCGGACGAAGGGGACGACGGGGTTCGTGTCGTCCTGGCTTCATTTCAGTCCAGGGCCCTTCCCATTGCGACGCTCGCGTGCCGTGAAATCCGTCGTGTGCGAAGACGATCGAGAGACGATGCCCCGCCCGCTCAGGCCACGCCCTTGGCGCCGGGCCGGCGGCGCGGCTTGTCGCGCCCGCAGGGCGGCGGCGGCGGGAACTTCTTCGGGTCGAAGCTGGCGTTGAACACCGGGAACTCCGGGATGCGTGCCGGCAGCAGGCGCACCCATTCCTGGCTTTCCTTGTGGTACTCGATGATGAAGTCGACCCAGTCGGTGACCTTCACGAAGTCGATGATGTGCGGCTGCACCTTCGGCTTGTTCGGGTTCGGGTTGATGTCGAGGTAGAAGGGCGAGCGCCAGTCCCACAGACCGCGCAGCAGCGGATCGGGCAGGAAGATGTTCATCGCCAGGGCATCGGCACTGAAGTCCCAGGTCACCGAGGTGCCCGCGGCGACCCAGGGTTGTTCCTCGGGCGAGCCGTAGACCTTGATGCCGAGCAGCGCGTCGCGCAGCGCCTTGGCCGCTGAGTGCACGGGGTGCGGGCGGAAGTCGTAGTCGAGCAGCGCGTGGGCGAAGCTCGCCAGGTCGGTGAGCTGGTCGGGCGCCTCCAGGCGATAGCCGGCCTCGGTGTCGTACTGCTGGGCCTGGACGATCGCGTCCATGATCTTCGCGACAACGTCGCGGCGCGCCTGCGACTGCGGCGCCGGCGTGCGCAGCGCGGCGAGCAACGCGTCGGCGAGGTCGTCGAGCCGCTCGGTGATGTCCTTCATGCGCTCGAGCCGCACGGCGCAGCCGATGGTCGGGTGGTTGCCCTTCGCCTCCAGGATCTTCTCGTTGCCCTTGGCGAAGGCACGCGCCAGATCCTTGGCTGTCGTCACCCCCTGCTGAGCCACGGCGGCGAACACCGCCGGGTAGCCTTCGCCCGAGGTGAAGAAGTTGTAGTTCGGGTAGCCGGCCGCGTACTCGGCGTGCGGTGCGACGGTGTGCAGCACCTCGGCCGACATGTTGAAGCAGTTGTCGAAGTGGATCACCGAGAGCTTCGGCACGCCGGCGTCGAGGGCCGACTTCAGCGCCGCGCCCAGACCCCAGGTCGACAACGGCATGTGGTTGGTCGGCAGCAGCGGGGAACCGGCAGGCAGCAGGGGCGATCCGGCCGGCAGCAGCGGTGAGCCTGCGGGCAGCAATGGCGAACCGGCCGGCAACACCGGCGCCCCGGCCCCGGCGCTCAGGCGCCATTCGAACTTGCCGCCGTTGGTGAGGTTGGCCAGCGAGAGCTGGCGTCGGTCGATCTCCGGCAGGTAGCCGGCGCCGTGGCCTTCGAGCGCCAGCACGATGGCCGAGGTCGGCCGGCTCTGGTGCGCATGCCGCAGGAAGCCCGCCAGGTTGGCCGGCGCGGCCATGTCCTGCTTCCAGCGCGAGGTGACCTTCGCTTCGGCGGGCTTGCCCGCCTCGATCTCGACCAGCCAGGTGTCGTCGGCGGCCCGGTCGATCAGCGCAGCCACGTGGATGCCTTGCGCCGCGACCTTCAGCAGCCCCTGGTACAGCGGGTGCTGGGCCAGCGTCTGCGAACTGCCCTCGGGATAGGTGGAGAGCACCTCGTCGCTGCCGAAGGGCGCATAGACGGCAAACAGGATGCTGTCGGTTCGCGCAGCGTCGTCGGACTTCTCCGGGATCAGTCGGGGCAGGGCCATGGGGTTCCTCCGGGTCGTGGTCAGGCGTCGCGCGACAGTCGGCACCGCGCGCGCACGGTAACCGGACGCTACCCCTTCGGCCATCCCATTCACAGGCATTCATCCTTCGGTGGGATGGCGTCGGACAAGACGATCGTGAGACGATTCCTCATCGATATGGATACAGATGTTTACACTTCCAGTGCGGTGGCGCCCCGCCAGCCCTCGCAAGCCGTCGCCGAGGCCGTGGTGGAGGCGCTGCTGGCCGCCCACCGGGCCGGCACGCTCGACGACTGGCTGCGCCGCCACCGACGCGTGGCAGCCTGGCTGATGCAGCACTGGCTGGCCCCGCTGCGAAGTGCGGCGGGCGACACCCTCGACGCGGCGCATGCGCCCGCGGCCGTCGCGATCCTGCTGCGCTGGGCCATCGGCCAGCAGCGTCCCGACCGCGCTGCGCTCGAGGCGCCCATCGCGCGCGACGCCTGGCTCGACCGCACCAGCTGGCGCCCGGTGCTGGCGCTGGCCTGCCAGTACGGCTTCATGGCCGTACCGAGCTTCCGCGACCGCTACCGCGGCCATGCCGACGAGGCCGCCGCCAGCCAGCTTTGCGGCCTGTGGTCGGTGGGCGCCAGCACCTACTACCGCTACCTCGACAAGGGCAAGCGGGCGCTGGCGCTCAGCTTGCGCGGCGTGCCGGCCTCGGCCGCGCAGCGCCTCGAGCTGCGCGCCGCGGCCCGCGAGTGGGCCGTCGAGGCGGCCGGCCTCGCCACGCCTGCCGCGCGTGCGGCCTGGCACCAGCGCCAGGCGGGCGCAGCGCAGGTGGGCGGTGACAGCGTCGCGGCGCTCTGGCACCTCGCACAGGCCGGCGATGCATCCGGCGTCGCGCGCGCCCTGCAACGACACAGCCTCGAGCTGGCGAACGAGGGGGAGACGGCCGCCATCGTCGACACGGTGGAGGCCGCTGCAACGAGCCCGCGCACACGCGTCGAGCTGCAGCTGGCGCGCGCCGCGCTGGCGCGCATGCGCGGCGACGCCGACGGCGAGCTGGCGTGTCACGAGCTGGCCCTGCGCCTGGCCGCCGAGGCCGACGATGCGCTGCTGCTGGGCATGGTGCACGGCGCGCTGGGCAAGTTCCACGAGCCACGCGACCTCGACCGCGCCTTCGCCTACTACCAGGACAGCGTCGAATGCCTGCGCCGCTCGGGGCTCGGCGACGAAGCCGGCGCCGCGATCGAGGTCGTCGAGGAGTACGTGGCCACGCTGGTGCGCCTCGCCTGGCTCTACGCGCTGCGCAACGACCCGCGTGCGCTGACGCTGCTGGAGCGCGCGAAGACGGTGGCGGGGCGTTATGCGCTGTCGCCGGCGACGCTGGCCCTGCTCGAACAGACCTGGGGCGAATGTCTCCGGCGCGCCGGTGACCTGCCGCGCGCGCTGGAGCACAAGCACCGCGCGCTCGTGCTCTACGAGCGCATCGACGACCGCCAGGCCATCCTCAAGACCTGCGGCAACCTCAGCCTGATCTACGGCGAGGCGAAGGACTTCACCCGAGCTCGCGACTACGCGCAGCGCGTGCTCGCCCTGGCCGAGACGATGACGGTGGAGCCCGAGATCCTTGCCAGCACGCACATGAACCTGGGCGTGGCGTGGTTCTGGCAAACCGACTACCGCCGCGCACGCGACGAATACCAGCACGCGCTCGACATCGCGATGCGGCACCGTCTGCACCGCGTGGCCGGGCTCGCGCACTACAACCTCGCCGAGGTGGCCTACCTGCAGTTCAAGGCCTCGGGCGACGCGCTCGACGAACAGCGCGGCGACGCGCACGCCGCCGCCGCGGTGGCGATCTGGCCGCACGAGAGCGACCCGACACACTCCGAGGCCACGCGCCGCCTCAAGCGCGACATCCTCGGCCCCGACCAGGACCGCGCACGCGACCGCATGCTGCCGTCCGAAGCCGCGGCGCACTACGCCGAGGTGGCAGAGGTGCAGCGCCAGCGCGAGCTGCTCGCACTGCCCGGCGCGCCGCAGGAACATGTGCGCGCGCACCTGGCGATCGCGCGCGCCTACCTGGCCATCGCGATGAAGGAGCGCGAGGCGGCGCTCGCGCTGATCGATCGTCACGCGTTGACCGGCGGCTTCTCCGACGAGCTCGACGCGCTGCGTCGCACCTTCGACCGCGAGCTGACGCGCGAGCAGAAACTCGCCGCTGCCTGGCGCGAGAGCACCGCCGACCTGCTCAATGCGCAGCGCTGCAATGCCGTGCTGGCCCAGCTTCTCGAGGCCGGCTCGCTCAACAAGAGCGGCTATGCGCAGCTGTGCGCACTGAGCCCGGCCACCGCCTCCAAGCACCTCGTGACGCTGGCCGAGCGCGGCCTGCTGGTGCAGAGCGGCAAGGGACCGGCCACGCGCTACACGCTGCCGGCCTGAGCCTGGCTCAGGACGCGAGCGCCTCGCCGCGGCGCACGCTGCCCTTGCCCTGGGCCTTGCCGACGTACATCGCCGCGTCGGCTCGGCGCAGCAGGCCCACGGGGTCCGTACCGTCCAGCGGCACCAGCACGTAGCCGATCGTCAGCCCGACGTGGCAACGCTGTCCGCCGGCCAGCACGAACGGATCTCGGAACGCCTCGACCAGCTTGTGGCCGAGCTCGCGCGCCTGGCGCTCGTCGGCCAACCCGCCCGCGGTGACGACGAACTCGTCGCCGCCCAGCCGGGCCACGGTGTCCGACTGGCGCAGCTGCGCGCCGAGGCGCCGGCCCACCGCCACCAGCAGTTCGTCGCCGAGCTCGTGGCCGTGCAGGTCGTTGACCTGCTTGAAACCGTCGAGGTCGATCATGTAGACCGCCAGCAGTCGCTCGGGGCTGCTCGCGGCCATCTCGGCGGCCAGGCGCACGTCGAGGCCGCGCCGGTTCGGCAGGCCGGTGAGCGGGTCGGTGTAGGCCATCGAGACGAAGGTATCGCGCTCGCGCACGGCGCTGCGCGCCTCGTTGTGGATCGCGCGCATGCGCAGCCCGAGCACGCGCATGAAGAGCACCATGTCCAGCGTCGCCCCGGCCTGGAACGTGTGCAGCGTCCACATCGTCGCGTCGATGTACCCTCGGATCACCCCCACCATGATGGCGGTGGTGACGAAGTACCCCAGCCACGCTGCGAGGAAGTACCAGCCGATCGAATCGCCGCGGCGCGCCCGCGCGATCGCGCCGGGCAGGCCCATCAGCGCGGGCAGCAGCCCGAGCGTGCCGATCACGCGGCTGACGCTGTGCACGTGGATCACGTCGAGTGCGTAGAGCAACGCGGTGGTGCCGAGCGCCGCGGCGCCGATGTACATCACGCGCGTGAAGTAGCGGCTGACGCCCGGCCCGCGTAGCACCTCCTCGACGAACAGGAAGGTGGAGCCCGCGGCCAGCAGCGCCATCAGCGGCGCAGCGTGCGCCTCCATCCAGAGGTTGTCGCGCCACAGGTACATGCCGCCGATGCCGAACTGCGCCACCGAGAACATCAGGCTGCCGGTGGTCAGCATCGCGTATTTCACGAACATCGGCTCGCGCGTGCTCCACCACTGCACCAGGCTGTAGATCACGAGGCACAGGCCGAGGCCGGCGAGCAGGCCCTGCAGGATGTGTTCGTCGAGTGCCTCGGTGTGGAACACCTGCGGGCGCATCACGGTGATGGGCAGGATCATCGCGCCCTGCGTCTGCACGCGCAGGTAGAGCTCGTAGTCGACCTCGGGCTTGAGCTCCAGCGGCAGCGCGTGCGTGCGGCTCGGCACCGGACGCTGGGCGAACGGCTGCTGGTTGCCCATGCGCGCCTGCTGCACGACACGGCCTTCGCGCACGAGGAACGCATCGATGCGGTTCAGCGGCGTGTAATCGATGTCGAGCATCCAGTTCGGCCCGCCGCCGCCGGTCCAGCGGATCGGCAGGCGCAGCCACACGGGCTCCATGCGCAGGCCGAGCGTCGCATAGGCCGAGCGCGGCACCTCGAAGCGGCCGGCCGCGGCCATTGCCGCCGCGATGTCCATCTCTCCGCCCGGGTCGGACAGCACCGTCACCGCCGGCCAGGCCTCGAGACGCTGCGAGCTGCCGTCGATCAGCAGCCCCGGCGCCGCGTGCGCGGCCAGGCTCGCCGCCATCCCGGCCATCAGGCAGCAGGCTGCGAACCACAGGCGCAGCAGGCGGCGGCTCATGGTCGTGCGGGGCCGGTCCAGGGGCCGGCGGCGGTGAAGCGGTCTTCCAGGGCATTGAGCCAGCCGGGCGCGCGGCGGTCGGAACCCCAGCCCTGCATCGTGCCCTGTGCCTGGCCGAGCAGGCGCTCGGGCAGCTTGAGCGGGCGCGTCTGGTCCATCAGCAGCTTGGTGAGCAGGTGATAGCCGAGCACACGCGTGACCACGCGCGCCAGGCTGAAGTCGGGCGCGACGAGCCGCCCGACGGCGTCGATCGTACCCACCAGCGCCATCAGCAGCGCGAACGACGCCCGCGAGAGCAGTGGCACCGCGCCGTCGATCGCGAGATCGCGCGAGGCCGCCGGACCGATCAGCCGGCGACACAGCAGCTGCGGGTAGGGCTTGGCCAGCTTCAACGGGATGACGCCGGCCAGGTTGCGGAACAGCGCGGAAGCCAGCGCGGGCCGCGGGTCGGGCGGGATGAGCTCGGCGCGACCGCGCGACTGCATGCGCGCGAACAGCGCCTCGGCCGCATCGACCGTATCGACCATCAGCTCGCGGCGGATGCCGGCGAGATGGCCCACCACGTTCCAGGCATGCAGCACGGCGCGCTCGTCGCGCGCATCGAGCTGCAGCCCGAGCGTGCGCAGGCCGCGCAGGTAGACGTAGCCGAAGGTCAGCAGCGTGTAGGCCTGCTCTTCCTGGTTGCACGGCAGCCCACGAGAAAGGTCCCAGCCGTGCGCGAACAGCGCCTGGTGCATGCTGCGGCTCGCGCGCAGGGCGGCCAGCGCCGGCAGCGGCGCGGCCAGGCCGCGGTCGCGCGCCGCCATCGCGGCCGGCGGGCTGCCGCGCAGCACCAGGTTGCGCACGGTTGCGTGGATCAGGCGCACCTTCAGCACCTGCGCGACGCCGCCGCCGGCGGGCGACGTGAGACCGCCGCGCATCATCACCGGGAAGATCATCGCGGCGGTGCTGCGGATGCGCCAGTCGGTGCGCAGCTCGAGCTGGCCGGTGGTGTGCAGCACCTCGGCGAGGTCGGGCACCACGTAGCACTCGGGCAGGCTGGCGCAGAACAGCAGCGTGCACGAGAGCACGCCCTGGTCGAAGAAGATCTCCTCGGCGCGTGCGATCAACGCACGGTCGGCCCACTCGGGCAAGGCCTGAGCCTGCGCGATGTATCGGTCGAGCGCGTCGGCGATGTCGGCGGGCACCTGTGGCGCGAGCTCGCGCCAGTTCGCGAGGCTGGCGTTGTCCTGCCACGTGGCGATGGCCGCGTTGACCGCCTCGATGCGCTCCCAGTGGCTCTTGTACGTCGCCACCGCCTCGGCCACCGAAAGCCCGGCCGCGGGCGGCGCCCAGGGCCCGACGATGCCGTCGATCGTGGCGTCGGCGATCGGGTCGGTCTCGAACTGGGCCCGATCGAGCAGCTCATCGGGAATGGCGTTCGTCATCGGCGTCATTTGTGCGTTCTTGTTGCGCGCGTCGGCGAAGGAGGCCGCGCACGGTAACGGAATGCTGCCTCTGGATGCAAGCGCAATCGATCACGCCGACCCGGCGCTCACGCGCCGGCCGCACCGATCGGAATGCGGCGGCGCCCCGGCGCCAGTTCACGCGCACGCAGCTGGCCGCAGCCGGCATCGACGTCCTGCCCCGCCGACTGGCGCAGGCGCGCCAGCACGCCGCGGTGATTGAGCGTGCGCATGATCTGCCCCGCACGCTCCGCCGACGGGCGGCGGTAGCCCAGCCCGTCGATCGCGTTGAACGGAATCATGTTCATGATCGCGTAGCGGCCCTTGAGCAGCGCGACCAGTGCCTCGACCTCGTCGTCGCCGTCGTTGACACCTTCGATCAACGTCCACTGGTACTGGATCGGGTAGCCGGTGGCACGCGCATAGCGCTCGCCGGCCTCGACGAGCTCGGCCGGAGCGATGCGCGGCGCGCGCGGCAGCAGCTGCGCACGCAGTTCGGCGCGCGTGGTGTGCAGCGAGAGCGCCAGCGCCGGCTTCACGCGCTGTTGCGGCAGCCGCTCGAAGACGCGCTCGTCGCCCACGGTGGAGAACACCAGCTGCTTGTGCGCGATGCCGCCGGCCGTGCCGAGCAGGTCGATCGCCTCGATCACCTCGTCGAGGTTGTGCGCGGGTTCGCCCATGCCCATGAACACGACCTTGCGCACCGCGCGCCGCCGGCGCGCCAGCGCGACCTGCGCGACGATCTCGCCGCTGCTGAGTTGGCGGATCAGGCCGTCGCGTCCGGTCATGCAGAACACGCAGCCCACCGCGCAGCCGGCCTGCGTCGAGACGCAGACGCCCTCGCGCGGCAGCAGCACGCTCTCGACCGCCTGCCCGTCGGCCAGCGTCACCAGCAAGCGCTGCGAGCCATCGGCGCCATCGTGCTCGGAGCGCACCGCGGCCAGCGTGTCGAGCTCAGCCTCCAGCGCCGGCAGCGCCTCGCGCAGCCCGAGCGGCAGCCAGTCCTCGATGCGGCGGCGGCCGTGCGACTGCGGCAGCGCGTTCGCCCAGAGGCGCAGCACGCGTTCCTCGTGCTTGGGCTTGGCACCGAGCGAACGCAGGCGGTGGCGAAGGTCGGCGATGCGCATGGCGCGCAAGCCTACTTCACTTCAAGCGAATCACTTCACGCGGGTCACTTCACGTACAGCACCCGCATGCCGAGCTGGCGCCCCTCCGGCCGGTCGAGCACGCTCACGGTCGCCTGGCTGGCGCGGAAGCCGTCGGGCAGCGACAGCGTGCCGCGCGCGATCTCGTAGGCGCCGAGGCTCAGCGGCACCGGCTTGCCGACCACGCGCGTCTCGGCGCCATTCGCACCCAGGCCGCTGACGGCGATCTGCAGCACCGCGCCCATCGGCTTGCCGCCGACGGCGCGCGTGAGCGCCACCTCGTAGCCGAGCGCGCCGCCCTTGCGCACGAAGCGGCCGGCGCGCACCTCCACCGCACCGCCGCGCGGATCGGGCGGCAGCGCGTCGACGGCGAAGTCGAGGTCCTGGCGCAGCTTCTCGGTGCCGCTGCGGCCGGCGGCGAGGTCGTCGCCGAGCTTCTTGCCCTCCGATTGCGCGGCCTGCAGCTTCTGCGTGGTCGCGTCGAGGTCGGCCTTGAGCTGGCGGCGCTCGGCGTCGGCCTGTTCGTAGGCGCTGCGCAGCTCCGACGAGGCCGCGGCCGACAGCCGCGGCGGCAGGTGCTTCTCCTGCACGTAGATCACGCCGGCCACGCCCGCGGCCGCGCCGAGGATCAGCAGCACCAGCCAGGGCGGCAGCGACCAGCGCGACCGCGGCCGGCCGTAGGAGATCACGACGGGTTTGTTCTGTCCCCACATGGGAAGGCTCTCGGAGGCGGTTTCGTGACAGCCGCGCAGACTAGCGCGCTTCGACGCAAGCCTTGCAACACGATGTGGCCGGCTCGGGTAGGCTCGCCGCATGCCCGCACCCGACGCTGCCTCTTCGCCTTCTCCCGTGAGCTTCGCCGAGGCGCTGCGCTTCTGGCTGAAGCTCGGCTTCATCAGCTTCGGCGGGCCGGCCGGGCAGATCGCGATCATGCATGCCGAGCTCGTCGAGCGGCGCCGCTGGATCAGCGAGAAGCGCTTCCTGCATGCGCTGAACTACTGCATGCTGCTGCCCGGCCCCGAAGCGCAGCAGCTCGCCACCTACCTCGGCTGGCTGATGCACCGCACGGCGGGCGGCATCGCGGCCGGCGCGCTGTTCGTGCTGCCCTCGCTGGCCATCCTGATCGCGCTGAGCTGGGTCTACCTGAGCTTCGGCCATGTCGCGTGGGTGGCCGGCGTGTTCGCGGGGCTCAAGCCGGCGGTCACGGCGCTCGTGCTGCACGCGGCCTGGCGCATCGGCACGCGCGCGCTGAAGAACCACTGGCTGTGGGCGCTGGCCGCGCTCGCGTTCGTCGCGATCTTCGCGTTCGACGCACCCTTCCCTGCCATCGTGCTGGCCGCCGGGCTGATCGGCTGGCTCGGCGCGCGCCACGCGCCGCAGGTGTTCGCGCTCGGCGGCGGGCACGCCGAGGCCAAGGCCCGCTATGGCCCGGCACTGATCGACGACGACACGCCCACGCCCGGGCATGCGCGCTACACGCACGGCCAGCTGCTGCGCGTGCTCGGCATCGGCGCGCTGCTGTGGACACTGGCGATGGGCGCGCTGGTGGTCGCGCAGGGCTGGCAGGGCACGCTCGCGCAGATGGGCGCCTTCTTCACGAAGGCCGCGCTGCTCACCTTCGGCGGCGCCTATGCCGTGCTGCCCTACGTCTACCAGGGCGCGGTGGAACACCACCAGTGGCTCAGCGGCCCGCAGATGATCGACGGCCTCGCACTCGGCGAGACCACGCCCGGCCCGCTGATCATGGTGGTGGCCTTCGTCGGCTTCGTCGGTGGCTGGACGCGCGAGGTGCTCGGCGCCGACGCGCAGTTCGCCGGCGGCACACTGGCCGCGACGGTGGTGACCTTCTTCACCTTCCTGCCCTCGTTCGTGTTCATCCTCGCCGGCGGCCCGCTGGTGGAGGCCACGCACGGCAGGCTCGGCTTCACCGCGCCGCTGTCGGCGATCACCGCCGCGGTGGTGGGCGTGATCCTCAACCTCGCGCTCTTCTTCGCGTACCACGTGCTGTGGCCGCAGGGATTCGGCGGCCGCTTCGATGCGCTCTCGGCCGCGGTGATCGTGGCCGCGGCGGTTGCGCTGTTCCGATTCAAGGTTGGCGTGCTGCCGCTGCTCGGCGCCTGCGCGGCGTTCGGCCTCGCGGCCACCGGGCTCAGGCTGCGCTGACGCGCGACCTCAGGCTCCGAGCCGCTCGGCGAGACGATCGCCGGCTTGGCGCGGCAGCCGGCCGGTGGCCGCCGCCGCCACCGGCGTCTTGAGCATCGCCGCGAAGGCGTCTTCCACGCGCGCGGCCGACACGCGCCGCAGCCGCACCAGCGACTGCGAACGCGACCGCACGCGGCCGAGGAACAGCAGGTCGAGACAGGCCTCCTCGACGCGCCGGAACGGCTGCTCCGCCGAGCGCAGCGCGCGCACCGTCAGCTGGTTGCGTGCGCGCTCGAGGTGCACCGGCGCCACGCCGCGCGCCAGCTCGCGCATCAACACATGCACTTCGGCGCAGAACTCGTCGAGGTGCTCCGGCGCCACCGAGGCCTCGATGACGAACTGCCCCCACAGGCTCAGCACATCGGCGGAGCAGTGCGTGTAGTAGGCCAGGCCCTTGCGCTCGCGGATGCGGTCGAGCAGCGGCGAGCTCATGCCTTCGCCGAGCACCGCGGCGGCCACCACGCCGACCGGATCGTCATCGACCAGCGAGGGAATCGGCCAGCCGATCACCACCTGCGCCTGGCTGCAGCCGGTCAGGCGCCGCGTCACGATGCCACCGGTCCACGGCGGCGCCGAGAGCGCGTTGGGTTCGCCGCGCGGCAGGCTGCCGAAGGCGGCCTCGGCGGCCTCCAGCACGGCCGCGGCATCGACGCCGCCGGCCACGCCGATCACCACGTTCTCGCCGCTGTACTGGCGCTGCACGTAGCCGGCGAGGTCGTCGCGCGTGAAGCGCTCGATGTTGGCGCGCCGCCCGATCACCGGCAGCGCCGCCGGGTGCGCGCCGAAGCACTCGCGGTCGAACAGCTGGAACGCGATGGTCAGCGGATCGTCTTCGTCGTCGGCGATCTCGTGCAGGATCACGCGCCGCTCGCGCTCCAGTTCGTCCTCGGGGAAGGTGCTCTCGCGCACGATGTCGCCGAGCATGCGCACGAATCGCGGCGCGTCGTCGGCCAGGCCGCGCATGTGGAAGGCGGTGTGGTCCTTGTCGGTGTGCGCGTTGACCTCGGCGCCGAGCCGTTCGGCGTCGAGGTTGATGCGCTGGCAGTCGCGCGTGCGCGTGCCCTTGAAGGCCATGTGCTCGACGACGTGGCTGATGCCGTTGAGCTTCGCGCCCTCGTGGGCGCTGCCGGTGCGCACGAACACGCTGACGCTGCCGCTGCCCACACCGGGCTGCGCGAGCACGACCACGCGCACGCCGTTGGCCAGCGTGGCGATCGAGGTGCCGTCTTCCTCGGTGTGCTGCAGCATGCTCAGAACGCCGCCACCGCGCCATTGCTGCGCGGGTCGAAGCCGCCCATCAGCAGGCCGTCGGGGTGGCGGATCAGCGCGCCGGCGTGGCCCACCGATTCGTCCCAGTCGGCGAGCAGCTCGACCTCGTGGCCCATCGCGCGCAGCGCGTCGACGGTCGTGGCCGGGAAGCGCGCCTCGAGCTTGAGGCTGTCGCTGGTCATGCCCCAGGTGCGCCCGAGCAGCCAGCGCGGCATCTCGATGGCCGCCTGCGGCTCGAGGCCGAAGCGCTGGATGCGGTTGAACACCGTGGCCTGCGTCTGCGGCTGGCCATCGCCGCCCATCGTGCCGTACACCATCAGCCGCCCGTCGGCCAGCCGCGCGAGCGCCGGGTTGAGCGTGTGGAAGGGTCGCTTGCGCGGCGCCAGCGCATTGATGTGAGAAGGATCGAGGCTGAAACTGCAGCCGCGGTTCTGCCAGTTCACACCCGAGCCGGAGAGCACCACACCCGAGCCGAACTCGTGGTAGATGCTCTGGATGAACGACACCGCGCGGCCCTCGCCGTCGATCACGCCCATCCAGATCGTGTCACCCGGGTCGGTGCGCTTACCCCACGGTGCGGCGCGCATCGGATCGATCTTTGCGGCCAGCTCGTCGAGCAGCGGATCGCGCAGCAGCTCGGCCGGCGCGATGCGCATGAAGGCCGGGTCGGTGACGTGCTGGTCGCGCAGGCGGAAGGCCTGCTTGGTGGCCTCGACCTGCGCGTGCACGAAGGCAGCGCCGAGCGGGTCGGCGTCCCAGGCCTTCAGGCGCTGCATGATGCCCAGGATCATCAGCGACACCACACCCTGCGAGGGCGGCGTCATGTTGGCGAGCATGGCGCCGGGAATCGCGAGCGTGAGCGGATCGACGCGCTTGGCGTGGTGCGCGGCGAGGTCGTCGGCGGTCAGCGGGCTGCCGACGGCGGCAAGTTCGGCGGCCAGTTGCTTCGCGAGCGCGCCGCGGTAGAAGTCGTCCGTGCCGTGCCGGGCGATGCGCGCCAGCGTGTCGGCCAGGCGTGCCTGGCGGAAGCGGCTGAACGACGCCGGCGCCTCGCCGTTCACGAGGAAGGTTTCGGCGAAACCCGGAATGGCGCGGATCTCGTCCCGCTTGGCCGCCGTGGCGGCACGCTGGCTGTGCGTCACCGGAATGCCTTCGCGGGCGTACCAGATCGCGTCCTCGAGCAGCCGATCCAGCGGCAGGCGGCCGCCCCACTCCTTCGCGAGCGCGTGGGCCGCGCCCCAGCCCGAGATCGTGCCCGCCACGGTGAGCGCCGCCACGCCGCCGCGGAACGGGATGCTGCCGGTGACGCCGCGCTGCGCGTAGCCCTCGATCGACGCGGCCGCGGCACTCGCGCCGCTGGCATCGATGCCGGCCAGCGGTCCGCCCGGCCCGCCGATGACCCAGAAGCCGTCGCCGCCGATCGAGTTCATGTGCGGGTAGACGACGGCGATGGTCGCGGCGGCGGCGATCATCGCCTCCAGCGCATTGCCCCTTTCGCGCAGCACGCGCAGGGCGGATTCGGAAGCGAGGCTGTGCGGCGCGACGGCAATGCCGCGGCGGCCGAGGAACGACTGGGTCATGCGCGAGGGTCCGGCGAGGGCCGGTGAAAGTCCAGCCCGCGAACATAGCAGCATCGGGCCGGGCGTGCGCCCGGCCCGATGCCGAGACCTGCAGCGCTCAGGCGGCGAAATGCCGTCGGTAGCGGGCCGGCAGGTCGGCGATGCGCAGCATCATCGGCAGGTCGGCGGTGCCGAAGTCCGGGTCCCAGGCCGGCGCGCCGAGCAGCTTCGCGCCGCAGCGCAGGTAGCCCTTGATCAGCGGAGGCGGCTCCACGGCCAGGTCGCTGCGCAGTTCGTCCACCGGCAGCGGCAGGCGCGGCCGCACCTGGCATTCGATCGGCGCGAGATGGGTCTCGCGCAGTTGCGCCCACAGGCTGGCGGCGACGTGGCCGCCATCGCGCATGCCGATGCTCGCGCAGCCGACCATGGTCTCCAGGCCGTTGCGCGCCATGAATTCGGCCAGCGCACCCCACAGCGCGAGGATCACGCCCCCGGATCGCCAGTCGGCATGCACGCAGGAGCGGCCGAGCTCGACCATGCGGGCGCGGTACGGGCGCAGCCGGGTCAGGTCGAACTCCGTTTCGCTGTAGAGACCGCCGACGCGCCGAGCCGCCGCCGGCGTCAGCACACGGTAGGTGCCGATCACCTCGCCCGGCTCGCCCTCGCGGGTGGCGGGCGCGCGCACGATCAGGTGCTCGCAGAACGCGTCGAAGACGTCGATGTCATGGCCGGGCGGCGAGCCGGCCGGCACCGTGAGCTTCGCCCCCATCTCGTCGGCGAAGACCGCATGCCTCAGGCGCTGGGCCGCACGAACATCTGCCTCATCGTCCGCCCAAGCCACCGTGAGACGGGGTGCATCCGTGTGTGCAGGCGCTGGATGAAGCGACCTCCGCTGCGCCAGCGAGGGCGCGATGAGATCGGCAAGGGGCAGCGTGGGCAGGGGTAGTTCGCGCATGGGTGTCGCTCCGTCGATGCCCGCGATGCTGGGCCGGCGGAGTGACCCCCACGTGAACGCTCAGTGACCGATCGATGACGCGCGCAGCATCGAGGTGACCTTGTCGCCACTCGGCGCGAAGCGGTAGATGCGGTCGTTCAGATGCCGCGTGACCTCGAGGATGTCGTCGTCGGTCCAGCCGAGCTTGGCCACGCCCTGCCAACGCCGCACCTGGGCCTGCAGTCCGGCCCAGTCGGTGGCCAGGCGCTGGTCGCGCCAGTGCATCTGCGTGGTGTGGCAGGCGATGCAGTGCGTGGTGTAGAGCAGTTCGCCACGTGTGGGCGACGGCGGTTCGGGCGGGGCCGCCAGCGCCGGCAGCGGCAGCAGGGCCACGAGGAGTGCGGCAAATCGACGCTTCATGCCCGGGAGGATGGCGCCCCCGCATGAACGCCGGCTTGATCGCGCACAAGCCGGCGCGTGGCGCGCCTCAGCCGGGATGGGTCGGGTCGACCCAGGGCACGTTCTCGGGCGGCTCGGCCGGCGTGATGTCGAGGTTGATCGCCACCGCCTCGCCGTCGCTGCGCACCAGCACGCACTCCAGCACCTCGGTCGGGCTGGCATTGATCTCCTGGTGCGGCACGAAGGGCGGCACGTAGATGAAGTCGCCCGGCCCGGCCTCGGCGGTGAACTCGAGCTGCTCGCCCCAGCGCATGCGCGCGCGGCCCTTGACGATGTAGATCACGCTCTCCAGCGGCCCGTGGTGGTGGGCGCCGGTCTTCGCGTTCGGGTGGATGTGCACGGTGCCGGCCCACAGCTTCTGCGCGCCGACACGTGCGAAGTTGATGGCCGCCTTGCGGTCCATGCCGGGGGTCTGCGCGGTGTTCGGGTCGAGGCGGTCGCCGGGCACGACGCGCACGCCGTCGTGCTTCCAGGCCGGCGCGCCGGCGGTCGGGGTGCTCACGGGCTGTCTCCTGCAGCGCTGGGGTCGCCGCATTCTGCCCGCGGCGCGGGGACCACGCTCAGCGGCTGCCGAGCCAGCCGAACAGGCTGCGACGGGGCTCCGGCCGCGCGGCGGCGGCGCTGCGCGAGACCATCAGGTTGGAGCCGAGGTACAGCGCGTTGAGCAGGCGCGCGGCGCGCTCCAGGCTCATGCCCGGCATCGCGGCGATCTGCTTCAGCGAGGCGGCCTCGCGGCGGAGCCGTTCGGCCGCCGGGCCCAGCGCGCCGGGAAGCGGCAGGTCGTCGACCTTCGGATTGCGCAGCACCCGGTAGGCCGCCGTGCCGCCGATCTCGTTGAGCAGCCGCGCGCGCGGGCCGAACAGCGCCAGGCGCCACAACGCCGGAGCCAGCGAGAAGTAGCAATCGTCGGCGGCGACGCGGTCGCTCATCGCATGGCCGGGAGGGCGCACCACGGGAGGCTCGAGCGACAGGCAGGTCACCTGCGCGAGCGACTGCTGTGGCGCCTCGGTCAGCGGCTGCGGCGCGTGATAGATCATCTGCGCGGGGAACACCGTGACGGGCCACACCAGTTCGGCGAAGCGCAGGTACACCAGCGCCGGTTCCTGCAGCCGCACGCAGGCGGCCAGCACCTCGAGCGCATCGTTCTCGTCCTGTCGGCGTTCGAGCGCGGCGATCTCCGCCATCAGCGTGCTCGAGATCACCGTCGGACGGTCCACATTGCGCACGGCCTGCTCGTGCAGACGGTCGAACGCACTGAACTGCCAGAGCGTCGAGGCGTGTTCTTCGGTGGCCATGCGATTCCTCGGTGACTCCTATATATGGCCAGTATGCACATTTAATGCAGGCTGGCCACTGGGCGAAGTCGGAGCATAGGGGCACCTGCTGCCAACTCCCTCACGGGATTTGGTAAGCGGGCGCAAACATCGTGAGGGCCGGGCGCTTCCGCTGCCGGACTTTCCGCTGGACTCAGCCGCCCGAACGGCGGGCCGAGTGACCTTCGCGGGCCAGCAGTTCGAGCACCCGCTCGACGTGGTCGCCCTGGATCTCCAGCACGCCGTCCTTCAGCGCGCCGCCGGCGCCGCAGGCACTGCGCAACCGCTTGCCGAGCGCAGCAAGCGCGGTCTCGTCGAGGGCGAGACCGCGCACCAGCGTCACCGTCTTGCCGCCTCGGCCGGCACGCTCGCGGCTGACGCGAACGTTGCCGTCGCCGCGCACGGCCTGCCGCGCCGTCTCGGCGCAGCGGCAGGACGGCTGGGGCTGTCGGCACTGCGGGCACATGCGCCCGCCGTCGGTGGAGTACACGAGGGCCATCGGGCGCCGATTCTTCCATGCCGGCCGTGTCCAATGCGTCGGTGCCACTGGATGCGTATACAGTCCCGTCTCAGCATGACCGTCCTCGCCGCCGACCCGTTCGCCACGCTCAACGACGCGCAGCGCGAGGCCGTCGCGCACCGCGGCACGCCGCTGCTTGTGATCGCCGGCGCCGGCACCGGCAAGACGATGACGTTGGCCGCGCGCGTGGCCAGGCTGGTGCTCGACGGCGCCGATCCGAACCGCGTGCTGCTGCTGACCTTCTCGCGCCGCGCCGCGCACGAGATGGAGCGACGCGCCGGCCGCCTGCTGCATGCCGCGCTCGGGCTGCGCGCAACACAGGGCGTCCCCGCCCTGCCCTGGGCCGGCACCTTCCATGCCGTCGGCGCGCGGCTGCTGCGCGAGTACGCCGGATCGATCGGTCTGGCGCCGCAGTTCACGCTGCTCGACCGCAGCGACGCCGAGGACCTGATGGGCTGGACGCGCCAGGAACTCGGCCTGGGCAGCGGCGGCGCCCGATTCCCGCTCAAGGGCACCTGCCTCGCGATCTACTCGCGCGTGGTGAACGCGCGCAGCACGGTCGACGAGGTGGTGAAGACGATGTTCCCGTGGGTGCAGGGTCAGGAGGCCGAGCTGAAGCGGCTGTTCGGCGCCTACGTCGAGGCCAAGCAGCAGCAGGCGGTGCTCGACTACGACGACCTGCTGCTCTACTGGCAGCAGATGATGGAGGAGCCGGCGCTGGCCCAGGCCATCGGTGGACGATTCGACCACGTGCTGGTCGACGAGTACCAGGACACCAATCGCCTGCAGGCCGCCATCCTGCACGCGGTCAAGCCCGACGGTCGTGGCCTCACCGTGGTCGGCGACGACGCGCAGGCGATCTACTCGTTCCGCGCCGCCGAGGTGCGCAACATCCTCGACTTCCCGTCGCGTTTCGAGCCGCCGGCGCGCGTGCTCGCGCTGACCCACAACTACCGCTCGACGCAGCCCATCCTCGACGCCTCCAATGCGGTGATCGCACTCGCCGCGGAGCGCTACACGAAGGACCTGCGCAGCGGCCGCGCCGGCGCGAAGCCGCGCCTCGTGACCGTGGCCGACGAGATGGCCCAGGCGCGCCGCGTCGCCGACGACGTGCTGCTGGCGCGCGAGGGCGGCCTCGCGCTGAAGCAGCAGGCCGTGCTGTTCCGCACCGGCCACCACAGCGCCGCGCTGGAACTCGAGCTGACGCGCCGCAATATCCCGTTCGTGAAGTTCGGCGGGCTCAAGTTCCTCGAGGCCGCGCACGTGAAGGACCTGCTCTCGGTGCTGCGCTGGGTGCAGAACCCGCGCGGCCGGCTGGCCGGCTTCCGCGTCGCCACGCTGGTCCCTGGCCTCGGGCCGGCCTCGGCGCGCCGGCTGATGGATGCACTGGCGCAGGCCGACGATCCGTGCACGGCGATGCACGCCTTCAGGCCGGCCGCGGCCGCCACCGAGGGATGGCGCGAGTGGCTCGCCGCGCATGCGGCGCTGGGCGAGGCCGGCTGGCCGGAGGCCCTGGCCGTGGCGCGCCGCTGGTACGAACCGCAGCTCGAGCGGCTGCACGAGGATGCCGCGATCCGCCGCGGCGACCTGGCGCAGATCGAGCGCATCGCCGCGACCTACCCGAACCGCGAGCGCTTCCTCGCCGAGCTGACGCTCGACCCGCCCGAGGCCACCAGCGACGAATCCGACGAACCGCACCGCGACGAGGACTACCTGATCCTCTCGACCATGCACTCCGCGAAGGGCCAGGAGTGGGCCTCGGTGCATGTGCTCAACGTGGTCGACGGCTGCATGCCGGCGGACCTGGCCACCGGCCACGCCGCCGAGATCGAGGAGGAGCGTCGGCTGCTGTACGTGGCGATGACGCGCGCCAAGCACCAGCTCACGCTGATGGTGCCGCAGAAGTTCCACGTCACCCAGCAGGCGAAGTACGGCGACCGGCACCTCTACGGCGCGCTCACCCGGTTCATCCCGGAGTCTCTGGCCCAGCGCCACTTCGAACGCGTGGCGCCGGAGCCCTTGTTGCCCGAGTCCGCGGTCGCCGCGCCGCTCCCGGCCATCGACCTGATGGCACGCGTGCGGCGCGCCTTCTAGCGCGAGACGACGATGCGACTACTGCGCCGCCACGCCCGATTCGATCTCCACCGCGCCGCTCTTGGCCGGGCGGCCCCTGCGGCCGGTCTTCTTCGCGGCGGCCTTCCTGGCGGCAGACTTCTTCGCGGCCCGCTTCGGGGCGGGCTTGGCGGCGCGTGCCTTGGGCGCGGCGGGCGCGTCGATCAGGAACGCGTCACGGTCCTTCGCGCCGGCGATCCAGGCCGGCGGGCGGCCGCGGCCGGTCCAGGTCTGGCCGGTCTTCGGGTCGCGATACTTCGCGACGCCCGCGCCGGCGCGGTGCGCCTTGCCGGCCGCCGCACGCCCGCGTCCCGCGCCGAGACCGAGGTCGGCGGCGGTCAGCCCGTACTGCGCGATCACTTCGCGCACCTGGGCGATCACGCTCTTGAGCTCCTGGCGCCGCAGCGTTTCGGCTTCGCGCTCGAGCTTGGCGATCTGGGCCCGCACCGACTGGTAGGTTTTCATGGAGGGGTTCCTCGACGGTTCGTGGAAGGTCTGCCACCCAACGCTGTGGCGGCCGCCATTCTGTCTCATCACAAATCACGCGCCGTCCAGAACCTCGGGCTGGGGCCAGTCGAGCAGTTCGGCCAGGCGCCGCACGGTCCACACCGCCTCGGCGTCGGCAAGGCCGGCTTCTGCGCTGCGCAGCCCGGCGAGGCAACGGCGCAGCACCTCGTCCTCGGCGATGAGTCCGGCCACGGCCATCGCGCGGGCATGCTCGGTCATCGACTGCGCGAGGTCCTCGCAGAGCTCGTGGCGGGCCACGATCTCGGCGCGCGGCAGCGCCAGCCGGATGCGGCCCGGGCTGCGGTAGAGGTCGAGGAAGGCCTCGGGCACCACGATCTGGGAATGCTCGTCCATCGAGTCGCGTCGGTTTGTGTTGGCACAGAGTCTGCCGGGCCGCGGGCCCGTAGTCTCGCCTGAATGGACGATCCGGACATGCGCGTCATCTTCCTCGACTTCGGCGGCGTCACGCACCCGTGCGCCACCGACGCCGAGGCGCGCGCCGTGCACCGCGGCTCGGCGCTGGCCACGGTGCAGCTCGACGCCTTCTGCTGGTTCGACATCCTCCCCGGCCTCCTGGCCCGCCACGACGACGTGTTCGTGGTGGTGCACTCCAACTGGCGCTTCAGCCATTCGCCCGAGGAGATCGGCGATCTGCTCGGCAGCCTCGGCAACCGCTACCTCGGCGTCACGCCGCTGGGCGAGCGCTACGCCTGCATCCAGGCCTGGCTCGCCCGCCACCCGACGGTGCAGGACTACGTCATCCTCGACGATTCGCCGGTCGCCTTCGGCGACCCGCCGCCGCCCGAGCTGATCCTGTGCGACCCGCGCACCGGCCTCTCGGAGCCGACGGTGCAGCGACAGCTGCGGCGCTGGCTCGACGCCTGACCCGGACGCTCAGGGCCCCAGGCGACGCACGAACCAATCGGCGATGCGCTCGTGCGCCGCCGGCAGCACGCCGCGGTCGAATCCCTCCCCATCGGCCAGCAGCTCGGCGAGACGCCCTTCGAGGCCGGGAGGACGTGGCGACAGGTAGACGCCGTGCCCGGCCCCGGCCAGGTCGACCAGGCGCTCGCACGCCGCGCAGGCCTGCAGCACCCGCTCGGCATGGAAGCGCGGCCGCAGCCAGCGGTCCTGCCCCGCGGTGGCCAGCGCCAGGGGCACGCGTGGCTGCGCCAGCGAGTCCAGGTCGAACACGGCCGCGGCCGGCGCTGCCGCGACCACCGCCGCGACACGCGGGTCGACGTGGCCGCGCGGCGTGTCGTCGCGGAAGCGCAGATCGATCACGAGGCGCGCGATCCATTGCTTCAGCCCGTCGAGCACACCACCGTCGAGCGCGGTGATCGGGCCGACGCAGAACGCGAAGTCCTCGGCCAGGTGCTCGTCGCAGTGGCGCCGGAAGCGTTCGTACGACCAGCGGCCGCCGGCCAGCGTCAGCGCGGTGTGGCCGCCCGCGGAGAAGCCGAACACGCCGACGCGGTCGAGCGCGAGCAGCGGCGCGAAGCGCGCATCGGCGGCCACGGCGTCGATGGCGGCGGACACCTCGTGCGGCCGGCGCTCCAGCGCGCCCGGCGCGTCACTGCGGTCACGGTAGTTGTCGGCCCGGTGCAGCGGCAGCGCGACGACGAAGCCAGCCCGCACCAGCGCACGCGCAAGGTCGGCGTGCACCCAGGTCGAGCCGCCCGTGCCGTGCGACACCACCACCAGCCGACCATTGCCGCGCACCGGTTCGGCGCCTGCGGCCAGCGGCAGCAGGAATGGGCCGAGCGGCGTCGGCTGCTCGGGCGCCTCGCTCGGGTAGAACAGCGTGATCGGCTCGCGCTCCTCCGTCGCCGGCAGGTCCAACCATCCCATCCCGGCCTGTGCGGCCCCCGCCACCACCAGGCCCAGCGCGGCCAGGCCGCGCACCATCCATCGTGTCGTCATCGGCATGCTCCGGCGGGCCGACGGGCCCGCGTGCCGCCACGATCGTCGGCAGCGCGGCCCGCGTCTCGCCGAAAGCCGCGAGATCGCGCCAATTTCAGGTTTCGGCCAGCTGCTGGCGCCGGAATTCGGTCGGCGTGAGGCCGGTCGCGGCCTTGAAGGCACGGTTGAACGGGCCGATCGACTGGAAACCGGAGTCCAGTGCGATGCTGAGCACCGGCCGTTCGCGACGGGCCGGGTCGGCCAGCGCGGCGGTGGCCTCGGCCAGCCGGTAGCCGTTGACGTAGGCGTTGAAGTTGCGATGCCCGAGCCGGCCGTTGATCACGCGCCGCAGCCGGTACTCCGGCACGCCCAGCCGGGCGGCCAGGCGAGCGAGGCTGACTTCCTCCTCGCGGTAGGCATGCTCGACCTCCATCGCCCTCTGCAGCGCTGCGGCGAGGCGGTCGTCGGCCGGGTCGGGGGCATTGGCCGCCTCGACGGCGGTCGGCGTCGGTACGGGCACGTTCGGCGCCGGTGCCGGCAGCGGAAACAGCTCCTCCACGCCGAGGCGCAGCAGCTGCCAGGCCGACACCGCGACGATGCCCAGCATCGCCAGCGCGTCGATCAGCGCCAGCGCGGGCGAGAGCCGGCCGTCGGGCGAGAGCAGGCGCGCCGCCAGCATTGCCAGCGTGTAGGCCACGCCGGTGGCGACGATGAAGCCGCGCAGACGTCGCCGCGGCTCGATGAGGTCGACGCGCCAGTGGGCGGCCGCGGCCTGCGCCGCCAGCACCGCGAACACGATCGGCACGGCGCGCTGCACGCCGAGCGTGAGGCCGCGCCAGGCTTCGAAGCCCTCGCCGGCGGCGAGCGCGCAGTTGAGCAGGCTGAGCGCGGCCACGCCGGCCCAGGCCAGTGCGTGGCGGGGCCGAAGCACGAACTCGTCATCGAACAGCGCGCGCACGAACAGCCAGAACAGCACGACGTTGTCCACCGACACCGCGATCAGCGGCGCCTGCGCAGCGAACGCGAGGTTTGCCTCCACCCAGGGCATCGCGGAGAAGGTCTGCACCACCTGGCCGAGCAGCAGCGCAATGCCGGTGCGGCCGGCGGTGCTGTCGCGCCGGTCGCGCCACAGCACCGCCGCCACGAGCAGCAGCAGCGCGGCCAGCATGCCGCGCAGCGCGGCGTCGACGAGCGTCAGCGGCACGGCCGATGCACTCAGGGCTTGGCCGGCAGCTTCCCGGCCTGCCAGAGCAGGAAGGCGTACACGTCACCCAGCTTGCTGGCGGCCTGCTGCGCGGTACTGCCCACGCCGTGGCCGGCCTGCATGTCGATGCGCATGAACACCGGCTTGCCGCTGCTCGTGGCCTGCTGCAGCCGCGCGGCCGCCTTGGCGCTGTGCCAGATGTCGACGCGCGGGTCGTTCATGCCGTGCACCAGCATCACGGCCGGGTAGGCCGTGCCGTCGCGGATCTGGTGGTAGGTGCTCATCTCGAGCAGCGCGCGGAACTCGGCCGGATCCTTCACCGTGCCGAACTCCGAGACGTTGGTCGCGCCGTTGGCACTTTCCTCGAATCGCACGGTGTCCATCACGCCGACGTCGAACACCGCGGCAGCGAACAGCTCGGGCGCCGTGGTCACCGCACGGCCGACGAAGATGCCGCCGGCGCTGGTGCCCCAGATGCCCAGCGTCTGCGGCGAGGCGTAGCCCTGCGCGATCAGCCAGCGCGCCGCGGCGATCCCATCCTTCCAGGTGTTGGGCTTGCTGGCCTTGAAGCCGGCGCGGTACCAGGGCTCGCCGAAGGCGCCGCTGCCGCGCACGTTGGCCATCGCGATCACGCCGCCGCGCTCCAGCCAGGCAGCGGCGCGCGGATCGTGGAAGGCCTGGAAGGTGAAGCCGTAGGCGCCGTAGCCGATCAGCAGCGTGGGGTTGCGGCCGTCGCGCGCGAGTCCGCGGCGGTGCAGCACCGCCAGCGGCACCTTCGCGCCGTCGTGGCTCTCGACCAGCACCTCGCTGACCTCCAGCTCGGGCACACCCTCGGGCCGCCGGCTGGCGCGGATGCCGGTGTCGCTCACCGCGCCGCCGGCCACCGCGAGCACGCGCGGCGGCTCGGTCCACTGGCTGGTCACCAGCCAGGGATCGCCGTAGGCATGGCCGGCGTCTTCCACCGCGAAGGTGGTTCCCGGCACGGCGGGCGCCACGTCGGCGCCGTCGCGCGGCGTGCCGCGCCCGTGGCGCACCACGCGCGTGTTGAAGCCCTGCTGGATCTCGACGTAGATCGCATCGCGGCCGAGCGTGAACTCGCGCAGCACGCCTTGCGTCGGCTCGCTGACCACCTCGCGCGCGTGCGCCAGCACCGGCCGCGCCAGCGGCAGTGCGAGGATGCGGCTGCGCGGCGCCTTGGACGGAGTGCGAAGGTAGAGCGTGTCGCCGCGCAGCTGCGCATCGGTGAGCTGGTCCTTGGCGCTGCTGATCTGGCGCCACGGGATCACGCGGGCCTTCAGCGCCGCCACCGGCGCGACGAACAGCTTGCCCTCCGGCACGGTGGTGTCGGTCGTGCGCGCCACCATCCAGCGGCTGTCGGGCGAGAAGATCACGCTGCCGACGTCGAGCCGGTCGAGCTTGAGCGCGGGCTGGTGCAGCCGGCCGAAGATCGGCCGCGGCGCGGCGGCGGGCCGCGTCACGTCGAGCAGCAGCACGGTGCTGTCGAGGTAGGTTTCGCTCTCGGGCGCGCCGGCGGGTAGCTCGCGGTTCTGGTTGAACGCGAGGCCGCGGCTGTCGGGCGTGAAGCTCGCGTACTCCTGGCGCACGCGCGGAATCGGCTCGCGCAGCGCGCGGCCGCTGGCCACGTCGATCAGGTGGAGCGACGCATCCTCCGAGCCCGCTGCCGAGATGCCGAAGGCGAGCGTGCGCCCGTCCCACGAGGGCACGTACCAGTTGATCGCATGCGGCACGCCGCCGCTGGCATAGCGCTCGGGATCGACCAGCACGCGCTCGGCGCCGCCCTCGCGCAGCATCAGCTTGAACTGGTTCTCTCCGGCGCGGCGCTTCAGGTAGTAGGTGCGTTCGCCGGGAAATCGGCGGACGTGGCGCACCGAGTCGCCGCCCGAGCGCGCCAGCTCGGCGATGCGCTGCGCAAGCGCCTCGCGGCCATCGATCTGCGCGAGGATCTGCTCGCCGTAGGCGGCCTGCGCCTCGAGCCAGCCGCGCGTGGACGGGTTGCGCAGGTTCTCGAGGTTGCGGAACGGATCCTCGACGCGCATGCCGTGCAGCGTGTCGGTCACGGGCTCGCTGGGCGCGGGCGGCGGCGGTGCCGCCTGCAGCGGCAACACGAGCGACACGAGCACCGCGCCGGCGAGTGCGCGGAAGGTCGCGCGGATGATCGGATGCATGGACGACTCCCTGGGGCTCGAATGGCCCGCCAGCTTCATTGATCCATGCTAATCGAGCCGCGCTCGCCGGCCCACCGCCCATCCCCAATTCGTCGGATCGCACCGACGCGCCGCGGCGCTACGCTGCGGCCGCATCCACACCCGGAGACACCCATGGCGATCGACAACTTCCTGCAGCTCGACGGCATCGAGGGCGAGGCCACCCACCGTGACCACCGCAATCAGATCGAGCTGCTGTCCTGGAGCTGGGGCATGACCAACGCGATGACAGGCAGCGGCTCGGGCGCCGGCACCGGCCGGCCGAAAGCGCAGTCGCTGCTGGTGGTGCACCGCTACGACAAGGCCTCGCCGGCGTTGCTGCGCTTCGCCGCCACCGGCCGGCACATCGCCAGCGGCGTGCTGAGCGCGCGCCGCGCCGGCGCCGGCTCGCGCGACTTCCTGAAGATCACGCTGAAGGACGTGTTCATCAGCGGCCTGCAGATGGCCGACAACGGCGAGGGCCCGGTCGAGCAGGTGACGCTGGACTTCGCCGAGATCGGCTTCGCCTACACGCCGCAGACGGCCCGCGGCGGCGCCGGCACGCCGGTGGCGGTGAACTGGAACCTGCGCACCTCGAAGGTGACCTGAGCGTTCACCGCCGCGCTGGCGGGTCGTCGTTCAGGCGCCGGCGAAGGCGAAATCCACCTCCGGCTTCAGGCCGCTGACGATGCGCGCGATGCTCTTGCCCGAGCCGCAGGCGTGCGTCCAGCCGAGCGTGCCGTGGCCCGTGTTCAGGAACAGCCGCTTGAGCTTCGAGCGGCCGATCACCGGCACGTTGCTCGGCGTGGCCGGGCGCAGGCCGGTCCAGAACTGCGCCTGCGTCGTGTCGCCCGCGCCGGGGAAGAGTTGCTCGACACGCCGCACGATGGCCTCGCAGCGCACGCGGTTGAGATCGCGGTCGTAGCCGTTGAGCTCGGCGGTGCCGGCGATGCGCAGCCGGTCACCCAGCCGCGAGAACACCAGCTTGTACTCGTCGTCGGTGAGCGAGACCTGGTGCGCCATGGCCGCGTCCTTCACCGGCATCGTCACCGAGTAGCCCTTGGCCGGGTAGATCGGCAGCGCGATGCCCAGCGCCTTCGCGACCAGCGGCGAGAGGCTGCCCATCGCCAGCACGTAGGCATCGGCGCGGATCTGGCGGAAGCGGCCTTCGCCGTCGGTGGCCTCGACGTGGTCGATCTCGCCACCGGCCTCGCGCAGCGCCGTCACGGTGTGGCTCATCAGGAACTTCACGCCGTCTTCCTCGCAGCGCTTGACCAGCTCGCGCGCGAAGCGGTTGGCGTCGCCCGACTCGTCCTCGGCGGTGTAGGTGGCACCGGCCAATGCGGGACGGATGTGGCGCAACGCGGGCTCGAGGCGCACCGCCTCGTCGGCCGAGATCACGCGGCGGTCGCAGCCCAGCTCGCGCATCTGCGCGGCCGGCGCCTCGGCGGCGTCGAACTCCTTCTGGCTCGTGTAGAAGTGCAGGATGCCCTGCGTGCGCTCGTCGTAGGCGATGCCGCGCTCGCGGCGCAGCTGCTGCAGCGTCTCCCGGCTGTAGGTGCCCAGGCGCACGATCTGGCGGATGTTGTGGCGCGTGCGCGCCGGCGTGCACTCGCGCAGGAACTGCAGGCCCCACAGCCACTGGCGCAGGTCGGCGCGCAGGCGGAACAGCAGCGGCGCGTCCTCCTGGCCCAGCCATTTGAGCACCTTCAGCGGCGCGCCGGGGTTGGCCCAGGGCTCGGCGTGGCTCACCGAGATCTGCCCGCCGTTGGCGAAGCTGGTTTCCGCCGCCGGCGTGGCCTGGCGGTCGATGACGGTCACGTCGTGACCCTGCTGGCGAAGGAAATAGGCCGAGGTGACGCCGAGCAGGCCGGCGCCGAGTACCACCACGTTCATGTCGAGACTCCGAAAGGACAAGTGGACGCGCGTCGCAACGCGCGCTTGCCGCTCCCCCTGTCCTCGGTACCTGAGAGATTCGGCGCCGCGCTTTCGGCGCGGGCCTTGCTCCTTCGGTGCTTCACCTCGCGGGTGAAGGCTCTCCAGACGGCATTGGTGTGGTGCAGTACGGGCCCTGAGCGTTCATGGGAGATTGCGCCTTCGGGGGCCGGGCGGGGCCCGGCACTCTCCTGCAGTGATCGCGATGTTACTGGCGGATGGGCGAGCCCTCCGCAGCCAGGAATTTCTCGGCCAGTTTCACCCAGTAGGCGCTGCCGACGGTGATGTTGTCGTCGTTGAAGTCGTAGCCCGGGTGGTGGACCATGCAGTTGCCCGGCGCGTCGCCGTTGCCGATGAAGAGGTACGAGCCCGGCACGCGCTCGAGCATGAAGGCGAAGTCCTCGCTGCCGGTCAGCGGCGGGCCCTGCAGCGTCACGCGCTCCGGCCCGAGCAGTTCCAGCGCGACCTCGCGTGCGAAGGCCGTCTCGGCCGGCGTGTTGACGAGCACCGCGTAGCCGGGTCGCCAGGCCACCGCGGCCTGCACACCGAAGCTCTCGGCCTGCGCCTGCGCGAGCGCCCTGATGCGCTGCTCAAGCAGCGCGCGCACACCGCGGTCGAGCGCGCGAACGCTGAGCTCCAGCGTCGCGGTGTGCGGGATGACATTGTTGGCGCGGCCGGCATGCAGCGCGCCCACCGTCACCACCGCGGCCTGCAGCGGATCGACGTTGCGCGACACCACCGTCTGCAACGCCATCACCAGGCTGGCCGCGGCCACCACCGGGTCGGCGGCATGCTGCGGCATCGCGCCGTGGCCGCCGACGCCGGTCAGCGTGATGGTCGCGTAGTCCGACGAGGCCATGGCGGCGCCCTCGCGCAGCACCAGGTCGCCCTGCGGGATGCCGGGCATGTTGTGCATCGCGAAGACGGCATCGCAGGGATGCTTCTCGAACAGGCCGTCGGCCATCATGCGCAGCGCGCCGCCGCCACCCTCCTCGGCCGGCTGGAAGATCAGGTTCAGCGTGCCGTCGAAGCGGCCCTCTTCGGCGAGGTGCCGCGCCGCGCCGAGTAGCATCGCGGTGTGGCCGTCGTGGCCGCAGGCGTGCATCAGGCCCGGGCGCTCGCTGCTCCACGCTGCGCCGCTGGCCTCTGCGATCGGCAGCGCGTCCATGTCGGCACGCAACCCGAGGCGACGCGTGCCACGTCCGCGCACCAGCGTGCCCACCACGCCGGTGCCGCCCAACCCCCGCTCGACGGCATAGCCCCAGCCCTCGAGCTTCTCGGCCACCAGCGCCGCAGTGCGGTGCTCCTCGAACGCGAGCTCGGGGTGGCGGTGGATGTCGCGCCGCAGGCTGACGAACTCGCCCACGCGCGAGCGCAGGGCTTCGAGCAGGTAGGTCATGGCCGCGCGGCGCTCACTGCGGCTGCAGGTTGATCTGCTTGGCGATCGCGCGGTAGCGCGCCGTCTCGGCCTCGAAGAACTTGGCCGACTCGGCCAGCGTCATCGGCGCGGCCGGGTGCTGGGTCTGCGCGGCGAGCTGGGCGCGCACGCCCGGGTCCTGCAGTGACTTGCCGATCGCGGCATGCAGCTTCAACACCACGTCCTCGGGCGTGGACTTGGGCACCATGAAGCCGGTCCAGATCTTGTACGAGAAGTTCTTCAGCGACTGGCTTTCGCTCGCCGTCGGTACGTTCTTCAGCAGCTCGGAGCGCTGCGCGCCGAGCTGGCCGATCACCTTCAGCCGGCCCTGCTCGGCCAGCGCGCCCATCGCCGCGCTGTACACGAGCACCGCGAAGTCGACCTGGCCGCCGCCGATGTCCTGCAGCAGCGGGGCGTTGCCCTTGTACGGCACGTGTGCGAGCTTGATGCCGGTCTGCGCCTGCACGTTCTCGAGGATGAGGTGGTAGAGCGAACCGACGCCCACGCTGCCGTAGGTCAGCGGCTTGTCGGCCGACTTCTTCGCCAGCGCGATCAGCTCGTCCACGCTGTTGACGCCGAGGTCCTTGCGGGTCACGAACACCATCACCGCATCCGCCACCGGGTGCACCAGTCGGAAGTCCTCCGACTTGAGCTTCACCGCCGCGTTGGCCAGCGGCGAGAGGATCACCTCGTTGGGCGAGCCCTGGAAGACGTAGTAGCCGTCCGCCGGCGCGCCCAGCACCTTCTGCGCGGCCATCGCGCCGCTGACGCCGCCGAGGCTCTCCACCAGCACCTGCTGGCCGAGCTCCTTGCCGAGCGGGGTGTTGAAGATGCGCGCGATCGCGTCCGACGGGCCGCCCGCCGGATACGGAACCATCAGGTTCACGGGCTTGGCGGGCCAGCCCTGCGCGAGGGCGGCCGCGGGGCCGATCAGCAAGCCGGCCAGCAGGGCCAGCATCCGGGAGACAGGGCGCTTCGTCATGGGAACTCCTGCGAGGGTCGGGCCGCACCGGGCGTGGTGCAACGGTCGGGCCACTGTAGAAGCGGCCAAACTGCAAGTCCAATGCATTGTTCTTTGGATTACCATGAGTTTTACGTTAGCTCGCTCCCAGCCCCTGCCCATGACCCTCGTGCAACTGCGCCACCTGATCTCGCTGGCCCGGACGGGCTCGTTCAGCCAGTCGGCTGCCGCGCTCTTCCTGACGCAGCCGGCGCTCAGCCGCAGCATCCGCGCGCTGGAGGAAGAGCTCGGCCAGCCGCTGTTCGACCGCATCGGCCGGCGCAGCGAGCTCACGCCCTTCGGCCGCGAGGCGCTGGAGCGCGCCCGCGAGCTCGTGCTCGCGGCCGACGACCTGCGCGGTCTCGGGCGGCTGGCCGGCGATGCGCAGGAAGGCGTGTTGCGCATCGGCATGGGCTCCGGCCCCGGGGCGATGCTGATGACGCAGCTGCTCTTGTCGACGGCGCGAGAGCGGCCGCGACTGCGCCTGGAGATTGCGCGCGCCAGCACCGAGCGCCTGGTGGAGGCGCTGCGCGAGCGGGCGCTCGATGCGTTGGTGGTCGACGCGCGCTCGCTGCGCCCGGCGCCCGATCTGCACACCCAGCGGCTCCACGAGATGCGCGGCGCGTTCATGGTGCGCCGCGGCCATCCGCTGACCCGCCGCCGCACGCCACCCGGTTTCGACGATCTGCTGGCCTACCCGATCGCCTCGACGCCGCTGTCCGACGAGGTGGCACGCCTGCTGGTCGAGCGCTACGGGCCGCAGGCCCATCCGGACGAATGCGTCACGCTGCGCTGCGAAGAGGTCCCGAGCCTGGTCGAGACCGCAAGGCGCAGCGATGCGGTGCTGCTGGCCATTCGCGCGGCCGCGCCCGACCTCGTCGAGCTGACGCTGCGCCCGGCGCTCGCCGCCACCGCGCGCTTCGGCCTGGTGACGCTGCGACGCCGCACCGAGCCGCCCGCGCTCGCCACCGTGCGTGCGCTGATGGCGCAGTGGCTGCGCGACGACGCCTGAGTCGCCCACGATGATCGAGCTCACTCGCCTCACGATCCGCCGCGCGCGCCAGGAACGCCTGCCCCAGGTGGCCGGCGCGCTGTCCTTCACCACGCTGCTCGCGGTGGTCCCGCTGCTGGCGGTGAGCCTCGCGCTGTTCACGCACTTCCCGTTGTTCGGCCGCTTCGAGGCGGCGCTCGAGCAGTACCTGCTGCGCAGCCTGCTGCCGCCCGAGATCGCGCGCACCGTGCTGCGCCAGCTGCACCAGTTCGCCGTCAACGCCGGCAGCCTGACCGGCCTGGGCATGCTGTTCCTGCTCGTCACCTCGATCGCGATGCTGTTCACCGTGGAGAACGCCTTCAACCAGATCTGGGCCGTGAAGCGCAGCCGACCGCTGCTGCAGCGCATCGGCGTGTACGCGCTGCTGCTGGGCGTGCTGCCGCTCGCGCTGGGCATCAGCCTGTGGGCGGGCTCGGCGGTGCTGGGGGCCTCGCTGGGCTGGATCGGCCCACTGCCGCCCGAGGCGCACCTGCTGCTCGACGGCGGCCCGGCGCTGCTCGGCTTCGCGGGCCTGGCCTGCCTCTACCGCTACCTGCCGAACACGAAGGTGCGCTGGCGCGACGCGCTCGTCGGCGGCCTGCTCGCCGCAGCGGCGATCGAGCTCGGCAAGCGCGGCTTCACCGCGTGGTTGCTGAAGATCCCCACCTACAAGGCGGTGTACGGCGCCTCTGCCGCGTTCCCGCTGTTCCTGCTGTGGGTGTACTACTCGTGGCTGGTGACGCTGGCCGCGGCGCTGGTGGCGGCCAACCTGTCGCGCGGGGGCGGCAGGAGCTAGGCGACGGCCGCCTCGTCGTCGGGCAACAGTTCGATCTCGAAGCGCCCCGCCTGCGGCACCTCGTCGGGCAGGCGCCCCTCGGCGAGCGCGCGCAGCAGCGGCATCGGCTCCACGCCGAAGCTCACCACGCGCGGCTGCCCGTCGATCAGCGTGCGTGCGAGCGCCAGTTCGTAGCCGACCAGTTCGGCAAAGTGCGGCACGCGCAGTCCACGCGCGTTCACGTGTGCCGCGAACGCCTCCGCCTCGAGCGCGGCGTACAGGCGCGGCGCCCGGTGAGCGAACGCGTCGCGCAGCACCAGGCGCACGGCGTCGGGTCCAAGGTTGGCCAGCAGCAGCCGCATCGTCAGCGGCAGCACCTGCACGAGCATCGAGGCGCGGAACGAGAACACCAGGTCGCGCAGGAGGGGCACGCCGGCCTCGTCTTCCAGCGCCGCGCGCCAGCGCACCGCCGAGGCCGGCTCGTCCGCCTCGACCGACTGGCCGGTCACGAGCTCGGTGAGCGCAGCCTCCCACGCGTCGCCGCCGTCATCGTGCGCGACGGGCTCGGTGGCCAGCACCAACGGCGGCACCGGGTGGGTCGCTTGCGGGGATGCGGAAGAGGGTTCCGCCGCGGCTTCGTCGAGCCACGCGCGCAGACGCAGCAACTCGTCACCCACCGCCCGCGCGCCCTGCTCGGCGACGAAGGTCGGGAACATCTCGAAGATCACGGCCTGCAGCGCCGGCAACCGCGCGGGCAGGCCGCGCACGAGCTGCCACAGCGCCTCGGGCACCGGGCCGCTGTGCGCGTCGAGCCAGAAGCCGTCGCGTTCCATGCCGCCGGCGAGGTGCAGCTCCCACACACGCTGCAGCGGCAGATCGGCGAGCAGCTCGGCAAGCGCTTGCCGGCCGTTGACGGCGTTCGCGTAGGCGTTGTGCAGGTCGAGCAGCAGCCCGCAGTCGGCCGCCTCGGCGATGCGCGCGATGAACTCGCCGTCGCGCATCTCGTCGCTGCGCGGGCGCAGGTAGCTGGTGCCGTTCTCGATGGCCACGGGCACGCCCAGCGCATCCTGCAGGCGGCGGATGTTGTCCGCGATCACGCGCACCTGCGCCTCGGTCTGGCGCGGCGGCAGGAAGAACCCGGTGCACACGCCATGCGCGGCGTTGAAGGCGAGATGCTCCGACACGAAGGGCGGCTGCAGCGCGTGCACCGCCTCGCGCAGCAGCGCGAGATGATGCGCGTCGGGCCGCTGCGCGCCGCCCACCGGCGCGGCCACGCTGTGCACCAGCTTGCGACCGGGCGCGCGCAGCAGCCGCTCGAGCACGGCGCGGGGCGCGCGTGGCGGCTGCCCCGGCGTCACCAGCCAGGTGGTCTGCGGCTCGAACTCGAGCCACTCGATGCGCTCCGGGCACTCCGCCAGCAGCGGCTCGAGCTCCCGCGTCCAGCTGATGCCCACGCCGGGCCGGGCCGCCGCACGCATGGCCACTCAGGCGAAGCGCCCGGTGCCACGCAACCCGAGCTTCGCGTCGACCACGAAGCCGTCGAGCTCGCGCTGGAACAGGATGTCGAAGCCGGAGCAGCAGGCGCCGCAGCCGAGGCGTCCGAGCACCTTCTCGATCGCGCCATTGAGCGCGCCGATGTCGTTGAACACCGCGGCCGGCGCGGTGACGCGCACTGCCTTCACGGGGATCGGATCCTGCGGCAGCCCGAGTGGCGGCAGCGGCTGCGGGTTCAGCGCCACGGCCGACTTGGTGCGGTCGACGACGAAGTCGCGCTCGAGACGCAGGTGCAGCTCGTTGCAGCCGGTGGCGCAGGCGCTGTGGCCGAGGCGCTCGGCGAGGTCCTTCAGCCCTTTGCGCAGCGCGCCGAGGTCGTTCGCGACGGCAGCAGACAGGGTCAGGCGCATCGGGGCGTCGCGCAGCTTGAGCGCGGCCGGGTTGATTTCCTTGGACATGACGGGCTCCTGAAAGGGATGTCGAAGCCGACGGTGTCGGCGCCATGCGGCACCCGCCGCGGCCCGGCCACTGTGGCGGCCCTGCGCCCGTCGCGCATCCGCTGCCGGGCGGATCGACTTCCCCCTAGCCGCGATCCCTAGTTCGCGCCGCGCGTCACGCTCAGTGCTCGCTGCTGCTGCCGCCGCCGAACCAGCGCCGGATCGCCTCGCCGGCGTTGCGGAAGAAGTCGCGCAGGCCCGCGCCCGGCGGTCGCGGGAACTCGGCGCTGGCATCCAGCAACCGCTGCGCGAGCGCGCCACGCATCGCGTCGCCGACCACGTTCAGCGCGTTGTGCGCACCCTGGCCCCAGTACTCGCTGCGCATCGTCACGCGCGCGTCGTTGAAGCCGACCCAGGCACCGGCCACGAGCTGCGGCTGCATCAGGATGAACCAGCCGTCGGTGTTGTTCTGCGTGGTGCCGGTCTTGCCGGCGACGTCGGCCGTGAGGCCCCATGAAGAACGGATGCCCTGCCCCGTGCCGCGGTCGACCGCGCCTCGCAGCATGTCGAGCAGCTGCACGGCCACCGCCTCGTCCATCACGCGCTCGCCCGGCGCGCCGGCGGGCGGCGCCACCTGCATCAGCGTCCGGCCGTTCGCATCGTTCACCTTCGTCACCAGCAGCGGCGTGCGGTAGATGCCGCGCGCGGCCAGGCTCGCATAGGCACTCGTCATCTCCAGCAGGCTCACCGGGCTGGTGCCGAGCGCGAGCGAGGGCACGGCCTCGAGCGGGCTCTCGCGCACCCCGAGGCGCTGCGCGAGCCGCGCCACCTTGTCGGCGCCGACCTCGCCGATCAACTGCGCGGTGACGCTGTTGCGCGAGAACACGAGGCCGTCTTCCATCGTCGAGCGGCCATCGGGCGTGCTGCCCATGTCGCGCGGCCGCCATGTGGTGCCGTCGGGCAGGCGCAGGCTCACGCCGCGCGTCTCGAACTCGCGCTGCGGGTCGATGCCGGCCTCCAGTGCCGCGCCGTAGACGAAGGGCTTGAAGGTCGAGCCGGGCTGGCGGCGCGAGCGCTGCACGTGGTCGTAGGCGTCGATCGCATGGTCGCGCGCGCCCACCCAGGCGCGCACCGCGCCGCTGGCCGGGTCGATGGCGACGAAGCCGGCTTCCAGCCGCGTCTTGCGCTCGCGCAGATGCGCCATGAAGGCGGCATCGGCGCGCAGCGCGGCGAGCGCTTCGTCGGCACCGCGGCCTTCGTCGAGCAGTGCGGCGTACTCGGGCGATTCGCGCACGAAGGCATCGACCAGCTCGCGCTGCGTGGCCCAGAAGTGCGCGAAGGGTTCGGTCTTCGCCCGCGCCGCCACGTAGGCGCGCGTGCCGCCGGGCAGCAGCCGGCTGCTTTCGCGGCCCCATTCGACGTCGGCCACCGCCTGCAGCGCATCGAGCTGGCGCGCCACCGCCTGGTTGGCGATGCGCTGCAGCTTCGGGTCGATCGCCGACTGAACCACCAGGCCGTCGGCGTAGAGGTCCAGCCCGAGCGGCTCGCTCCAGGCCAGCAGCCAGCGCTTGACCGCCTCCGCGAAGTGCGGTGCGATGCCCTGGCCGAGATCCTGGCGCTCGAAGTCGAGCCGCAGCGGCCGCGCCTTCAGGCGTTCGAAGTCGGCGCTGGCGAGCTTGCCGTGCTTGAGCATCTGTGCGAGCACGACGTTGCGGCGATCGAGTGCGCGCTGCGGGTGCAGCACCGGGTTGTAGACGCGCGTGCCCTTGAGCAGGCCGATCAGCGTGGCGCCTTCGGCGACGGTGAGCTTCGCGGCCGGCTTGTCGAAGTAGGTGCGCGCGGCCATCTCGATGCCGAACGCGTTGTAGTGGAACGAGACGGTGTTGAGGTAGGCCTCGAGGATCTCGCGCTTGCCGTAGCGGCGCTCGATCTTCAGCGCGGTGATCATCTCCTTGAGCTTGCGCGTGGCGGTGCGCGCGCGGCCGATCTCCTCGGGGAAGGCGTTGCGCGCGAGCTGCTGCGTGATCGTCGAGCCGCCCTGGGGATCGCCCGCGAGCGTCTGCGCCAGCGACGAGACGCTGCGCCGCCAGTCGACGCCGGGGTGATCCCAGAAGCGGTGGTCCTCGGTGGCGATCAGCGCATCGATCACGTGTGGCGGGATCGCCTCCAGCGGCAGCCACTCGCGCGGCGTGCGGCGGAAGGTGGCGAGCACCGAGCCGTCGGCGGCGAGCAGCACGCTGGGCTTGTCGCCGCGCGCGGCGAGCAGGCCTTCCACCGAGGGCGTAAAGGGCACCAGCGCGAGCGCGTAGCCGGCCAGCGCCAGCACGCTGGCGCCCGCGGCTGCCGCCAGCCACAGCGCGGCGCGGCGCAGTCGGTTCGCATCCATGGGCGCCGATTGTCCGGCGCGGCAGGCCACCGCTGTTACCGGACCTAACCAGCGTCAAGCCAGCGAACCCGCGTCACTTCTTGCATCGAACTAGGGACGACGGCGGACACCAGCTGGGCCTACAGTGGCCGGCGAACCTCGAGGAGACCCCGATGCGCCACACCTGCAAGATCTGCTCGCCCTACGTGCCCGGCCTCAGCGGCGAAGCCGGAAGGCTCTCCAGCGACGAAGCCGCCTCGCGCGAGCGCGTGGGCAACCTGCGCATCACGCCGATGCGCGCCGGCCCCGGCCGCGCGCGTGCCGCGGTGGAGCGCATGAAGCTGTGGGAGAACGGCCGCACGCTGAAGGTGAAGTTCCTCGACGGCAAGCCTTCCGTGCAGGCCAAGGTGATGGCGATCGCCAAGGAGTGGGAGCAGATCGCCAACCTCAAGCTGCAGCTGGTCGACAGCGGTGCGGCGCAGATCCGCATCAGCTTCGCCGAGAAGGGTTTCTCGTGGTCGACGGTGGGCACCGACGCGCTCACCGTGGCCTCCAGCAAGCCGACGATGAACTACGGCTGGCTCGAGCCCGACACCGAGCTGCGCGAGTACCAGCGCGTGGTGCGGCACGAGTTCGGCCATGCGCTGGGCATGATCCACGAGCACCAGAACCCGGCCGCGCAGGGGCAGATCCCGTGGGACAAGCCCAAGGTCTACGCCTACTACGCGCAGCAGGGCTGGAACAAGGACGACGTGGACTTCAACATCTTCCAGCTCTACACGGAAGACAGCACGAACCACACCGCCTTCGACCCGACCTCGATCATGGAGTACGCGATCCCCGATTCGCTGACCATCGGCTCCTACGCGATCGGCTGGAACACCGAGTTCTCGCCGCAGGACATCGCCTTCATGAAGCGCCAGTACCCGAAGGCCGCGGCGGCGATGACCGAGATCCCGTTGGGCAAGCGCGTCAGCGCCGACCTGGCGACGGCCGGCGAGGTCGACGAGTTCCACTTCACGGTGGCCACCGCGGCCACCTACATCATGAGCACCGAGGGCCCCACCGATACCGTGCTGACGCTGCACGGCCCCGGCGACCCCGGCGCCGTGATCACCTGGGACGACGACCGCGGCCAGGGCACGAATGCGCGCATCGTGCGCAAGCTGCAGCCGGGCGAGTACTGGCTGACCGTGCGGCACAAGAAGCCGACGGCGACGGGCAGCTACTCCGTGGGCGTCAAGAAGCGCGCCTGAGCCTTCGACCCGGTCAGGCGCGGCGCCGCGCCGCCACCGCCTTCGCCAGCCCCTGCAGCACCGGCACCGTCTGCGCGAAGGAGATGCAGGCGTCGGTGATCGACACGCCATGCTTGAGCGGCACGCCGGGCACCAGGTCCTGCCGGCCTTCCTCGAGGTGGCTCTCGATCATCACGCCGGTGATGCGCCGGTCGCCGCCGGCGATCTGCGTGGCCACGTCGGCCGCCACCTCGATCTGGCGGCGGTGTTGTTTGCTGCTGTTGGCGTGCGAGAGGTCGATCATCACCTGCTCTCGCAGCCCGGCGGCACGCAGCGTGTCGCAGGCCTGGGCGACGTGCGCAGCGTCGTAGTTGGGCGACTTGCCGCCGCGCAGGATCACGTGGCAGTCGTGGTTGCCGCGCGTCTCGAAGATCGCCGCCACGCCCATCTTCGTCATGCCCATGAAGGCGTGCGGCGCACGTGCCGCGAGGATGGCGTCGGCCGCCACCTTCAGGCTGCCGTCGGTACCGTTCTTGAAGCCGACCGGGCACGACAGGCCCGAGGCCAGCTGGCGATGGCTCTGGCTCTCGGTGGTACGCGCGCCGATCGCGCCCCAGCTGACCAGGTCGGAGATGTACTGCGGGCTCAGCAGGTCGAGGAACTCGGTGCCCAGCGGCAGGCCCAGCGTGGTGAGGTCGAGCAGCAGGCGGCGCGCGCGCTCCAGGCCCTCGTTGATCGCGAAGCTGCCGTCGAGGTGGGGGTCGTTGATGTAGCCCTTCCAGCCCACCGTCGTGCGCGGCTTCTCGAAGTAGGCGCGCATCACCACCAGCAGCTCGCCCTGCAGCTCGTCGGCCACCGCCTTGAGCTGGTGGCCGTATTCGAGCGCCTGGTCGTGGTCGTGGATCGAGCAGGGGCCGACGACGACGAGCAGCTGGTCGCTGCGGCCATGCAGCACGTCGGCGATCTGCGCGCGGCTGGCTTCCACCAGCGCCAGCGTGTCGTCCTGCAGCGGCACGCGTTCCTGCAGCAGCGCGGGATTGATCAGCGGGCGCACGGCGCCGATGCGCACATCGTCGATGCGGGTGGTGTCCAGGGTCTTCATGCGAAGGGCTCTCAGGGAAGTTCGACGACGACGTTGCCGATCGCGCGGCCGCTCTCGACCAGCTCGTGCGCCTGCACGATCTGCGCGAGCGGCAGGCGCTGCGCGATGGCGTGCTGCAGCACGCCGCGCGCCAGCAGCGTGGCGAGCACGGCCTCGGCGCGCGCGCGGTCGGCCTCGTCCAGGTTGTAGACGATGAAGCAGCGCAGGTTGACGTTCTTCGCGATCATCGGGAAGAAGGGCAGCGTGAACTCGCCGCGCCCGCTGCCGTAGACCACCAGCTCGCCGCCGGGGCGCAGCGCGTCGAGGTCGGCCAGCGCATTGGCGGCGATGTCGAGCTCGACGATGCGGTCGGCGCCGCGACCGCCGGTGGCCTCGCGCACGCGCTCGGCGAGGTTCTCGCGGCGGTAGTCGATCGTCACGTCGGCGCCGGCGGCGCGCGCGATGCGTGCCTTCTCCTCGCTGCTGACAGTGGCCATCACCGTGCGCGCGCCCAGCAACCGCGCGAACTGCACCGCGTAGTGGCCCACGGCGCCGGCACCACCGGCCACCAGCACGCTCTGGCCGGCCACGCCGCCGGCCATCAGCACCGCGTGCAGCGCGGTCAGCGCCGGGATGCCGAGGCAGGCGCCGGCCTCGTCGGGCGTGCCCTCGGGCAGCGGCACCGCCTGCCGCGCCGGCAGCACGACGAACTGCGCCGCGGTGCCGTTCGCGCGGCCCCAGGCGGCGTTCCACACCCACACGCGCTGGCCGATACGCGCCGCATCGACGCCCTCGCCGACCGCATCGACGATGCCCATGCCGTCGCTGTGCGGCACGATGCGCGCGAACGGCAGCGTCTTGCTGCGCAGCCCGGCGCGGCTCTTCACGTCCGACGGGTTCACGCCCGACCAGCGCAGCCGCACGCGCAGCTCGCCGGGGCCGGGCACGGGGTCGGGCAGTTCGGCGAGCGTGAGCACCTCGGCAGCGGGGCCGGTGCGTTCGTAGAAGGCGGCTTGCATGGCGGCAGTGCGAGAAGGCGAGGCCGCGATTGTGCGGCAGCCTTCCCGCCGGCCAGGTCTCAGCGCGCGGGCGACGCCGGGGCGATCGGCAGGCGCGGCGGCTGCCAGCGGTAATCGGGGCTGAGCACGTCGCGGCTGGCGTCGTGGCCGGGCCAGCGCACGCCGAGCAGGCCGGCCACGGTCCAGGCCGCCCAGTCGGCGCGGAACGGGCGCGCGGCGAGCGCCGCATCGGCCATGGCCTCGTCGCGCCAGATCAGCGCCGGGATGCGGTAGCCGGCCTCCGTCGTAGCGCTGTGGCCGGCACGGTCGAGCTCGTGGCCGACCTCCTGGCCGTGGTCGGAGAGGTACATCCACGCGCTTCGCTCGCCCGGCGCATCGCCCTCGCGCAGCGCCTGCAGCAGGTCGGCCAGCACGCCGTCGTGGTAGCGCAGCGCGGCGTCGTAGTCCTGGCGCGCCTCGCGCGTCCAGGCGGAACGGCCGGCGCGGGCCAGCGCCTGGTCGACCGCGTCGCCGTCGGCCTCGAAGGGATGCGCACCGGCCGGCCGGCGCAGCCCGTAGTGCGGGTGCGCGCCGATCAAGTGCACCACCAGCAGCTTGCGCGGTGCGGGGTCGGCCAGCGCAGTGTGCACCTCGTCGAGCAGCTCGCCGTCGAGCGTGGTGCCGCTGCGGCCGGGGCGGCGGTTGACGATCTCGTGCGCGTCGGCCAGGCCGGCGTGCAGCGCGCGAAGGGCGATGTCGTCCTGGTTGCCGATCCACCAGACCTTGTAGCCCGCGGCGCGCGCCAGCGCGAGCAGGTGCGGCGCGTCGCCGCCCTCGCTCGCGCCGAAGCGGAACAGCCGCTGCAGCGAGGGCAGCGTGCTCGCCTCGACCGACCAGGCCGGGTCCAGCACCAGCAGCGCGTCGCCCAGCCGGCGGCGCTCGGCGTCGAGGCGCGGCGTGGTGTCGCGCGGGTAGCCGTAGAGGCCGAGGTTGTCGCGGTTGATGCTCTCGCCCACCACCAGCATCACGGTGGCCGGCCCGTCGAAGGCCGGCTCGGGCGCGAGCGCACGCGCCTGTGCGAGGGTGTGCTCGCGCGCCTGCAGCTGCGCGGCCCAGCCGGCGCGCAGCTGCTGCGCGGACTCCACCCATTGCGGCCAGAACAGTGCCGGGTGCAGCCGCCGCCACGGCTTGCTCGCATGGGCTACACCGCTGACGAGCAGCAGGAGCGCCACCGTGGCCATGGCCGCGCGTCGCGGCGGCCGCCAGGCCAGTGCGCCCAGCGGCCGGCGCGCCGCATGCCGCACCGCCCAGGCGACGGCCAGCGCGCCCAGCAGCGCCGGGGCGAGGCGCATCAGCACATAGGGCCAGTGGCTGAGCAGGTACTGCCAGCTCTCGTCGGCGTGCGCGTTGGCCAGCGCACCCAGCACCATGCTGCTGTCGGGCGCGGCCTGGTAGCGCTCCCAGAGGTAGTGGCGCAGCGAGCCGTCGAGCACGAAGCCCAGCGCCAGCACGCCGACGAGCAGCCCGCGGACGCGGTGCAGCAGTTGCGAGCGCAGCGGCCAGGCCACCCACAGCACCAGCGGCAGCGCCAGCGCGGCGAGTTGCGCGACGCGGCGCCCGTCGTGGCCGAGTGCCGCCGCGGCGAGCAGCACGCCGGCCAGCAGCAGCGGCGCGGCGGCTGGGTGGGGGCGCGGCGTCGGGGCGTCGGGGGTCGTGGCGGGCATGGGCGGAGGGACGAGGCGGCGGGGGATTCTGCCGGCCCGCCATCGGCCCCGCGGACCCTGGGTGAATTCGCCGGCGGATGGCGTGTCGATTTCCGGGCCGGCCGTTCGTCGTGGCGGATCATCCCTCTCGAAAAGGACTGCCATGGCCGCCGCCCGCCCGATTCCCCAAGGCATGCACTCGATCACGCCACACCTGGTGTGCGAAGGCGCCGCCGCCGCGATCGATTTCTACCGGGCCGCGTTCGGCGCGGTCGAGGAAATGCGCCTGCCCATGCCGGATGGCCGGCTGATGCACGCGATGCTGCGCATCGGCGACTCCGCGCTGATGCTGGTCGACGCGATGCCGCAGATGGGCGCGCTCGACCCGCAGGCGCTGAAGGGTTCGCCGGTGACGATCCACCTGATGGTCGAGGACGTCGACGCGACCATGGCCCGGGCGCAGCGCGCCGGCGCCACGGTCACGATGCCGCCGCAGGACATGTTCTGGGGCGACCGCTACGGCCAGCTGACCGACCCGTTCGGCCACCGCTGGTCGGTCGCAACCCACCTGCAGGACCTGACGCCCGAGCAGATCATGGCCAACCTCGCCGCGCTGCCGAAGCGCGACTGCTGAGCCGGTCGCGGCGCGAGCTCAGAGCTTGCCGAGCGCGCGCAGGATCTTCTCGGGCGTGATCGGCTGCGAGGCCACGCGCGCGCCGAAGGGCGCGAGCGCGTCGTTGATCGCGTTCATCACCGCGCCCGGCGCGCCGGCGGTGCCGGCCTCGCCGGCGCCCTTGGCGCCGAGCTGCGAGCTGCGCGTGGGCGACTGCACGTGCGAGACCACGATGTCGGGCATCTCGCCGGCCATCGGCACGAGGTAGTCGGCCATGTTGCCGTTCTTCAGCGTGCCGTCCTCGCTGTAGAGGCACTCCTCGAACAGCGCGCCGCCGATGCCCTGCACGATCGCGCCGCGCATCTGCTCGTCGACCAGCATCGGGTTGATCACGCGGCCGCAGTCCTCCACCGCCCAGTGCTTGAGAAGCTTCACGAAGCCGGTGTCGACGTCGACCTCGACGTGGCTCACCTGCACGCCGTTGGTGAAGATGAACGGGTAGTCGCGCTGCGCATAGTGGCGCGTGACCATCAGCTCGGGCGTGAACTCCTTGGGCAGCGTGTCGCTGCGGAAGTAGGCGATGCGGCCTAGCTCGGCGAGCTCGAGCACGCGCTCGTTCGTGCGCGCATCGACGATCGCGCCGCGGTACACCTTGAGCTCCTGACGGTCGCGCTTCAGGATGGCCTCGGCCACCGCGAGGATGTTCTCGCGCAGCACCCGGCCGGCCTGCAGCACCGCCTCGCCGCCGATGCCGGCGCCGCGGCTGGCCCAGGTGCCGCCGCCATAGGGCGTGGTGTCGGTGTCGCCGGTGACCACGCGCACGCGGTCGATGGAGACACCCACCGCATCGGCGGCGATCTGCGCGAACACCGCCTCGGCGCCCTGCCCCTGCTCGCCGACGCTGCTGCTCACCGTCAGCACGCCGGTGGGCTCGAGGCGCAGCGTCGCGCCGTCCTGGCTGGCGATGCGCGCGCCGCCCACGCCGTAGAACGCCGCGCTCGGGTTGGTCAGCTCGATCAGCGCGGCGACGCCGATGCCGCGGTAGATGCCCTTCTTGCGGAGCTCGGCCTGCTCGGCACGCAACGCGTCGTAGTCGCACACGCGCTTCGCCTCGCGCAGGCAGGCCTCGTGCGAGAGCACCTCCAGCTTGATGCCCGACGCGCCGGTGGCCGGGTAGGCATCGTCGGGGATCACGTTGGCCTGGCGGAACTGCAGCGGGTCGGCGCCGAGCCTGGCGGCCACGCCATCGACCAGCGCTTCGGTGATCGCGCAGGCGATCGGGTGGCCCACGCCGCGGTACTGGCAGGTCGGCACCTTGTTCTGGAACACCACCTGCAGCTTCGCGCGGTAGGCCTTGTGCTTGTACGGCCCGCCGGTGAGGTTCACGACCTGGTTTCCCTCGATGCCGCTGGTGCGCGGGAACATCGAGAAGGGGCCGATGCCGGTGAGGTCGTCGATCTCGAAGGCCAGGATCTCGCCGCTCGTCGTCGCGGCGATGCGGCCGTGGATGCGGTGCTCGCGCGCGTGGATGTCGGAGAGGAAGCTCTCCAGCCGATCGGCCACGAACTTCACCGGCCGCTGCAGCAGGATGGACAGCGCGACGGTCGCGAAGTCGTCCGGGTAGGCGTGCACCTTGATGCCGAAGCTGCCGCCGACATCGCGGCAGATCACGCGCACCTGCGACTCCTGCAGCTCGAACTGCCGGCAGTACAGGTCCTGCATCATGTGCGGGGCCTGGCAGGAGTGGTAGACGGTGAGCTTGCCGTCGCCCGGGTTCCAGTCGGCGATCTGGCAGCGCGGCTCCAGCGTCACGCCGGTGTGGCGGCCGAAGTGGTAGGTCTCCTCGAACACCACCGCGTCGGGCCGCGCGAAAGCCTCGTCGACGCCCCCGGTGTCCAGCGAGCGCGCGAAGCAGAGGTTGTCGCCCAGCTCGGGGTGGATCAGCGGCGTGGCGGGGTCGAGCGCGGTCTCGGTGTCGAGCACCGCGGGCAGCGGCTCCCACTCCACTTCCAGCAGCGCGAGCGCGTCTTCGGCGATGGCGCGCGTCTCGGCGACGACCGCCACCACCGGCTCGCCGTGCCAGGTGGCGCGGTCGATCGCCATCGGGTACTGCGGCGCGCTCTTGATGCCGGCGAGGTGCGCGAGCGTGGCCACCCAGGGCTTGCAGATCTCGGCGATCTCCTGGCCCACCACCACCGCGATCACGCCGGGGTGCGCCTGCGCGGCAGTTCGCTCGATGCGCGTGATGCGCATGTGCGCCACCGGCGAGCGCCAGAACACCACGTGCGCCAGGCGCGGCAGCTCGATGTCGTCGATGTACTGGCCGCGGCCCTGCGTGAGCCGGCGCACGCCCTCGCGCGGGATCGCCACGCCGATGTGGCGCTGGTCCTCGGTGACGGCCGGCAGGTCGCCGCCGAGATCGCGGCGGGTTGGGATCTCGGTGGGGTGGTTCATGCCCGGGCCTCCACCGGCTCGTCGGCGAAGCGGCCCGCCTTCTGCTGTTCGAGCACCGCGCACACCGCGTCGACGATGGCGTGGTAACCCGTGCAGCGGCAGTAGTTGCCGCTCATCCACTCGCGCACCTGCTCGCGCTGCGCGTCGGGCTGCTGCTCGACGAGTTCCAGTGCCGCCATCAGCATGCCCGGCGTGCAGTAGCCGCACTGCAGTGCGTTGTGCTCGACGAAGGCATCCTGCAGCGCCTTCAGGCGCTGGCCGGGCTGAGGCGTCTCGACGGTGTCGACGCGGTGGCCGTCGGCCTGCGCGGCAAGCACCAGGCAGCCGCGCACGATCTGCCCGTCGAGCTTCACCGTGCACGCGCCGCACACGCCGTGCTCGCAGCCGAGGTGCGAGCCCTTCAGGCCGCAGTCCTCGCGCAGGAAGTCGACCAGGTGCTTGCGGCACTCGACCTCGCGCACCAGCGGCGTGCCGTTGACCGTCACGCGCACGCGGCGGGTCGGGGCATCGGTGGGCGTCTTCATCGCGTCTCCTCGATCAGTCGCGCCACCGCGCGGCGCATCAGCGTGGCGGCGAGCTGCTTCTTCGCGGCCACCGAATGGGTCAGGTCTTCGAAGGGGTCGAGCTCGGCGCGCAATGCAGCATCCGCACCGTCCAGGCGGGCGGCGTCGATCGCGCCGGCCTGCAGCACGGCCTCCGCCTTCATGGCGCGCACCGGCCGGTCGCCGAGGCTGAGGAACACGAGGCGCACGTCGCTCAGGCTGCGGCCGCTCACCGTCGCCTTCGCGGCGAGGCCGGCCACCGCGTAGTCGCCATGGCGGCGCGAGAGCTCGCTGAAGTCCTGGCGCACGCCGACTGCCTTCACCGGAATTTCGCAGGCCTTGAGCAGTTCGCCCGGCTGCATCGCGGTGGTGTAGAGGCCCTGGAAGAAGTCGCCCGCCTTCACGCGCCGCTCGCCCTTGGCGCCGGCGATCACCAGCGTGGCGTCGAGGGCCACCGCGCAGGCCGGCCACTCGGCGGCCGGGTCGGCATAGGCGAGCGCGCCGCCGAAGGTGCCGAGGTTGCGGATCGCGCGGTGACCGATGTGCGGCGCGGCCTGCGCCAGCAGCGGCGCATGCTGCGCGACGAGCGGCGACGCCTCGACCTCGCTGTGCCGCGTCAGCGCGCCGATGCGCAGCACGCCGCCTTCCACGGCGATGCCGCGCCACGCGTCGAAGCCGGCGATGTCCACCAGCAGCGCGGGCTGCGAGAGCCGCATGTTCAGCGTGGCCAGCAGCGTCTGGCCGCCGGCAATCACGCGCGCGTCGTCGCCGTGCGCCGCGAGCAGCTCGAAGGCGTGCTGCGGCGACTCGGCGCGGATGTAGTCGAAGGCCGGCGATTTCATCGGGCGGAGGCGCGCGGGGCGCGGCAGAGTTTGTCGGGATTGGGGCTGTTGACCAGCCGCTCAACAATGGTTCGGAGAGTTGATCAGATGGTCAATACCGAAGAAACCCGAGACCCCGACGCCGCGCCCGTGCGGCGCCGCCTCGATGCGCGCGAACGCGAGCGCCAGATCCTCGACGGCGCGGTGGAGTTCTTCGCGCGCCGCGGGCTCGACGCGCAGATGCGCGAGCTCGCCGCGGAGCTCGGCATCGCGCACACGCTGCTGTACCACTACTTTCCGACCAAGCGGCAGCTGATCGAGCGCGTCTACGAGGAGTCGATCGCCGGGCGCTGGAACACCGACTGGGAGACGCTGCTCGATGACCCCACGCTCGACGTGGAGACCAAGCTGCATGCGTTCTACCGCGAGTACCTGCCGGCCATCCTCACGCCGGAGTGGCTGCGCACGCTGGTGCACTCGGGCCTGTCCGACGGCCTGATCCCGACGCGCTACTTCGCGCTGGTGCGCGAGAAGCTGTTCCCGCGCCTGATCCGCGAATCGCGCCGCCATGCCGGCAGCCGCTCGCGCGCGAAGCCCACGCCGCGCGAGGAGGCCGCGCTGATGGGCCTGCACGGCGGGCTGATCTACCAGCTCGGCATCTGGCCGCTGATCTACCAGCAGCACTTCACCGGCGAAGGTGACGCCGCGCTGATCGACACCTTCATCCGCGACCGCATCCGCGGCTACCTCGCGCAGGTGCACGAGTTCGTGCCCGTGCCGCGCCGCTGACCGAACGGAGACGCCCATGGCCCTGTCGCTGAACCATTTCTCGATCCGCACCGTCGACCTCGACGCCTGCGAGCGCTTCTACTGCGGCCTGCTCGGCCTGACCAAGGGCCCGCGCCCGCCCTTCCCTTTCCCGGGGTTGTGGCTCTACGCCGGCGACACGAGCGAATGGGCCAATGCGGTGGTGCACATCATCGGCATCGACCGCGACGACCCCGAGGGCCTGAAGAAGTACCTCGGCGACCGCGACGAGGGCAGCCTCGCCGGCAGCGGCGCCGTCGACCACGTGGCCTTCTTCGCCACCGGCCTGGCGCAGACGCTGGCCACGCTGAAGGCGCACGGCATCGAGGGGCGCGAGCGCACCGTGCCGGCGATCGGCCTGCACCAGGTCTTCATCGACGACCCGAACGGCATCGTCGTCGAGCTCAACTTCCCCGCGGCCGAGAAGGCCGCGCTCGGCGCCTGAGCGCACGCACCGCATGGCCCGCATCCTCGTCAGCGGCGGATCGCTCGGCGGCCTGATGGCCGCCAACCGGCTGTTGCGCGACGGGCACGACGTGACCGTGCTCGAGCGCTCCCCGCGATCGCTCGAAGGCCGCGGCGCCGGCATCGTCACGCACGACACGCTGCGCGACGCGTTGCGCGCCTGCGGCGCGGTGGTGGACGAGACGCTGGGCGTGCCGGTGCAATCGCGCGTGGTGCTCGATGCGCGCGGCGAGGCGGCCTGCCGCTGGGACTACCCGCAGGTGCTCACCTCCTGGGGCCGCCTCTACGCGCTGCTGCGCGCCGCGCTGCCGGCCGCGCACCACCGGCTCGGCGCGGCCGTGGCCGGCGTCGAGCAGACCGAAGCCGGCGTGCGCGTGCACCTGGCCGGCGGCGAGACGCTCGCGGCCGACCTGCTGATCGCGGCCGACGGCATCCGCTCCACCGTCCGCGCGCAGCTCGCGCCCATGGTGCAGCCGGTGTATGCCGGCTACATCGCCTGGCGCGGCGTGTGCGACGAGGCCAGCCTCTCTCGCCGCACGCGCGACACGCTGTTCGGCCACTTCGGCTTCGGGCTGCCCGAGGGCGAGCAGATGCTCGGCTACCCGGTGGCCGGCGCCGACGACAGCGTGGCGACCGGCCAGCGGCGCTGGAACTTCGTCTGGTACCGGCCGGTGGCGCCGGGTGCCGACCTCGCCGCGATGCTCACCGATGCCGACGGCGTGCCGCACCCCGAGGGCATCGCGCCGCAGCAGGTGTCGTGGCGCCACGTGGCCGCGATGCGCGAGGCCGCGCGCGCGAAGCTCGCGCCGCAGTTCGCCGAGATCGTCGAGAAGACGGGGATGCCCTTCCTGCAGCCGATCTACGACTTCATCTCGCCGCAGCTCGCCTTCGGCCGCGTCGCGCTGCTCGGCGATGCGGCCTTCGTCGCGCGTCCGCACGTCGGCATGGGCGTGGCCAAGGCCGGCGACGACGCAATGGTGCTCGCGCAGTGCATCGCCGAACTCGGCGCCACGCCGGCGGCGTTGCGCCGCTACGGCGAGCTGCGCCAGCCGGCGTGCGCGGCGGTGGTGCGGCGCGCGCGCCGGCTCGGCGCCTACATGGAAGCGCAGCAGCGCGGCACGGCCGTGCTGCGCGATGCCGCGCAGGTGATGCGCGAGACCGCCATCGACCCCGGCCTCTTCGAACCCGAACCCTGAACGGGCCGCCGAGCCCGACCCTCAACCCCAGCTGGAGACAAGCCCATGAGCCTCACCCCCGCGAACCTCCGCCGCCGCCGCCTCGTGATGGCCGGCTCCGCCCTGGCCACCGCGCCAGCGCTGTTCAACATCGCGCGCGCCCAGGCCGCGACGATCAAGATCGGCTTCCCGGTGCCGCTGACCGGCGCGTTCAGCGCCGAGGCGCAGGACCAGGTCCGCGCCGCCGAGCTCGCGGTGAAGGAATGGAACGCCGCCGGCGGCCACAAGGGACAGATGTGCGAGCTGCTGGTGCGCGACGACAAGCTCAACCCGGGCGAGGCCGCCACCCGCACGCTGGAGCTGATCGAGAAGGACAAGGTCAACTTCATCGTCGGCTCGCTGTCGGCGGCCACGCAGCTGTCGATCAACGCCGTCACGCGCGAGCGCAAGGTGCTGTTCAACAGCATCAGCCAGAGCGACGCGATCAACGAGGCCAAGGACTGGAGCCTCTACACCTTCCACGAGGCGCTGAACCCGCACCTCACCGCCGGCGCGGTGGGCCGCTACGCGTTCCCGAAGTTCGGCAAGAAGGTGGTGTACCTGACCGCCGACTACGCCTACGGTCACGAGATGGTGCGTGGCTTCCAGCGCGCCGGTCAGGCCTTCGGCGTGCAGACGCTGGCCGACATCCGCCACCCGCTGGGCGCGGCCGACTACTCGGCCTTCCTGCCGCGCATCCAGGCGCTCAAGCCCGACATCCTGGTGCTGTGCAACTTCGGCCGCGACCTGGTGAACTCCGCCAAGCAGGCCACCGACTTCGGCCTCAAGCAGGGTACCAAGATCATCGCGCCCGTGCTGCTGTTCACCTCGCGCCTGGCCGGCGGCGCCGATGCCTTCGACGGCATCCTCGGCGGCACCAGCTACTACTGGGGCATGGAAGACAAGATCCCGAGCGCGAAGAAGTTCAACGATGCCTTCCGCAAGGCCTACAACGGCGCGGTGCCGAGCGACTACGGCGCGCTCGGCTACGCCGGCATCCGCTCGGTGCTGCAGGCGGTGAAGGACGCCGACGCCACCGATTCCACGCGCGTCTCGATCGCGCTGCGCCAGCTGAAGTACGACTGGTACAAGGGCCCGCAGTCCTACCGCAAGTGCGACCACCAGTCGGTGCAGTCAGTGGTGATCGTCGAGAGCAAGAGCAAGGGCATGAAGGACAAGAACGACGTGTTCAACGTGCTCGCCATCGAGGCCGCCGACGAGAAGAACCTGCGCACCTGCGAGGAGATGGGGCACAAGGTCACCACCTGACACGCCAGCCCCCCATGGAGCTCACGCCCTCGCTGCTCGCCGCCCAGCTGGTCACCGGCATCGCGCTCGGCGCGGTGTACGCGCTGCTGGCCATCGGCCTGAGCCTGATCTTCGGCATGCTCACCGTGGTGAACTTCGCCCATGGCGCGTTCTTCATGGTGGGCGCCTTCGTCGGGCTGTACTTCCTCGGGCTGACCGGCAACTTCTGGTTCAGCCTCGTGCTGACACCGCTGGTGGTGGGCGCGATCGGGCTGGTCACCGAGCGCTTCCTGGTGCGGCCGCTGTACGGCCGAGGCATCGACTACCCGCTGCTGCTGACCTTCGGCCTCAGCTGGGTGCTGATCGAGGCGATGCGCGTGGCCTTCGGCATCGAGGGCCTGCCCTCGTCGACCCCGCCCGAGCTGCGCGGCGCGGTCGACCTCGGCTTCGGCTTCTTCCCGAAGTACCGGCTGTTCCTGATCCTCGCCACCGCGGTGATCGTGGTCGCGCTGTGGCTGTTCCTCGAGAAGACGCGCTACGGCCTGATCGTGCGTGCCGGCAGCCGCGACGGCGAGATCTGCAAGGTGCTGGGCATCGACATCGCCCGCGTCTGGCTGGTGGTGTTCGGCATCGGCACCGGCATCGCCGGGCTCTCCGGAGTGCTGGCGGCGCCCACGCGCGCGGTGAACCCCGAGATGGGCATCCCGGTGCTGGCCGAGAGCTTCGTCGTCACGGTGGTGGGCGGCATGGGCTCGCTGCCCGGCGCGGTGCTGGCCGGGCTGCTGGTGGGCATCGTGTTCTCGCTCACGTCCCTCTTCGCACCCGACCTCGCCGAGCTGTCGATCTTCGTGCTGATGGCGGTGGTGCTGCTGCTGCGCCCGCAGGGCTTCTTCGGCAAGAAGGGGCTGATGGCGTGAAGGGCGTCGTCGATCTGATCAGGCGCCACCGCGTGGCGGCGGTGCTGCTGTTCCTGCTGGTGTTCCCACTGCTGATGCCCTACCACGCGCTGGCCATCAACATCCTGCTGTTCGGCCTCTTTGCGGTGGGCTTCAACCTGCTGTTCGGCTACACCGGGCTGCTCTCGTTCGGCCACGCCGCCTTCCTCGGCACCGGCGGCTACCTGACCGGCATCGCGATGGTGCACGGCGGCTGGCCCTGGGGCCTGGCGCTGCTGCTGGGCGTGGCGAGCGCCGCGCTGGCCGGCCTGGTGATCGGCTTCCTCGCGATCCGCACGCGCGGCATCTACTTCTCGATGGTGACGCTCGCGCTCGGTCAGATCGTCTACTACGCCTTCTACAAGGCCGAGCGCTGGACCGGCGGCGAGAACGGCCTGCGTGGCATCCAGGTGCCGGAGATCCACCTCGGGCCATGGGTGCTGGACTTCATCGATCCGGTCACGAAGTACTACGTGATCCTCGTCTTCGTGGGAATCGCGCTGTGGTTCGTCTCGCGCATCCTCGCCTCGCCGTTCGGTGCGGTGATCGAGGCCGTGCGCGAGAACGACCGCCGTGCCGCCGCCTGCGGCTACGACGTGGCGCGCACCAAGCTGCTGGTGTTCGTGCTCTCGGCGGCGATCTGCGGGCTGGCCGGGAGCCTTCGCGCGCTGCACCTGTCGATCGTGCCGATCGATTCGCTGCACTACCTGCAGTCGGGCCAGGCGGTGATGATGTGCCTGCTCGGCGGCATGGGCAGCTTCTTCGGGCCCTTCGTCGGCGCGGCAGTGTTCCTGACACTGGAAGACGTGGTGACGGTGTTCACCAAACACTGGATGGCGATCGTCGGCGCCGTGTTCATGGTGTTCGTGCTGTTCTTCCCGAGCGGCCTCTGGGGCACGCTGGTGAAGCGGCTGGAGCGCACGTCGTGAGCAGCGTGGGAACGCCCATCCTCGAGGTCGAGAACCTCAGCATGCGCTTCGGCCAGTTCGTGGCGCTGAACAAGGTCACGGCGAAGTTCGAGGCCGGCAAGCTGAGCGCCATCATCGGGCCCAACGGCGCCGGCAAGAGCACCTTCTTCAACGTGGTCAGCGGCGCGTTCCCGCCGTCGAGCGGGCGGCTGAAGTTTCAGGGGCGCGACATCACCGGCCTCGCGCAGCACGAGTTCGCACGCATCGGCATCGCCAAGAGCTTCCAGATCACCAATGTGTTCAAGCAGCTCACGGCACACGAGAACGTGCGCGTGGCCGCACAGATGCGCGCGAGCCGCTACCAGCTGCTGACGCCGCGCGCGAAGCTGCGCGCGCTGATCGACCGCGCGCACGAGTTGCTCGCGCGGGTGGGCCTCGCGCACCTCGCCGACCGGCCGGCCGCTGACCTCGCCCACGGCCAGCAGCGCGCGCTCGAGGTGGCGATGGCACTGGCCGCCGAGCCGGTGCTGCTGCTGATGGACGAGCCCACCGCCGGCATGTCGCCGGAAGAGACCAAGGTGATGATGGACCTGATCGTGCAGCTCGCCGCCGAGCGCTCGGTGATCCTCGTCGAGCACAAGATGAAGCTGGTGATGGGCATCTGCGAGCGGCTGCTGGTACTGCACCACGGCGAGTTCCTCGCCGAGGGCACGCCCGACGAGATCCGCGCCAACACCGACGTGCGGCGCGTCTACCTGGGGCAGGGCTGAGCATGGCCGCGATGCTGGAAGTCGACGGCCTCGATGCGTGGTACGACCGCAGCCACGTCGTGCAGGGCCTGCGCTTCGAGGTGAAGGCCGGCGAGATCGTCACGCTGATGGGCCGCAACGGCGCGGGCAAGACCTCGACGCTGAAGGCCATCATGGGGTTGCTGGCCAAGCGCGCCGGCCGCGTGCGCTTCGACGGGCAGGAGATCCTGGCGCTGCCGGCGCACGCGCGCTACCACCGAGGCCTCGCCTACGTGCCCGAGGAGCGCCGCATCGTGCCGGGCCTCACGGTGCTGGAGAACCTGCGCCTCGGGCTCATCGCCGGCAAGGAGCGCGGCCGCGAGACCGAGCGCATCGACACCATCGCGAAGACCTTCCCGCGCCTCGCGGAGCGCATGGACCAGGAGGGCACCTCGATGTCCGGCGGCGAGCAGCAGATGCTCGCGATCGCGCGCGCGATGATGAGCAAGCCGCGCATGATCCTGCTCGACGAGCCGTCGGAAGGCATCATGCCGCTGCTCGTGCACGAGATGTTCGTGCTGTTCGAGCAGCTCAAGCGCGAGGGCACCACCATCCTGCTGGTGGAGCAGAACGTCGAGCGCGCGCTGTCGATCTCCGACCGCGCCTACATCCTCGACCAGGGACAGATCGCGCACCACGGCGAAGCGGCGGCGCTGCTGGCCGACCGGGAGATCCAGGAGCGCTACTGCGCGGTGTAGCGCGGCACCTGCAGATCCGGTAACCACCGCGTGACCTGAACCACGCGGATGAAGGGGCAAGTGTTACGGCCTCGACCGGAGTGCCTGTAACTGGCGCATGCTGATCGCCATGCCGCCAACCTCGCCGAGGTGCTGACATGAACCCGATCGCCGCGCTCGACCAGCAACCGCCCGCCCTGCTCTCCGTGCAGTTGCTGACGGTGGGGGTGTTCTTCACCGCCTACCTCGCCGCCGTGACGCGCCTGCTCGAGCCGGGCGGCCGCCTGCGCGCGGCCTGGGTGGCACTCGCGGCCGGTGTCGGCATGGGCTTCGTCTTCACGCCCTGGACGCTCGGCGCGCTGATCGCCGCCGGCGGCGTCGGCGCGGTGGGCCTGTTCATCGGGCTGAGCTGGCTGCTCTCGCGCGCGCTCGGCGTGCACGGCCACGCGCCGGTGATCGACGTCGCACCGGCGCCGGAACTGGAGCCGGTGATGGAGGCTGCCGTCGCCGAGATCCTGCCGCCCGAGCCGGCGCTGCCCGCCCGCGCGGCACCGCGCTTCGGCGCGCCCACCGCTCCCGCCCCGCTGGGCTGAGCCGGCGCCGCGCCGGCGCCGGCGCTGATTCCACCTGGATCAAGAAAGCCGTGCCGCGGCCGTGGCGCGGCCGCGCATCGTTTTCGCCCTTGAACCAGTTCAAGGACGCGTCACCAAGGCCCCTCGACCATGCCCGCACATTCCACGGACAGGTCAACCCCAGGAGAGCCTCCATGACAATCCGCATCCCCGCGTCGCCACTCACGCTGACGGCCGCCCTTCTGATCTCCCTCGCGTCCTTCGGCGCCGCCGCGCAGGACAAGAAGACCATCACGCAGCCGGAGGCCAATTACCAGGCCGGCGGCTCGCCGCTGGCCAACGAGCCGATGTACCAGAGCACGAACCCGAAGGCCCCGCCGATGACGCAGGCCGAGTTCGACAAGGCGCGCCAGATCTACTTCGAACGCTGCGCCGGCTGCCACGGCGTGCTGCGCAAGGGCGCCACCGGCAAGCCGCTGACGCCCGACATCACGCTCGGCAAGGGCACCGACTACCTGAAGGTGTTCATCGCCTACGGTTCGCCGGCCGGCATGCCGAACTGGCAGACCAGCGGCGAGATGGACGAGAAGACCGTCGACCTGATGGCCCGCTACGTGCAGCAGGACCCTCCGCAGCCGCCGGAGTGGGGCATGGAGCAGATGAAGCAGACCTGGAAGGTCATCGTCCCGCCGAAGGATCGGCCGACGAAGAAGATGAACAACTACAACATCCAGAACATCTTCTCGACCACGCTGCGCGACACCGGTGAGGTGGCGCTGATCGACGGCGACACCAAGCAGATCATCAACATCGTCAAGACCGGCTACGCGGTGCACATCTCGCGCCTGTCGGCCTCGGGGCGCTACCTGTTCGTGATCGGCCGCGACGCCAAGATCAACATGATCGACCTGTGGATGCCCAAGCCCGACAACGTGGCCGAGATCCGCGTCGGCCTCGAGGCACGCTCCGTCGACACCTCGAAGTACAAGGGCTACGAGGACAAGTTCGCCATCGCCGGCAGCTACTGGCCGCCCCAGTACACGATCATGAACGGCGACACGCTCGAGCCGCTGAAGATCGTCGGCACGCGCGGCATGACGGTCGACAAGCAGGAGTTCCACCCCGAGCCGCGCGTCGCCTCGATCGTGGCCTCGCACTACAAGCCCGAGTTCGTGGTGAACGTGAAGGAGACCGGCCAGACGCTGCTGGTGGACTACTCGAACCTCGACGCGCTGAAGGTCACGACCATCGGGACCGCGCGCTTCCTGCACGACGGCGGCATGGACTCGACCGGCCGCTACTTCATGGTGGCCGCCAACCAGAGCAACAAGATCGCGGCGGTCGACCTGAAGGAAGGCAAGCTCGCCGCGCTGATCGACGTCGGCAAGATCCCGCACCCGGGCCGCGGCGCGAACTTCGTGCACCCGAAGTACGGCCCGGTGTGGAGCACCGGCCACCTCGGCGACGAGACCATCTCGCTGATCGGCACCGACCCGAAGGGCCACAAGCAGTACGCGTTCAAGAAGGTCGCCGAGCTCAAGGGCCAGGGCGGGGGGGCGCTGTTCATCAAGAGCCACCCGAAGAGCCAGCACCTGTACTCCGACACGCCGCTGAACCCCGATCCGGCGATCTCGCAGTCGGTGGCGGTGTACGACATCAGGAACCTCGACAAGGGCTTCACGGTGCTGCCGATCGCCCAGTGGGCCGGCCTGACGGACGACGGCGCCAAGCGCGTCGTGCAGCCCGAGTACAACAAGGCCGGTGACGAGGTCTGGTTCTCGGTGTGGAGCGCGAAGAACAAGCAGAGCGCGATCGTGGTCGTCGACGACAAGACGCTCAAGCTCAAGACCGTGATCAAGGACCCGCGCCTGATCACGCCGACGGGCCACTTCAACGTCTACAACACCCAGCACGACATCTACTGATCGAGCGGTGGAGCGAGACCGGGGCCGCGGGCGACGAACCCGCGGCCCCTTTTCCTTGTCTGCGCGGGATTGCGATCCGTCAATCGCCCGCACCGAACCTTGAACCAGTTCAACGACCGGCGGCGCGCTTCGTTCGACCATGCCGCCATGTCCCGCCGAATCGCCCTGCCAACGCTCGTCGCCGCACTCGCCGCCGCCCTTCTGGCGGCCAGTGCGGCACAGGCCCAGCCCACGCCTCGGCGCCAGGCCGAGCTCGTGCGCATGGTGCGGCAGGACTGCGGCTCCTGCCACGGCATGACGCTGGCCGGCGGGCTCGGCCCCGCACTCACCCGCCGCGCGCTGGCCGACAAGCCGCTCGACTCGCTCGAGGCCGTGATCGCGAACGGCCGCCCCGGCACGCCGATGCCGCCGTGGCGCTCGATGCTGCACGACGGCGAGGCGCGCTGGATCGCCGAGCGGCTGGTGGCGGGTTTCCCGGAGGAATCACGATGAAGCGCCTGTGCGGCCTTCTGGCCTCGGCGCTGCTGGCCGGCTGCGCCGTGAATGCACCGAGTCCTGCGCCCGCCAAGGGCACGGGCGACCTCGGCGTGGTGGTCGAGCGCGCCAGCGGCACGCTGGCCATCGTCGACACCAGCGAGCGCCGCGTGCTCGCGGAAGTGCCCGGTCTGGGCGACCTGTCGCACGCCTCGGTGGTGTTCTCGCGCGATGGCGGCACCGCCTTCGTGTTCGGCCGCGACGGCGCGCTCAGCCGCGTCAACCTGCTCACGCGGCGCGTCGAGCAGCGCCTGATGCAGGCCGGCAACTCGATCGGCGGCGCGGTCTCGCAGGACGGCACGCTGGTGGCCGCGCAGAACTACCAGCCCGGCGGCGTGAAGGTGTTCGACGCGAAGACGCTGGCGCTGGTCGCCGACATCCCGGCCGTCTACGACAAGCCCGGCGCGCCCGGCCTGCGTTCGCGCGTGGTGGGCCTGGCCGACCTCCCGGGCCAGCGCTTCGTGTTCTCGCTGTTCGACGCCGATCAGGTGTGGATCGCCGACGTGTCCGATCCGAAGGCGCCGACGCTCACGAAGTTCGAGAACGTCGGCCGCCAGCCCTACGACGCGCTGGTGACACCCGATGGCCGCCACTACATCGCCGGCCTGTTCGGCGAGGACGGCCTCGCGCTGATCGACCTGTGGGCCGAGAAGCCGCAGGTGCGCCGCATCCTCGCCGGCTACGGCCGCGGCCAGGAACCGCTGCCCGTTTTCAAGATGCCGCACCTGCGCGGCTGGGCGGTGGCCGGGCGCCACGCCTACCTGCCTGCGATCGGCCGACACGAGGTGCTGGTGGTCGACACCGAGACCTGGGCCGAGGTCGGCCGCATCGCCGTGGCCGGCCAGCCGGTGTTCGCGATGGCGCGGCCCGACGGCCGCCAGGTGTGGGTGAACTTCGCCGTCCCCGACTACGACCGCGTGCAGGTGATCGACACGCAGACGCGCCAGGTGGTGAAGACACTGGAGCCGGGCAAGGCGGTGCTGCACATGGAGTTCACGCCGCGCGGTGAAGCGGTGTGGATCAGCTCGCGCGACGCGAATCGCGTGAGCGTGTACGACACCGCGAGCTTCGCGCCGCTGTCCACGCTGGACCTGCCGTCGCCCAGCGGCGTGTTCTTCACCAGCCGCGCCGCGCGCATGGGGTTCTGAGATGCCGAGACTGGACCTGCTCAACCGCTGGCAGCACGGCTTCCCGCTGACCTCACGGCCGTTCGCGCACGTCGGCGCGGCACTCGGCCTCGACGAAGCGCAGGTGCTCGACGGCTTTGAGGCCGCGCGTCGCGACGGCTCGCTCAGCCGCATTGGCGGCGTATGGGCTGCGGGCGCCGGCGGCGCCGCGCTGCTGGTGGCGATGGCGGTGCCGCCCGCCGCCCTCGACGCGGTGGCCGCGAAGGTCGACGCGCTGCCCGGCGTGAACCACAACTACGAGCGCGAGCACCGCTTCAACCTCTGGTTCGTGATCACCGGCCCGGATGAGGTCACCCTCGCAGGCCGGCTCGATGCGCTGGAGCGCGCCACCGGCCTGGCCACGCTGCGCCTCCCGATGCAACGTGTCTACCGCATCGATCTCGGCTTCGACCTGCGCGGCATCGCCGCCAGCACGCCGCCCGCCGAGCATGCTGCGCGTGCCGTGCCCCCGGTGGCGGTGACGGATCGCGCGCTGGCGGCGCGCGTCGAGGAGGGCCTGCCGCTGGTGGCGCAGCCCTACGCCGCCTGGGCCGAGGCGCTGGGCCGGACCGAAGACGAGGTGCTCGCCACGCTTGCGCGCTGGATCGACCGCGGCACGCTGCGCCGCTTCGGCGTGGTGGTGCGCCACCACGAGCTCGGCTTCGACCGCAACGCGATGACCGTGTTCGACGTGCCCGACGACGAGGTCGATGCGCGCGGCACGGCGCTCGCCGCGCAGCCGGGCGTGACGCTGTGCTACCGACGCGCGCGCGCCGAGGGCTGGCCCTACAACCTCTACTGCATGGTGCACGGCCGCGAGCGAGAGACGGTGCGCGCCACCGTCGACGCGGCGGCCCGCGCCGCGGGCCTCGCGGCGCTGCCGCGCGAGACGCTCTTCAGCCTGCGGCGCTTCAAGCAGCAGGGCGGACGGTACTTCCGCGACACCGCGAACGAGGCAACCCATGAACATGCCTGAAGCGCCGGACCGCATCGACCTGCGGCTGATCGAGCGGCTGCACGGCGAATTGCCGCTGACCGAGCGACCCTTCGCCGACGTCGGCGCCGAGCTCGGCATCTCGGAGGACGAGGTGATCGAGCGCCTGCGCCATCTGCTGGCACGCGGCACGCTCACGCGCTTCGGCCCGTTGTTCCAGATCGAGCGTGCCGGCGGGCTGTTCGTGCTCGCGGCCCTCGAGGTGCCGGAGATCGAGTTCGCGCGCATCACCGCCGTGGTCAACGGATTTCCCGAGGTGGCGCACAACTACCGCCGCGAGCACCGTCTGAACATGTGGTTCGTGGTGGCGGCCGAAACGCGCGGGGCAGCGTTCGATGCGCTGGCCCGCATCGAGGCAGCCACCGGGCTGAAGGTGCACGCCTTCCCGAAGGAGCGCGAGTACTTCGTCGAACTGCGGTTGCCCGCCGCTGCGGAGCCTGGACATGGCCTTGTCTGAGTTCGACCGCGAGCTGATCGCTGCCACGCAGAGCGGCCTGCCGCTGGTGGCACGCCCATACGAGGCGGTGGGGGCGATGCTCGGCGTCAGCGGCGAGCAGGTGCGCGAGCGGCTCGGCGAGATGCTGGCCGAGGGCCTGATCCGCCGCATCGGCGCGGTGCCCAATCACTACCGTCTCGGCTTCACCGCCAATGGCATGACGGTGTGGGACGTGGACGACGCACGTGTCGACACGCTCGGCGAGCGCGTCGGCGCCCTGCCCGGCGTGAGCCATTGCTACCGCCGCCCGCGCGAACTGCCGGTGTGGCCCTACAACCTGTTCGCGATGGTGCACGGCCGCTCGCGCGACGAGGTCGAGCGCCAGGCGGCGCAGATCCGCGCGCTGCTCGGCGAGGCCTGCCGCGGCAGCGACATCCTCTACAGCAGCGCGATCCTGAAGAAGACCGGGCTGCGCCTTCACTCCTCGGAGAACTGATCATGTTCCGCGTCTCCCAGTACATGCGCGAACTCGCGCAGGCCGAGCGAACCGGCACCTACCCGGCGCCCGCCATGCGCGGCACGGGCCAGCAGGCCGGCTCCGTGGGCCCGGTGGTGATCTGGAACCTGATCCGCCGCTGCAACCTCACCTGCAAGCACTGCTACTCGATCTCGGCCGACCACGAGTACGCCGGCGAGCTGAGCACGACGGAAGTCTTCACGGTGATGGACGACCTGAAGGCGTATCGCGTGCCGGTGCTGATCCTCTCCGGCGGAGAGCCGCTGATGCGGCCCGACCTGTTCGACATCGCCGCGCGCGCCAAGGCCATGAAGTTCTACGTCGGCCTCTCGACCAACGGGACGCTGATCGACGAACCGATGGCCGACCGCATCGCGGCGATGGGGTTCGACTACGTCGGCATCAGCCTCGACGGCATCGGCGCCACGCACGACAAGTTCCGCCGGCTCGAAGGCGCATTCGACCGCAGCCTGGGGGCGATGCGCCTGCTGCGTGAACGCGGCGTGAAGGTCGGCATGCGCTACACGATGACGGCGATGAACGCGCACGACCTGCTGCCGCTGCTGCGCCTGATGCGCGACGAGCAGATCGACAAGTTCTACTTCTCACACTTGAACTACGCCGGCCGCGGCAACATCCACCGCTCGCGCGACGCGCAGTTCGAGACCACGCGCCAGGCGCTCGACGTGCTGTACGAGGCCGCGTGGCAGTCGGCGCGCGAGGGCCGCGACCAGGAATTCGTGACCGGCAACAACGACGCCGACGGCGCCTGGCTGCTGCAGTGGACGCGCGAGCGCTTCCCGCGCTGGGAAACGCCGCTGCGCGAGCGTCTGGTGGCCTGGGGCGGCAACGCCTCGGGCGTGAACGTGGCCAACATCGACAACCTCGGCGTGGTGCACCCCGACACGATGTGGTGGCACCACAGCCTGGGCAGCGTGCGCGAGCGGCCGTTCTCCGCGATCTGGGCCGACACCTCCGACCCGCTGATGCGCGGGCTGAAGATGAAGCCGCGCCCGGTGGGCGGCCGCTGCGCGCAGTGCGCGTACTTCGACGTGTGCGGCGGCAACACCCGCACGCGCGCCCAGCAGGTGACTGGCGACGCCTGGGCCGCCGACCCCGGCTGCTACCTGAGCGACGAGGAGATCGGCCTCGACGCGGCGGAGGTGGTCGCATGACGCTCCTCCGCCACGGGTGGAAGTTCCTACTGGCCGCGGGAATCTTCGCCATCGCCGCCGACATGGCGCGTGCGCAGTCACCTGCGGCCCCGGATGCGCCGGCGCTGTACCGCGAGCACTGCGTGGCCTGCCACGGCGAGCAGCGCCTCGGCGGCATGGGCCCCGCGCTGCTGCCCGAGAGCCTGCAGCGGCTGCGACCGGCCGAGGCCAGCGCCGTGATCGCCAAGGGCCGCACGGCCACGCAGATGGCTGGCTTCGCCGACAAGTTGTCAGCCGAGCAGATCACGGCGCTGTCGAAGTGGATCTACACGCCGGTGACGCCCGCGCCCGGCTGGACCGAGGCGCAGATCCGCGCCTCGCGCAGCGTCGTCGACGGCGCCGCGTCGCTGCCCGCGAAGCCGGTGTGGAAGGCCGACCCGCTGAACGTGTTCCTCGTCGTCGAGGGCGGCGACCACCACGTCTCGGTCGTCGACGGCGACCGCTTCGAGGTCATCCACCGTTTCGCTTCGCGCTTCGCGCTGCACGGCGGGCCGAAGTTCTCGCCCGACGGCCGCTTCGTCTACTTCGGCTCGCGCGACGGCTGGATCACCAAGTACGACCTGTGGAACCTCACGGTGGTGGCCGAGGTGCGCGCCGGGCTGAACATGCGCAACGTCGCCGTCTCCGGCGACGGCCAATGGGTGATGGCGGCCAACTACCTGCCGCACACGCTGGCGCTGTTCGACGCCGACCTGAAGCTGCAGCGCGTGTACGACGCCGCCACGCTGGACGGCAAGGCGAGCTCGCGCGTGTCGGCGGTGTACGACGCGCAGCCGCGCCGCAGCTTCGTCGTCGCGCTGAAGGACATCCCGGAGCTGTGGGAAATCTCCTACGACCCGAAGGCCGAGCCCATCCACGACGGGCTGGTGCACGACTACAAGATGGGCGAGGCCATCGCCAAGCCGGGCTACCTCGGCGTGCGCCGCACGCCGCTGGACGAGCCGCTGGACGACTTCTTCTTCGACCAGGACTACCGGCACGTGCTCGGCGCGACGCGCCCGAAGAGCGACGGCAGCCCGAGCGCACAGGTGGTCAACCTCGACATCCGCCGCCGCATCGCCGACCTGCCGCTGGCCGGCATGCCGCACCTCGGCTCGGGCATCACCTTCGGATGGAACGGCACCACCGTGCTGGCCAGCCCGAACCTGAAGGACGGCGTGGTGCAGGTGATCGACATGAAGACCTGGAAGACGGTCAAGAGCATCACCACGCCGGGTCCGGGCTTCTTCATGCGCAGCCACGAGGATTCTCCCTACGCCTGGGTCGATTCGATGATGAGCCCGACCGCGAAGGACACGCTCACGGTGATCGACAAGCGCACGCTCGAGCCGGTGGCGCAGGTCAAGGAGCCCGGGCGCACGCTGGCGCACATCGAGTTCACGCGCGACGGCCGCTACGCGCTGGCCAGCGTGTGGGAGATGGACGGCGCGATCGTCGTCTACGACGCGCGCACGCTGAGGGAGGTGAAGCGCCTCCCGATGAGCAAGCCGGTGGGCAAGTACAACGTGTTCAACAAGATCACGCGCTCGGAAGGCACTTCGCATTAACGCCTCGGCGCGGCGCCGGTGTCAATCCCGTTTCCAGCACTTGCGGGGGGACTTCTCCGGCCGTACCTTGCGCGACTGGAGGGACCCCATGCACGGCTTCGGCGACACCGCGCCCCGACCGCTCGACCCGTTCGCGGAAGACACGGGCTGGGGGGAACTGGGCGATTCCGGCGCCATGGCGGTGCTCTCGGACACCCTGATCCAGGCACTCGGGGCGCTGGACGTCCCCAACGGGCCGCCCGACCTGCTCGAGACGGTCGCCTGCAGCCTGCGCCTTCAGGAGCCGGTGCTGCTGACCATCGCGGTCGACGGCTGGGTCTGGCCGGTCAGCCTCTACCCTCGTCATGGGCTGTACCGGGCGCCGGTCGACTGGTTGCGCGCCCCCCCGGCTGCACTGTGGGGTGCGCGCCTGTTGGCCTGCGAGCCGCCGCCGGCGCTGCCGCCCGCCGCGGGGCAGCAGACGTTCCCCCCCTGCCACTACCCGCTGGGCGGCCTGTTGTGGAGCCTCGCGCTGCTCGGCCCGCGCAACGGCCTGCTGCGTGACCTGGCCGGTTGCGAGAGCTTCCGGGTGCTCGAGCCGGCCCGGCGGTCGGTGGTGCCGGGCCTGCCGGGGGCGCTCGGCTCCGCGGTGGCGCGGCTGCGCACAGCGCCGGCCGACTTCGCGACCATTTGCCGCTGGCCGGGGCTGGACGCCATGCGCACGGCCCGGCTGCTCAATGGCCTGTACCTCGAGGGCAGCCTCGTGACGGAGCATGGGCCGCTCGAACTGCAGGCTGGGGACGCCTCCTGGAAGGACACGCTGCCCAGCCGCTGGCCAGCTCCGCCGCGAGGCCTCTGGCCCGGCCGCGTGCGACGCACCGGACCCTGGCACGGCCCCTGAGGGTCAGCGGGTACTGGCCATAATCCGGCCATGCCCCGCGCGCCTGCCGTGACCTCGACCCCGCTGCGCACCGCGCGGCGCGCCTGGAACCTGCTGCACATCGATTCGCCGCAGTCGCGCCGCCTCGCCGAGCGCGCGGTGGCGGCGGCGCAGCGCGACGGCGACACCGGCGCCGAGGGCTGGGCGCGCATCGCACTGGGCTACCACCTGCTCTACTTCGGCACCGTCGCCGACGCGGCACGTGAGTTGAAGCGCGCGCAGCGCTGCTTCGAGCGCGGCGACGATCGCGCCGGCCACATCCTCGCCAGCGCGGCGCTGGCGCGCTCGATGTGGCGCGAGGGCCGCGTGCGCGAGGCGCTGGCGGCCGTGCTGCCGCTGCGCGACGAAGGCGTTCAGGTGCTGCGGCACGAGCAGCGCGGCGTGCTGCTGAACACCATCGCCGGCTGCTACTCGGCACTGGGCGATTCGGCGCAGGCCTTCGCGCACATGTTCGAGGCGCTGCGCGATGCCGGCCCGAAGCGCGGGCGCGGCTTCGACACCGTGCTGCACTGCAACCTCTCGCACGAGCTGATGCAGATCGGCGACTACGAACACGCGCTGCAGCATGTCGACCAGGGCCTGGCCGGCTGCACGCAGCTGCGCAACGACCGGCTGCTGGGCATCCTGCTGATCAACCGCGTGATCTGCCTGACCGAGCTCGGCCGCGCGACCGACGCGCGCCCCGACGTGGCGGCCGTGCTGGCCATGCCCACCGACGCGAGCGGCCGCGGCAGCATCGAGCCGGCCTTCGAGGCGCTGGCGATCTCGGCGCTGCGCGCCGGCGACCTGGCCCGTGGCGCCGAGCTGGTGGCGCGCGCGCAGGCGCTCGGCGATTCGCCGATTCCCGACGAGCGCGTCGAGCGTGTCACCGCCGCCGCCCTGCTGGCCGTGGCCCGGGGCGATGCGCCGGCCGCGCTGCTCACGCTGCGCGCGGTGCGCGACGACGTGAGCCGCGACGACCTCGACGGTCTCTCGCTGCGCATCCGCGCGCAGTACTACGCCGTGGCCAGCGAGGCGCACGAGACCGCCGGCCAGCCCGCCGAGGCGCTGACGGCGCTGCGGCGCTGGCAGCAGCTCTCCCGCGCGCAGTCGCAACTGGCCTCGCGGGCGCGCTACCAGGCCGCCGCGCTGCAGACCGAGCTGCTGCGCCTGCAGCACCGCCTCGACGAGAACGACGCACGCCGCCGCCGCACCGAGCGCGACCGCGCCGAGCTGGCCACGATCAACGCACAGCTCTCGCGCAAGATCGAGGAGGTGCAGTCGCTGCAGGAGGCGCTGCGCGCGCAAGCGGTGCGCGACGCGCTGACCGGACTGTTCAACCGACGCCACCTGGCCGAGACGCTGCCCACGCTGTTCGCGCTCGCGCGGCGCGAGCAGCAGCCGCTGGCGCTGGCCATCATCGACCTCGACCACTTCAAGCGCGTCAACGACCGTCACGGCCATGCCGCCGGCGACCGCCTGCTGCAGGCCTTCGGCGAGCTGCTGGCGTCGCAGCTGCGCCGCAGCGACGTGGCCTGCCGCTACGGTGGCGAGGAGTTCTGCCTGCTGATGCCGCGCACCGGTGCGGATGCGGCGCGTCGCAAGGTGCAGGCGCTGCTGCGCCGCTGGCGTGCGATGCGCTTCGAGATCGACGACGACGAGGTGCTCGAAGGCCAGAGCTTCTCGGCCGGCGTGGCCGACACGCTCGCCGCCACGCCGTCGCCCGATGCGCTGCTGAAGGCAGCGGACGACGAACTGCTGGCCGCCAAGCGCGCCGGGCGCAACCGCGTGACCGTGTCGCGAGGCGGGGCCACGGCGGCCGACACGCTGCACTGAAGACCGCACCGACGGACCCGTGCGGCCGTCGTGGCCTCAGGCAAATCCATGCTGGCGAGAGGGACCAGGACCGGTTTGAGCTGACGCAAACCGCACGCGCGCCAGGCGTTCAACCCGAACCCCATTGCGTCGATGAAGGAGGCACGTTTCCACCTTCCGACGCAACCATGAATCTCCTCCGCCGCCTCCGACTTGCCCCGCGCATGACGCTCGCCTTCGGCAGCCTGCTGCTGATGCTCGTGGCGATCGTCGTCACCGCCTACCAGGGCTTCGAGAGTGTCGGTCGCGCCACGCACCAGTTCCTCGAGGAAGACTGGGTCAAGGCCGACGCGGTGGCAACGCTGGAATCTCTGACGCGTGCCAACGCCCGGCGAACGATGGAACTGCTGATCACCGACGACGCCACCAGGCTCGCCCAGGTGCGCCAGCACATCGCCTCCAACCGCCAGGCTGTCGACGAGACGCTGCAGACACTCGATCGGCTCGTGCGGCGGCCCGATGGCAAGTCGATGCTCGCGGAGATCCACGCAGCGCGGATCCGCTATGTGGAGTCTTTCAGGCAGGTGGACGCCGAGGTCGCGGCCGGCCAGCGGGCCGCCGCCGTCGCTCGGGTGCAGAACGAAACGCTGCCGCGCCTCGACGAGCTGCACGTGCACACCAACGCCTTGGCCCGGCTGCAGAAGAAGATCGCCGACGAGAGTGGCCAGTCGATGCTCGAAGACGGCCATCTGGCCGAAGCGACCATGGTCGTGATCGGCGGCGCCGCGCTCGTCCTCGGTGCGTCATTCGCGTGGCTGATGGCGCGTTCGGTGACCGTGCCGGTGGCGCAGGCGGCCGCGCTGTCACGGCGCGTCGCCGAGGGCGACCTGTCGGCCCGCATTTCGACCGACGGCCGCGACGAGGTCGGCGACCTGCTGCGCTCGCTGGCCGAGATGAACCAGCGCCTGGCCGGCGTGGTCGGCTCGGTGCGCGGCAATGCCGAGAGCGTGGCCACCGCCAGCGCCCAGATTGCCCAGGGCAACACCGACCTCAGCCAGCGCACCGAGGAGCAGGCGAGCGCGCTGCAGCAGACCGCGGCGTCGATGGAGCAGCTCGGCGCCACCGTCAACCTGAACGCCGACAACGCCCGCCAGGCCAACCAGCTCGCGCTCGGCGCCTCGCAGGTCGCGTTGCAGGGCGGCGAGGTGGTGACGCAGGTGGTGCGCACGATGGAAGGCATCCACGACAGCTCGCGCCGCATCGCCGAGATCATCGGCACGATCGACGGCATCGCGTTCCAGACCAACATCCTGGCGCTCAACGCGTCGGTGGAGGCGGCGCGCGCCGGCGAGCAGGGCCGCGGCTTCGCGGTGGTGGCCGGCGAGGTGCGCGCGCTCGCGCAGCGCTCGGCCGCCGCGGCACGCGAGATCAAGAGCCTGATCTCCGCCAGCGTCGAGCAGGTCGAGCAGGGCAATGCGCTGGTGGCCCGGGCGGGGACGACGATGAGCGAAATCGTGGGCGCGATCCGCCGCGTCAGCGACATCGTGGCCGAGATCAGCGGGGCCAGCACCGAGCAGAGCAGCGGCGTTGGCCAGATCGGCGAGGCCGTCACTCAGATGGACCAGGTCACGCAGCAGAACGCCGCGCTGGTGGAGGAAAGCGCCGCCGCTGCCGAGAGCCTGAAGCATCAGGCCGAGCAGCTGGTGCAGGCGGTCTCGGTGTTCAGGTTGGCGCCGGCCTGAGCCGCTCGCGCAGCGCGGTCTTCAGCACCTTGCCGTAATTGTTCTTCGGCAGCTCGGGCACGAACTCGTAGCGCTTGGGCCGCTTGAAGCGCGCCATCTGCGCGAGGCAGTGCGCGTCGAGCGCCTCGGCGGCGGGCGCCGCGCCGGGCCGCGGCACGACGAAGGCCACCACCGATTCGCCCCATTCGGCATCGGGCTCGCCCACCACGGCCACCTCGGCCACGCCGGGCGCACGGAGCAGCACCTCCTCCACCTCGCGCGGGTAGATGTTGGAGCCGCCGCTGATGATCAGGTCCTTGCTGCGGTCCTTCAGCGTGAGAAAGCCGTCGGCGTCGAGGCTGCCGACGTCGCCGGTGAAGAGCCAGCCGTCGCGGATCGCCGCGGCGGTGGCCTCCGGATTGCGCCAGTAGCCCGCCATCACGCTGTCGCCCTTCACCAGCACCTCGCCGACCTCGCCGGTGGGAAGCGGCCGACCGTCGGCATCGGCCACGCGAAGACGCACCGGCGCCTGCGCGACGCCCACCGACGCGAGCCGCTGCAGATGGCGCGGGTGCGCGCGGTCGGCGAGGTGGTCGCGCGCCAGCGCGGTGGCCACCATCGGCGTCTCCCCCTGGCCGTAGATCTGCACGAAGCGCGGGCCCATCACCGCGAGCGCGTGCTGCAGGTCGGCCACGTACATGGGCGCACCGCCATAGACGATGGTCTTGAACGACCGCGCGGCCTCGTCGGGCGTGAGGCCTTCGCGCTCGGCCTGTTCGACCAGCCGGCGCACGATGGTCGGCGCGGCGAAGGTGGACAGCGGCCCGTGGTGGCGCCCGAGCGCGAACAGCTCGGCCGGGTCGACGCCGCCCGAGGCCGGCACCACGTGGCGCGCGCCGGCCATCACGTGCGGAATGGCGTACAGCCCGACGCCGTGCGACATCGGCGCGGCGTAGACGATCGCATCCTCGCGCGCGGCCGCGTCGACGTCGGCGAAGTAGGCCAGCCCCATCGTCATCAGGTTGCGCTGCGTGATCATCACGCCCTTGGGCCGGCCGGTGGTGCCGCTGGTGTAGAAGAGCCAGGCGGTGTCGTCGGGCTCACGCTCGGTGATCGGCACCGACTCGCAGTCGCGCACCGGCGCGAGCAGCGCATCGGCCTCGGCGGACTCGGCGTCGATCTGCCGCTCGAGGCCGGCGAGCGGTCCGGGCGCGACGTCGCCCGTCACGAACGCCCAGCGCGCCTGCGCGTCGGCGATGATCCACTCCACCTCGCGCGGGTGCAGCTTGGCGTTGACCGGCACCACCACCAGACCGGCCCACCACGCCGCCCACAGCAGCTCGAGGTAGCGCGGGTGGTTGCGCATGAAGAGCACCAGCCGGTCGCCCGGCGCGAGGCCGGCCTGGCGCAGCCGCTGTGCCGCACCGGCGCTGCGCGCGGCCCAGTCGCGGTAGCTGCCGCGCGGCTCGCTGCCCTCGAACAGCACCGGGCGCTCGCCCTGCAGCAGGGCCTGGCGCAGCAGCAGGTGGGCAAGACTCATCTCAGGCTTCCGCGAACTGCGTGATCACGAGGCGCATCGTCGTGCCGTCGGGCCCGGCGCGCAGCACCTGCAGCCGGCCGCCGTGCAGTTCCATCACGCGGTGCACGATGTGCAGGCCGAGGCCGCGGCGGCGTCCGCGCGCATCGCGCTGCAGGCGCGGCGGCTCGCTGGCACTGAAGTCGGGCAGCCGGTCGGCGGGAATGCCGGGCCCGTGGTCCTCGACATCGAGCAGGATGGCCAGCGGATCGTCGGAATCGGCCACGCGCACCACCACTTCCGAGCCCGGCGGGCTGCAGCGCAGCGCGTTGGCCAGCAGGTTGCGCAGCGCCAGGCGCATCAGGCCCGGGTCCATGCTGGCGGTGCGCGTCGGCGTGGCGCGTTCGATGCGCACTCGGTGGGCCTCGCTGGGCGGCATGTCGGCGATGGCCACCTCGATCAGCGCATCGATGTCGGTGTCCACGCCCTCGATGCGGCCGCCGCCCATCAGCAGCGAGGCCACCGCGAGCGTGTTGCCGATGCTCTGCTGCACCTCGTTGAGCACCAGCTCGGCGCGGCGCATCGGCTCGGCGGCGGTGAGCTTGCCGTCGCGCGAGAGCTCCACGGTGGCCGCCTGCAGCGCCGCCGAGGCGTTGTTCAGCGGCTGGCGCACCTCGTGGGCCAGCACGTCGAGCATGTCGCTGCGCTCCTTCAGCTGCGCGAGCGTCTGCTCGCGCGCGCGCTGCAGCTCGTGCAGCGCGCGTGCCTCGGCCTCGCGGGCGCGGTCGAGCGCCTCGGCCAGCTCGCTCACCTCGCGGATGCGCCGGCCGCCGAAGGCGGATTCCTCGCCGCGCACGTGCGCGTCGACCACGCCGAGCAGCTGCCGCCCCAGGCGGCGCGCGAGGTAGAGCGCACCGGCGATCGCCAGCAGGGAGCACAGCACGCCGGCCACCAGGATGGTGGTCATCGACTCGCGCACCTGGCGCGCGAGCGCATCGGCCGGCCGCCCCACCACCACGTGCCAGTTCGTGCCCGGCACCGGTGCGATCGTGGTCAGCACCTTCATGCCGTCCTTGGTGGTGGCCTCGAACATCGGCTGGCCGCGCTTCATGCCGTCGACCAGCGTGTCGGTGGCGCGCTGTCCGACGAAGCGCGCCGCCTCGCGCGAGCGCGCCACGATCACCTGTCGCTGGTCGATCAGCGCGGCGGTCCAGTCCTCCGGCCAGGGCTGCTCGTTGAGCCACGCATCGAGCGTGCGCGCGGCGATGGTGGCGCGCGCGGCGTAGACCCGGTCGGCGCCGAAGCCCATCGGCAGCGCCACGCCGACGACGCGCTGACCGCTCACCGTGCCGGTGACCAGCGGCGACACACCGGACACACGCTTCTCGAACACCGGCCGGTGCAGTTCGACGATCGCCGGCGCGCTCATCGGCAGCGCCGTGCCGAACGGGCGCTGCGTGTTGAAGGGTTGCCGGCCTTCGGAGTCCATGAGGCTGATGCTGTCGATGCGCGGATCGCCCTCCGCCACGCGCACGGCCATCGCGAACAGCCCTGCCATGTCGCCGCTGCGCGCGCTCTCCGCCTGACCCATCGTGCGCAAGGTCCACAGCACGCCCTGGAACTGGTGGCCGATCGCGACCGCGGTGTCGGTGGTGCGGCGCAGCGTGGCGGCCATGGCCTGCGCCTGCTGGTCGGCGATGGCGCGGTAGACGCTGTAGGCCGAGAAGACGATCAGCGGCAGCAGCGCGAACAGGCTGACGCCGACCACCCAGCTGGCGAGGCTGCGGCCGCGGCCAGCGCGCGGCAGCACGGCGGGCGGTGGGGAAACGACGGCAGGACGGTCGGTTTCGGTCATGGCGGCACGTCGCGCCCGGGTGCGCGCGGCGTGCCGGATTGTGCGGTCAGTCGGCGTCGGCCGCGGCCCGCGCGGGCGTGCACGATGTCGCGCCGAGCTGATCATGCAGCGACACCACCGTACCGATCATGATCAGCGCCGGCGCGCGCACGTCATGGACCCGCGCCACCTCGGGCAGCGTGGCGAGCGTGCCGACCAGCGTGCGCTGCTCCGGCAGCGTGGCGCGCTCGATCAGCGCCGCCGGCGTGTCGCCCGGCAGGCCGTGGGCCTGCAGCTGGGCACTGATCACCGGCAGCGTGGCCACGCCCATGTAGATGACCACGGTCTGACGCGGCCGCGCGAGCTGCGCCCAGTCGAGGTCGACGCTGCGTGCGTCGCCTTCGCCGCGCAGATGGCCGGTGGCGTACACCAGCGCCTCGGCGTGGTCGCGGTGCGTGAGCGGGATGCCGCTGGCGGCCGCCGCACCCTGCGCCGCGCTGATGCCGGGGATCACGTCGAAGGCAATGCCGGCGGCCGCGAGGCCCTGGGCCTCCTCGCCGCCGCGGCCGAACACGTAGGGGTCACCGCCCTTGAGCCGCACCAGCCGCCGCCCGCCCTTGGCCAGGCGGACCATCAGCTCGATGATGCCGGTCTGCGACAGGCTGTGGTGGCCGCTGACCTTGCCGACGTAGACGCGGTCGGCCGAGGCCGGCACCAGCTCCAGCACGGCCTTGGAGACGAGGTTGTCGTAGAGCACCAGCGTCGCGCGGCGCAGCGCGTTGGCCGCCTTCACGGTCAGCAGCTCGGGGTCGCCGGGGCCGGCACCCACCAGGGTGACGTGGCCGGGGCCGGCGTCGGCGTCGTGGTCCGGCAGGAAGCGGAGCGGCTCGCTGAGCAGGGTCATGGCGTGCTTTCGGGGCGATCGGTCGATGGCCTCATTGCACGGCGGGCGGCGCCTCGCCGCCTTGAAGCAGTTCAAGACTGCGCGCGCGGGCCGAGCGCCGGGCCGCCCCAAGCCGGCCCGCATCCCCGCGGGGGATCGTCCGTCGTACACGCCGGACGAGGGGCTGACCGTCAGCGGCCGGGATAGGCCGCCAGGCGCTTCGGGTCGAGGATGTGCACGTCGCGCTTGTCGATGCGCACCAGCCCCGCGGCCTCCAGCTCGTGCAGCACGCGCGAGAAGTATTCCGGCGTGAGCGAGAGCCGCGAGGCGATGGTCGCCTTGCTGACCGGCAGCGAGACCGTGACCACCTCGCCGGTGGCGCAGTCCTCCACCGCCTGGTCGCGCAGCAGGTAGCCGATCACGCGCTGCATGCCGCTGTGCAGCGCGTAGGCCTCGACGTCGTGCACCAGGCCGTGCAGGCGGCGCGAGATGCCGGCGAGCATGCGCATCGCGAAGCGCGGGTCGCGCTCGATCTCGCCGACCACCGCTTCCTTCTTCACCGTCAGCAGCAGCGTGTCGGTGAGGGCCTGGGCATTCACGATGTAGGGCTTGCCGGTGAACATCAGCGCCTCGGCGAAGCTGTTGCCGGGGCCGACCAGCTCGATCACCTTCTCCTGCCCGGCCGGCGAGATGGCGAACAGCTTCACCTGGCCGGTGACGGTGACGTGGAACTCCTCGCAGGGCTCGCCGACGCGGAAGATGTTCTCGCCACGCGTCAGGCGGCGCAGCTGGCAGCCGAGCGCGAGCCGCTCCAGCTCGGGGCGGTTCAGGTCGGTGAACAGCGGCAGCACCGACAGGTAGCGCGGCAGGTCGAAGGTTCGGGCTTCCACGGTGGTTCCGGGGTGAGCAGGCCGCGAGTGTCCCTGCGTGCACCGGCACGGGGCTTGATGGGCGTCAATCGCCGCCGGGGTTCAGCGCGTCAGCCGGGCATACACCGAGGCCAGTCGCGCCGGCAGTTCGGCGGGCCGGCGCACCTGCGCCCAGCCACCGCGACCGAACAGGTGCGGCAGGTACTCGTGCGCCTCCTCGTCGATCGACAGGCAGAACGGCAGCAGTCCCGCCTCGCGCGCCTCGTGCACCGCATGGCGGGTGTCTTCCAGGCCCCATCGGCCCTCGTAGACGTCGAGGTCGTTGGGCTTGCCGTCGGTGAGGATCAGCAGCAGCCGCTGGCGCTCGGGGCGCCGCGCGAGCTGCGCCGTGGCATGGCGGATCGCCGCGCCCATGCGCGTGTAGTAGCCCGGCTTGATGGCCCCCACGCGGGCCTGCGCCTCGCGCGCCCAGGGCTCGTCGAAGCCCTTCAGGTGCTGCATGCGCACGTGCTGGCGGCGCACCGAGCTGAAGCCGAGCATCTCGAAGGCATCGCCGGTGCCCTGCAGCGCCTCGCCGAAGACGTAGAGCGCGTCTCGGATCACGTCGATCACGCGCGCGTCGTTGTCGACATGCGCATCGGTCGAGAGCGAGAGGTCGGCCAGCAGCAGCGTCGCGAAGCTGCGCTCGCCGCGCGTGCGGCGCGCGAACACCAGCGGCTCGCGCGGCGTGGGCGTGGCCGCGGCGTCCTCGGCGGCGTCGGCCGCATGGCGCACCCAGGCGTCGAGGTCGATCGCCTCGCCGTCGGCGCAGCGGCGCTGCCAGCGCGGCGCGGCGCGCAGCACCTCCAGGCGGCGGCGCACCTGCGCGGCCGTGCGGCGCAGCGCCGGCGTGGGCACGAAGGGCGTGCCGGGGCTGGCCGCCATCGTCATCACGCGGCAGTGGTCGGGGCGCAGGGCCTGGCGTTTCCAGTCCCATTCGGGCAGCGTTGTGCCCTCGTCGATCTGCACGTCGTCGGCGCTCGCGCTGGGCAGGTCGAGATCGAACTTGACACGCGCCGCACCGGCCTTGCCGTCGCGGCTGATCGCCAGCTGCGCCATGTCGTCGGCGGCTCGCACGGCGTTGCCATCGTCCTCGTCGTCGGTGGCGCGGTCGACCGGCACGTGCTCGGCCCAGGTCATCAGCTGTTCGGTCTTGGAGGGCAGCAGCAGCGGCGCGCGCTTGTCCTTCTGCGGGTCGAGCCGTTTCGCGCGGCGGCGCGTCGCGCTGCGCGGCGAGGTGGCAGCGCCGGCCTCGCGGTCGTCGTTGGCGGCGTCGCGCGCCGCGTGGGGCGGCGTGGGCACGGCCTCGAGCCACACCCAGACCGGCGCCACGTCGTGCGTGGCCACGTCAGCTGCGTCGACGGGCTCGCCACGCAGCGCGGCCTGCACCGCAGTTTCGGCACGCAGGGCCTCGCCGCGCATCCGCGCGAGCGGGGGCCGCTGGGCCAGTTGCGCCGCGCGCAGCCGCTGCCAGCGCGTGCGCAGACCGGGGCAGCGCAGCAGCACCTCGTCGGTGGCGGCGAGGTTGCCGGCAATCCACTGCGCGCTGCCGTCGTGCACGGCGGCGAGTGCGGCAAGCCAGAGATAAAGGTCGCGGTTGAGCGAGCGGTCGTCGAACACCGCGATCACCGGCGGCAGCGCCAGCGTGTCGGCATCGAGCTGCGCGGTGGCGGCGCGCCGGCCGCTGCCGGCGATCTTCTGCAGCCAGCCACGCGGCCCGCCCGCGCTCACCTCGCCGGCCGGCACCACGCGCACGCCGTGGCCGCCACCGACCGCGTGGAACAGCATCGCGGCCGAGTGCTTCACCTCGTCGAGCACCACACCCTGCTCGGGAAACGAGCGATCCGCCGCGCGGGTGATCCAGCGGTGCCAGCGTTCGCCGACCCACTCTTCCATCTCAGGCCTCTTCTCGACGTGACATGCTGCACCGAGCACGGCGGAGGTGGGGTCTGCCGGTCTGCGCGCGGCCCGATATCCGTGCTCGACCGGCAGTCCCCACCCCCGCCGCCCCACCCACCGCCCGCACGAGCGGCATGCCACGGCCGTGCTCCGGCTCCGGCCGGGCAGGCGCGGCGAGCACGGATATCGGGCCGCGCGCAGACGTGCCTGCCCGGCCGGCGCCGCGCTCGGTGGGTGACGTGATCCGGAATGGAGCGCCCCGTCCGGTCACGTCCGCTCCTCGCGACGCTGCCGCAGCGTCTCGCGCACCGCGTCCAGCCCGACCTTCCACTCGAGGTTGGGGCTGCGACCGTGCGGCTCGTGCGAGGTCTCGCATTCGGTGAGGCACTGGCCGCACTGCACGCACGAGAACATCATGCGCTTGATGTTGCGCGGGTGCAGGCGCATCGGGCAGGCGGTGTCGCAGGCCGAGCCTTCGGGCGACTTCGCGGTGGCGCAGCTGCGGCAGTCGCGCGCGCGCTCACGGTCGAAGGCCACCACCAGACCCTTCGGGTTGGCCATCCAGGCCAGGCTCTGGAACAGGCCCACCGCGCAGCCGAAGCGGCAGAACAGGTGCCGCGCGGCCATGAACTCGAGCGTGAACACCACGCTGCCGATGACTATGAAGCGTGCCTGGTTGGGCGTGAGGTTTCCCGTGACGAGGTTGCCCCAGATCTCCGCCGGCGGCAGCAGGTAGGTCAGCAGCGTGATTGCCCACAGGAAGCCGAAGGTCGCGCAGGCGACGAAGAAGGCGGGCCACCAGCGCCGGTCGGGCGAGCGGCCGGCGGGCAGCGTGCGCTGCCTGTCCCAGAAGCTCAGCTTGCCGCTGGCGCGCTGCAGCACGCCGTTGAGGGTCTCGACCAGCGAGAAGTGCGGGCACAGCCAACCGCAGTAGAGCCGCCCGTAGCGGTAGGCCACCGTCATGAAGGCGGCCACCAGCAGCACGCCCGGCAGGATGGCGCGCCCGAAGATGTTCAGCGCCACCTGAGTGGCGGTGATCTCGTGGCGCAGGAAGGCGTCGATGCCGAGCGTCCAGCGCAGGCCCAGCACCCACAGCTGCGTCTCGTGCAGGTCGAAGCGCAGCAGGTTCAGCGACGGGGCAAGCAGGAACAGCGCGAAGAAGCCCGCCTGCAGGATGCGGCGGCGCCGCTGCAGCTGCGCCATCGGCTCGCGCCTCGGCGCATCGTTCACGGCCAGGGCGACGGCCCGCTCATTCATCGCCGATCACCGCGGCCACCACCTCGCCGAGCGCGCGGGCGGTGTCGGCATCGTCGGTGAGCGCATCCACGATCGCGGACCGGCAGGCCTCGCGCAGCGCGAGGCCACCGGCCGCCAGGCGAGCGGCCATCACGAGCAGCCGCGTGCTCGCGGTCTCCTCGAGGTCGTGGTCGGTCAGGCGCCGCAGCGCCTGCGCCAGCGCCACCATGCTGGCTGCCACATGCGTCGTGCAGCCGCTCTCGGCCTGCACGATGGCGCGCTCCACCGCCGGCTCGGGATAGCCGAGCGAGAGCGCGACGAAGCGCTGCCGCGTGCTCGGCTTCAGGCCCTTGAGCAGGTTCTGGTAGCCGGGGTTGTAGGAGATCACCAGCATGAAGCCGGGCGCCGCCGGGATCAGCTCGCCGGTGCGCTCGATCGGCAGCACGCGCCGGTCGTCGGCCAGCGGGTGCAGCACGACGGTGGTGTCCTTGCGCGCTTCCACCACCTCGTCGAGGTAGCAGATCGCGCCCTCGCGCACCGCCCGCGTCAGCGGGCCGTCGCACCACAGGGTGTCGCCGCCGGCGATCAGGTGGCGGCCGACCAGGTCGGCCGCGCTCAGATCGTCGTGGCAGCTCACGGTCACCAGCGGGCGGCCGAGCCGCGCCGCCATGTGCTCGACGAAGCGCGTCTTGCCGCAGCCCGTCGGCCCCTTGATCAGCAGGGGCAGCCGGCTGGCGTGGGCGCGCTCGAAGAGCGCGCACTCGCTGCCCTGCGCGGCGTAGTACGGCACCGCCGCGATCTGCCGGACGCTGGCCATTTCCATCGCAGCGCTCCGCTCAGACCGCCGCGAGACGGGCGCCGGGCTGCTCGATCTCATCGGCCGCGGGGCCGATGAAGAAAGCCGACAGGTAGGTGAGCAGCCCGGCAAGGAACCCGACGCCGCCAGCCACGCGCACCCAGTAGAAGAAGCGCAGCTGGTCTTGCGTGTTCATGTACGACATCGCGCCTTCGGTGGGCATGCGCTGCAGCCACACCTGCAGGATGCCGGCGCCGGTGAGCGCCAGCACCATCACGCCCATCGAGATGGTCATGATCCAGAAGCTCCACATCTCCACGCTCTGGGCGCGGCGCGGGTTGGCCTCGCGGCCGCGCAGCAGCGGCATCGCGTAGCTGATCATCGCGATCACGACGAGCACGTAGGCGCCGTAGAAGGCCAGGTGGCCGTGCGCCGCGGTGATCTGCGAGCCGTGGGTGTAGTAGTTCACCGGGCTGAGCGTGTGGATGAAGCCCCACAGGCCGGCGCCGAGGAAGCCCATCACCGCGGTGCCCACCGCCCACAGCACGGCGGCCTGGTTCGGGTGCTCGCGCTTGCGGCGCTGGACCATGTTGAACGCGAACAGCGTCATCATGAAGAAGGGGATGGGTTCGAGCGCGCTGAACACGCTGCCCACCCAGCTCCAGTAGCCCGGCAGGCCGATGAAGTAGAAGTGGTGGCCGGTACCGAGGATGCCGGTGACCAGCGCCATCGTGATGATCAGGTACAGCCACTTGTCGATCACCTCGCGGTCGACGCCGGTGGTCTTCACGAGCACGAACGCGAGCAGCGCGCCGAGGATCAGCTCCCAGGTGCCCTCCACCCACAGGTGCACGACGAACCACCAGTACATCTTGTCGCGCACCAGGTTGCTCGGGTTCACGAAGCTGAAGAGGAACATCAGCGCCAGGCCCCACAGGCCCATCAGCAGCACCAGCGAGACCGCGGTCTTGCGGCCCTTCAGCACCGTCATGCTGATGTTGAAGAGGAAGCCCAGCGCCACGATCACGATGCCGACCTTGGTCGGCAGCGGCTGCTCGAGGAACTCGCGGCCCATGGTCTGCAGCAGCTCGTTGCCCGTCCACTCCGCGAGCGTCGCGTAGGGCACCAGCAGGTAGCCGAGGATGGTGGCCGCGCCCGCCACGAGGAAGATCCAGAACAGAACCTTGGCCAGCAGCGGGCTGTACAGCTCGGTATCGGCCTCCTCGGGAATCAGGAAGTAGGCCGAGCCCATGAAGCCGAACAGCAGCCACACGATCAGCAGGTTGGTGTGGACCATGCGGGCGATGTTGAACGGCACCGCCGGGAAGCCCAGGTCGCCGATCAGGTACTGCAGGCCGAGCGTCAGGCCGAAGACGATCTGGCCGATGAACAGGCCGATCGCCGCGGTGAAGTACAGCCGGGAGACCGACTGCGACTGGAACTTGAGTGTCATGGCTTTCATGTCGGTCTCCTCAACCCTCGATGTTGGGCGGCCACTTCTCGGTGTCCACGCCGTTGGTCCACTTCAGGAACTCGACCAGGTCGTCGAGCTGCGCGTCGCTGAAGCCGAAGTTCGGCATCTGGCGTCGGCCCGGCGTGCCGGTGGGCTGGCTCTTGATCCAGGCCTTGATGAAGTCGGGGCCGCGGCGCTGGTAGACGTTGCCGAGCTCGGGCGCGAAGTACGCGCCTTCGCCGAGCAGCGTGTGGCAGCCGATGCAGTTGCGCGTTTCCCAGAGGTGCTTGCCGCGCACCACGGCCGGCGTGATCTCGGCGGCCTTGGAGCGCTCGGGAATGCGCTGTTCGGTGTGGAAGACGATGGCGGCGAACAGCAGCACGAAGAAGAGCGTGCCGCCGTAGAAGATGTTGCGCGCCGCCTGGCTGGTGAAGCCTTGGGCCATGGAAACCTCCGCAGGTTGTCGATGCGCATAGCCTACGGAGACGGTCGGGAATTTCCTTGAACCGGAATAAGAATGCGGCCGCGCCGGTGGCCACGCTGCCGCGCTTGCGGCAGATCAAGCCCGGCCGGAGGCCAGCTCGGCAGCGAGATCGGCCACGAAGGCCTTCAGGGCGCCTTGCAGCGCAGCGGCGCGCGACGCCAGCCCCTCGGCCGGCGTGCCGGCGGCGAGATCGCGCTCCAGCGCCGCCGCGTCGCCGGCGAGCGCCAACGCACCGATCGACGCCGACGCGCCGCGCAGCGAATGCAGCAGCGCCGGCCAACGCGCCGAAGCGTCCGGCGAGGCGAGCGCGGGCAGGCCTTGCGCATACATGTCGACGAAGCGCGCCAGCACGCGCTCGAGCACGCGCAGCTGCCCGCCGACGGCGCGCAGACCGCTCGGCAGGTCGAGCCCCTCCACCTGCAGCAGCCGCTCCTCCAGCGGGCGCGGCGGCGGCGCTGCGTCGAGCGGCGCCGGCATCGTCACCGGCGTGGCCGGCAGCCAGCGCAGCAGCGTGGCGTAGAGCAGTGGCGGGTCGACCGGCTTGGCGACGTGGTCGTTCATGCCCGCAGCGAGACAGGTTTCGCGGTCCTCGCCGAAGGCATTGGCCGTCATCGCGACGATGGGCAGCGTGCCGCCGGGCGCGCTGCGGATCGCGCGCGTCGCGGCCAGGCCGTCGAGCTCGGGCATCTGCATGTCCATCAGCACGAGGTCGTAGCCGCCCGTCGCGGCCATGGCCACGGCCTCGCGGCCGTCCTTCGCCGTCTCCACCACGAGGCCGCTGCCGGCCAGCAGTTCCACCGCGACCTCGCGGTTGATCGGGTTGTCCTCGGCCAGCAGCACGCGGCGGCCGGCGTGCAGGCGTCGCAGCGTGCGCAGCTCGTCGCCGGGGGCCATGGCCGGTGCTGGCGGCACGGGTGCCGCGCCATGGCGCAGGCCGAGCAGCGTGTCGTACAGCGTGGAGGGCGATACCGGCTTGGCCAGCACGGCCGCGAAGCCCGCCTCGGCCGCCTGCTGGCGCACCGACGCGGCGTCGAAGGCCGTCACCAGCAACGCCTGCGGGAGGGCATCACCGAGTTCGGCGCGAAGCGCACGCAGGGTCTCGATGCCGTCGGGCGCGGGCATGCGCCAGTCGATCAGCAGCAGGTCGTAGGGCCGCCCTTCGGCCCGTGCGGCGCGCACGCGCGAGATCGCCTCGGCACCTCCTTCGGCGATGTCGGCCTCGACCTCGAACTGCCGCAGCCCGCCGCGCAGCGCCTCCCGCGCCTCGGGCAGGTCGTCGACCACCAGCGCGCGCAGCCCGCGCAGCGACTGCGCCTCGGCACTCGCGGGCAGCGAGGCGCCGCGCCGCAGCCAGGCCGTGAACCAGAAGCGGCTGCCCTCGCCCAGCGTGCTCTCCAGGCCCGCCTCGCCGCCCATCAGGTGCGCGAGGTGGCGCGTCAGCGCCAGGCCCAGCCCGGTGCCGCCGGCGCGCCGCGTGGCGGAGTTGTCGGCCTGCTCGAAAGCGTGGAAGAGCTGCGCCTGCTGCTCCGGCGCGATGCCGATGCCGGTGTCGCGCACCTCGAAGCGCACCTGCACGCGATCGCCGTCTTCCGCGAGCTTCTCGGCGCGCAGCCGCACCCAGCCGCGCTCGGTGAACTTCACCGCGTTGGCCAGCAGGTTGATGAGCGCCTGCGAGAGCCGCTGCGCGTCGCCGTGCAGCCGCTCCGGCAGGTGGTCGCAGTCGAGCACCAGCTCCAGGCCCTTGTCGGCGGCGACGGCCGTGACCATCGCCATCGCATTGGTCAGCAGCGGGTCGCGCGAGAAGTCGGCCTCGTGCAGCGTCAGCTTCCCGGCCTCGATCTTGGAGAGGTCGAGGATGTCGTTGATCACCTGCAGCAGGTGGCGCGCCGCGCCGTCGATGCGGTCGAGCCGCTCGCGCTCGAGCAGCTCGTGCGCATCCAGCCGCAGCAGGTGCGTCAGGCCGATGATGGCGTTCATCGGCGTGCGGATCTCGTGGCTCATGTTGGCGAGGAAGGCGCTCTTGGCGCGCGTGGCCGCCTCGGCCTGGTCGCGCGCGGACTCCAGCTGCCCATTGGCCTCCGACAGGCGCTGCTGCGCCTCCTTCAGCGCGGTGATGTCGAAGGCGAGCGTGTACAGGCCATGCACCTGGCCGTCGTCGCGCCGGTCGGGCACGTAGATGATCTGGTGGACGAAGTGGCCGTCGGGCCGGTACACCTCGTACTCGAACTGCTGGCGCCGTCCGGCCAGGCCGGCGCGCGCATAGGGCTCGGCGGCCGCGAAGTAGTCGGGCGAGATGGTGTCGGGCATCGCGCGGCCGAGCAGTTCCTCGACCGTCATGCCGACCCATTCGAGGTAGGCGCGGTTGGCGTAGCGGCAGCGCAGCTCGCGGTCCCAGTACGACACGCGGCCGGGCAGGTTGTCGGTGATCGCGCGGTTGAAGCGCGCGGTATCGTCGAGCGCACGGTTGGCCGCCTCCAGGTCGGCGGTGCGCTCGGCCACCAGCGCCGCGAGCGCCTCACTGTTCGATTCCAGCCGGGCCTGCGCACGCTTCTGCGCGCTGATGTCGGCCACCATGCCGACGAAGCCCGGCACGCCGCCGATCTCGACGCGGCAGGCCGAGAACGACGCGTCGAACACCTCGCCGCCCTTGCGGCGAACCTTCGCCTCCAGACCGTGGATCTCGCCGTCGCGGCGCAGCTGCTCGAAGGTCGCCGCGCGCACGTGGGGATCCACCCACAGCCCGAGTTCGGCGCCGGAGCGACCGACCGCCTCCTCGTGCGTGTAGCCGAGCAGTCCCTCCAGCGCGGGGTTCAGGTCGATGAAGCCGCCGCCGTCGAGCAGGCCCACGGCGATGCCCATCGGGCTGGTGCGGAACACGGTGGCGAAGCGTTCGTGGAGCTCGGCCAGGCTGCGCTCGGCACGCTTGCGCTCGGTGATGTCGCGGTAGACACCGAGCACGCCGATCAGCGAGCCGTCGGCATCGTCGATGCGGCGCACGCGCGCCTCGCACCAGAACTCGCTGCCGTCCTTGCGCCGATAGCGGATCTCGCGGCCGGCGGCGTCGCCCTTCGTGCCCTGCACCACCCGCTCGGCGATCGCCCGATAGTCGGCCGCATCGGCATAGAGGAAATCCGGCAGGCGGCCGACCACCTCGTCGAGGCTGTAGCCGAAATGCCTCACGAACGCCGGGTTCACGAGCCGGATGCGACGTGCCTCGTCGGTCATCACGACCGCATCGGGCAGCTCCGAGAAGATCGCCTGGAAGCTGGCCTCGCGCTCGGCCAGCGTCGCCAGCGCGTGCTCGCGCAGTGCGCGCGCATCGTCGATCTTGCGGCGCGCCTGTGCGATCTCCTCGATGCCGTCGACAGCCGGTGCGTCGTCCCGCTCGCGTGCCAGCGAATCGACGGCGCGCGCCAGACGGCGGCTGGCAGCGGCTCCGCCGAGCACACCGGCCAGCGTGGCGGCCAGCACGAAGGCGGTCAGCGTCAGCCCGGCCACCATCAACGGCTCGATGAAGCGCGACTCGTCGACCTCGAGCTCCACGGTCCAGGGGGCCGCGGTCATCGCATGGCTGAACTTCAGGGTCTTGTCGTGCGGCGCGGCGCCGGTGGCCTCTGCCGGTCGGCGCGCGATCAGCTGGCGGCGGCTGTCGAAGACGCTGAGCCGCAGTTGCTCGGGCAGCTCGATCTCGTCGAGCCAGCCCTGCACGCGCGCCGTCTGCGTCGGCGAGAGCAGCACGCGGTCGGGCTGACCGTCGCGCTGCAGCGGCACGGCCAGCGCGACCAGCGGCACGCCGGCCACCGGGCCGATGAAACTGTCGCCGACGGCCGGCTCCAGCGTGGCCAGCGCACGTGGCGCGGCGGCCACGCCGGCCGGTACCGGCAGCGGCGGCAGCGGCGTGCCGAACGGGCGGTCGGTGTGGAACAGCATGCGGCCCTGCGCGTCGGCCAGGATCACGTGGCTGCCGAACACCTCGTGGAAGTCGCGCGCGAGCTCGTGCGCCACCGGCCAGTTCGCCACGTCGTCGAAGGCTGCGGCGTGCGAGAGCACGGTGAGAGCCCGCAGGCGCGGGCGCAGCCGCAGGTCGAGCGTGCCGGCTGCATCGGCGACGCGGTGGCGTGCCTCCTGTTCGATGGCGGCATGCTGGGCCGACACGCGGTCGTACGCCAGCCACGCGGCCAGCAGCACCAGCGGCAGCATGCACAGCCAGACCAGCCGCCGCAGCACCTTGCGCAGCGGCGGGCGAACGACACCCAGCTCGGTGACGGATGGAACGGAAGCGGTCACGTGGTGCGTTTGTCCAAGGCGGGCCCGACGACGTTCACCGATGCTCGTCGCCCCGTACCGGCCGCCACTTGAGCCCCATCAAGCCCATCGAGAAGTGGGTGAGGGTCCGCGGCACACTGGTGGTCGGTCAAGAGACTTGGAGGAGACACCATGGCCGCTGCGGACCCCGATCTGCGTCGCACCTGGCTGTTCGGCCCCGGCGCCGACGTCGCCGCGCACGACGCGATGCTTGCCAGCGGTGCGGATGCGCTGATCGTCGATCTCGAGGACTTCACACCACCGGCTCGGCGCGGCGAAGCGCGATCGCTGCTCGATCGATTCGTGCGCGGCTGTCGCGCGCGCGGCTGCGTGGCCGCGGTGCGCATCAACCCGCTCGACGGCGACGGCGACGCCGACCTCGCCGCGGCGATGGCCGCGCGCCCCGACGTCATCTCGCTGCCGATGGCCGAGCGCGCCGAGCAGGTGGCGGCGCTCGACACGGCGATCGGCCGCTGGGAGGTGGAACTCCGCCTCGCGGCCGGCTCGGTCGAGATCCTGCCGGTGTGCGAGACGGCGCTTGGCGTGGCCGACGTGCGCGTGCTGGCCGCGGCGAGCACGCGCGTGCGCTGCGCGCTGCTCGGCGCCGAAGACCTCGCCAACGACCTGTGCGCCGAACGCAGCGAGGAAGGGCTGGAGCTGGAGCACGCGCGCCGCCGCTTCGTGCTGGAGGCGCGCGCCGCGCGCATCGAGCCGATCGATGCGCCCTACACCTTCAGTGCCGTCGACGGCGCGGTGCGCGAGGCGCGCCATGCGCGCCGGCTCGGCTATCGCAGCAAGTCGCTGGTGCGGCCCGAGCACGCGGCGGCGCTGAATGCGGCGCTGACGCCCGATGCGGCAGAGGTCGCGCGGGCCCAACACATGGTGGAAGCCTTCGAGGCCGCCCGCGCGCGCGGCGAAGACCGGGCGCTGGTCGAGGGCCTGTGGGTCGAGGTGCCCACGTGGCGCAACGCCCGCCGGCTGGTCGAGCGCGCCCGGCGCCTCGCCGGGCGCTGAGCCCGGGACTGCCCACTAATGATACTTATGAGGAGATCTTCACACTAATCTGATTTGATACGGCTGAACTCAGCCCAAATCCGGCATCGTTGTCTATCATTCTTAGCACTTAGGAATGATTTCAACGACAGCCATGGCCAAGACCGTTCTGATCGTCGACGACTCCTCGTCGCTGCGCACCGTGGTGAAGATGGCGCTGACCCGCGCCGGCTACGACGTGCTGGAGGCCGCCGACGGCCTCGAAGGCCTCGCCCGCCTCGACGAGGGCCCGCGCGTGCACCTGGTGGTGAGCGACGTGAACATGCCGCGCCTGGACGGCATCGGCTTCCTGAAACAGCTCAAGCAGCATGCGCGCCACCGCTTCACGCCGGTGATCATGCTGACCACCGAGGGCCAGGACTCCAAGAAGGAAGAGGGCCGCAGCGCCGGCGCCAAGGCCTGGATCGTGAAGCCCTTCAACCCGCCGCAGTTGCTCGACGCGGTGGCCAAGCTGATGCCCGCGTGAGGCCCGCCATGACGACGACCCTCACGATGGCGCTGCCGCAAGAACTGACCATCTACACCGCGGGCGAGACGCGCCACGCGCTCGCGCAGTGGATCGCGGCCGCACCGGCCGACACGCGCACCTGGGTGCTCGATGGCCACGCCGTCGCCGAGGCCGACGCGGCCGGCGCGCAGATGCTGATGGCACTGGTGCGCAGCGCCGCCGCCGCCGGCACGGGCCTTCGCGTCGAAGGCGCGAGCGACGTGCTGCGAGACGCCTGCCGCCGCCTGGGCATCGATGTGCTGCTCGGCCTCGACCAACCCCACGCGGAGCACGCATGAACCTGCTCGACGACGACGGTGGCCTGGTGGCCGCAGCCCTGCCCGCGTTCGTGGACGAGGGCCAGGAGCAGATCGCCTCGATCGAGCAGCTGCTGCTGCAGCTCGAGGATGCGCCCGACGACCGCGACCTGCTCGACGCGCTGTTCCGTTGCGCCCACACCGTGAAAGGCTCGGCGGGCCTGTTCGGACTCGACGCCGTGGTGGCCTTCACCCACCACGTGGAGACGCTGCTCGACCAGCTGCGCGAAGGCGCGTTCCCGCTCACGCCCGAACTCTCGACGCTGCTGCTGCAATGCAACGACGAGATCCGCCACCTGATCGACGAATGCACCGGCACGCCGGCCGATCCGCAAGGCGAGACACGTCGCGCGGAACTGATCGCGCAGCTTCAGGCGGCCGGGGCCGGCGATGCGCCAGCCACGCCTGCGCCGCCGGCCGCCGCCGCGCACACCGACGACAGGCCAGCCGACGCTGGCAGCCTGCAGCCCTGGCAGATCCGCGCCCGCTTCGGCATCGACACCTTCCGCCACGGCATGGACCCGCTGGCCATCCTGGCCTACCTCGGACAGCTCGGCGAGCTCGGCGAGGTGCGCTGCGAGCTCGACGCCGTGCCGCCGCTGCCGCAGCTGGACGCCGAGAACTGTCACCTTGCGATCGAGGTCGCGCTGCAGACGGCCGCGGGCCGCGCAGCGATCGAGGACGCCTTCGCCTTCGTGCTCGACGACACCGCGCTCGAGATCCGGCGCAACGACGTCGATCCGGTTGCACCGCCCGCCGCAACGCCGGTCGCGCCTCCAACGGGGCCATCGGTCACCGCATCGCCGGCCGAACCCCTGCCCGCCGTGCGCGAGGCGCCCCCGGCCGTCGAAGGCAATCGCTACATCCGCGTGCAGGCCGACCGGCTGGACGCGGTGATCAACCTGCTGGGCGAGCTGGTGATCGCCGGGGCGGGGGCGCTGCTGCTGGCGCGCCAGAGCCGCCAGGCCAC
>WBZM01000100.1_pt1 | contig 143930 bp, 134 predicted proteins | sample 5204271 | NCBI WGS metagenome assembly WBZM01 (sample SAMN12344346, study PRJNA552823) | activated sludge metagenome | biome: Activated sludge suspended growth; feature: Nitrification reactor; material: Wastewater; isolation source: activated sludge from nitrification reactor of wastewater... | reverse complement strand
GCGACAACGTGCAGATGGAAGTTTCGCTCATCGCGCCGGTCGCGCTCGAAGAGCAGATGCGCTTCGCCATCCGCGAGGGCGGCAAGACCGTCGGCGCCGGCATCGTCACGAAGATCCTCGAGTAAGCCTCAGCTGGAACCTGACCGAGCCCGCGGGTGCATCTGGTACCCGCGGGCTTCGGTGCCGTAGGAGCACGGAAACAAAACGTAAGAATCACAGGGGTATAGCTCAGTTGGTAGAGCAGCGGATTCCAAATCCGCAGGTCGGGAGTTCGAGCCTCTCTGCCCCTGCAAGAGCCCCTCGGGTGAAGTGATGGCCAAGCGCGAAGAAGACGAGAAGGACGAGACCGAAGACGATCGCGACGAAGACTCGGACGCGAGCGGCGAGGATCCGTCTGCGCGCGACGAGGCCGATCACGACGAGGACGAAGGCGAAGACGAATCGGAAGAGGCAGAGGCCGAGGCCGCCTCCGCCGAGAAGACCTCCTCCGAGAAGACCTCCTCCGAGAAGAAGGTCATCGACGCCGAGTACGAGGACGAAGACGAAGACGAAGACGAATCGGACGAGCAGAAAGCAGCTCGCTCCGAGACCGCGATCGAAGCTGCCGGCGACGCTTCCGAAGAAGAGGCGCTCCCCACCCAGCTCGGGGCGAACAAGTACGTCTACTCGTCTTTCTTCACGGCGGCGCTCATCGCCGCCTACGTCCTCGGGAAATCGATCCACGGCATCTGGGCGACGTTGTCCAACCGGGACTTCTTCGCGCTCCGTTTCCCGTGGGCAACCTCCATCCACGACGACACGAAGACGACCTACTCCATGGTCGTCGGCGGCTTCATCGCCATCGTGCTCGCGATCCGGACCGTGAAAAAGCCCAGCCTCAGGCAATGGGCCGACGAGGTGGCAGGCGAGTTGGTGAAGGTCAAGTGGCCAACCCGCAAAGAGGTGCAAAACTCAACCGTCGTCGTGCTCGCGACGAGCGCGGTCGCGGTGACCTACCTGTTTCTCCTGGATCGCTTCTTCGGCTTCTTGACCGACCGCATCTACAGCGTCGGCGGTTGAGAGCCAGGTTGTCAGGAGAAGAGTTGCTGTTCGCGGTGGGAGCAAGACGGTGATGTCCGAAAAGGCAGCGCAAGAGGTCGAGGAGTCGGAGAAGCGGTCGCCCACCCTGAAGTGGTACGCGATCCAGACGCACTCCGGCTACGAGGCCAAGGTGAAGGACGCCCTCCTTCAGCGGATCAAGCAGCACAACATGGAGGACTACTTCGGCGAGATTCTCATCCCGACGGAGCAGGTCACCGAGGCCAAGGCGGGCGGCAAGGTCCGCACGCGGCAGAAGCTCAGCTACCCCGGCTACATCTTCATGCAGATGAAGATGAACGAGCAGGCGTGGCACCTGGTGAAGGCAACCACGAAGGTCACCGGCTTCCTCGGCAATCAGACGCCGTTCGAGGTGCCGATGACGCAGATCGAGAACGCGCGCCGCGGCACCGCCGAGGGCACCGTCAAGCCCAAGCCGCGCCTGACCTTCGAGGTCGGCGAGGAAGTGCGCGTCCTCGACGGTCCGTTCTCCAACTTCACGGGCACCGTCGACGACGTGAAGATGGATAAGCAAAAGTTGAAGGTCAAGGTTTCGATCTTCGGCCGCCCGACGAGCGTGGAGCTCGACTTCTCGGCGGTGGAGAAGCGCTGACGGCGCGAGGGTTTTCGAGGGCTTTTAAGGAACACGACGATGAAGAAGGTCACTGGTTACGTCAAGCTTCAGCTCCCGGCCGGCAAGGCCAACCCCTCGCCTCCGGTCGGTCCGGCGCTCGGTCAGCACGGCGTGAACATCATGGGCTTCTGCAAGGAGTTCAACGCCAAGACCGCGAACCAGGGGGATCTCATCATCCCGGTCGTGATCACGGTCTACTCCGACCGCTCGTTCACCTTCATCCTGAAGACGCCGCCCGCCAGCGTCCTCCTCAAGAAGGCCGCGGGCCTCGCGACCTCGAAGAAGCCCGGCTCGGGCTCGAAGGAGCCGAACAAGACGAAGGTCGGCTCGGTGTCGAAGGCGCAGCTCCGCGAGCTCGCGCAGCAGAAGATCCAGGACACGAACGCCGCCAGCGTCGAAGCGTGCATGCGCTCCATCGCCGGCACCGCGCGCTCGATGGGCATCGAGATCACCGACTGACACGCTCCCCGACCGGATCGAGCGCGTGCTCGAGCCTCGGAGCGAGTGACTGACTCTGTGCACCACGGCCCCTCCGCTCACTGGTGAGCGAAGGACCCAGCCGTGGGAGGCGAAAGCCGAACAAGGAGACGAAATGCCGAAAGTCGCCAAAAAGAGGGCGGCGGCCGAGACAAAGGTCGACCGCAGCCTTCGATACACGCTCGGAGACGCGTGTACGAAGGTGAAGGAAGCGGCGTACGCGAAGTTCGACGAAACCGTCGACGTCGCCGTGCGCCTGGGCGTCAACCCCAAGCACGCGGACCAGATGGTCCGTGGCGCAGTCGTGCTGCCGCACGGCACGGGGCAGGCGCTGCGCGTGCTGGTCTTCGCGAAGGGTGAGAAGGCGAAGGAGGCGGAAGCCGCCGGCGCCGATCACGTGGGCGAAGCCGACCTGGTCAACAAGGTCCAGGAAGGCTTCATGGACTTCGACCGCGTCATCGCGACGCCCGACATGATGGGCCTCGTGGGCAAGCTGGGCCGCGTGCTCGGTCCCCGCGGCCTCATGCCGAACCCGAAGGTCGGTACGGTCACGTTCGACGTGAAGACCGCCGTCGGCGAAGCGAAGGCTGGCAAGGTCGAGTACCGCGTCGAGAAGGCGGGCATCGTGCACGCTCGTATCGGCAAGGTCTCGTTCAACGCGGATGCCCTGCGCGACAACGCATCGGCATTGATCACCGCGCTCGTCCGGGCGAAGCCGTCGACCGCCAAGGGCACCTACCTCAAGAGCATCACGCTCTCGAGCACCATGGGTCCCGGTGTGCGCGTCGATACGGCCGAGTTCACCGGCGCGAAGGAGGAGGCGTAGCCCATGGACCGCGCCCAGAAGGCCGCTCTCGCCGGCACCGTCAAGGAGCGCTTCGACAAGATGACCTCGGTCGTCCTCTTGGACTTCAAGGGGCTCAACGTCGAGGCCGTCACGAAGCTCCGCAACGAGTTCCGCAAGCAGGGCGTCGACTACAAGGTCATCAAGAACACCCTCATCCGCCAGGCCATCAAGGGCCAGCCCTGGGCAGACGCCTTCGGCAAGTCCCTCGTCGGCATGACGGGCGTCGCCTTCTCGTACGAAGACCCGAGCGCCGCGGCGAAGATCGTCAAGGCGTTCCGGAAGGACAACGAGAAGCTCAAGGTCAAAGGCGGCCTCGTCGACGGTCAGATCGTCCCCGGCGATCGCGTCGAGACCGACCTCGCCAACATGCCCGGCAAGGACGAGCTCCGCGCTCAGCTCCTCGCCACGCTCCAGGCGCCGCTGGTCCAGTTCGTCCAGCTGCTCCAGGCGCCGGCTCAGAACCTGGTCTACGTCCTCAAGGCGAAGGAGGAGAAAGGCTGAGCGAAGAGGGGCGCAACTGGGCTGCCCCTACCTTCGAGCCCGTTCCCGCGAGCGCGCGCCCAGGCGCTCGGGGTCGGACAACCGGTTTTTCTCCCTGATTTTTAGTTCTCCGAGAGTGCCGAGAGCGGCCCTCTCTCAAGTTTTCAGGAGTGTGTCATGGCTGATGTTACCCGCGAGCAGGTCGTCGATTTCCTCTCCAACCTCCCCGTGATCCAGATGGCCGAGCTCATCAAGGATCTCGAGAACAAGTGGGGCGTGAAGGCTGCGCCGGCCGCCGTTGCCGTCGCCGCTGGTCCCGCCGCCGCTGGTCCGGCCGCCGCCGCCGAGGAGCAGTCGGAGTTCACCGTCGTTCTCGCGAACGCCGGCGCGAACAAGATCCAGGTCATCAAGGTGGTGCGCGAGCTCACCGGCCTGGGCCTGAAGGAAGCGAAGGACCTCGTCGAGGCCGCGCCGAAGCCCGTCAAGGAAGGCGTCGGCAAGGCGGACGCCGAGGACATGAAGAAGAAGCTCGCCGAAGCCGGCGCGACCGTCGAGCTCAAGTAACGGCGTTCCGGTAGCGAGGCGGCGAGCGGCCTTCGAGGCCGTTCGCCGCCGGTCTCTTCGCTTGTCTTTGGCGTGAGTTTTCGTGAGGCAGCGTCCGGAGGACACCAGATGGCGTCGATCGTTCAGACCAACTTCCGCGTCCGCAAGAACCTGGGCCGCGTCCGTCGCATCGTCGACATCCCCAACCTGATCGACATCCAGAAGTCGAGCTACGACAAGTTCCTGCAGATGTCGGTGCCGCAGAACCAGCGGCACGAGGTGGGGTTGCAGGCCGTCTTCCGCTCCGTCTTCCCCATCAAAGATTTCAACGGCACGAGCGAGCTCGTCTTCGTGTCGTACAACCTCGAGCCGCCGAAGTACGACGTCGAGGAGTGCCGCCAGCGCGGCATGACGTTCGCTGCCCCGATCAAGGTCACGATCCAGCTGATGATCTACGACACCCGCGAGGGTGGCGAGCGCATCGTGCGCGACATCAAGGAGCAGGAGGTCTACTTCGGCGAGATCCCGCTGATGACGGACACCGGCACCTTCATCATCAACGGCACCGAGCGCGTCGTCGTCAGCCAGCTGCACCGCAGCCCCGGCGTCTTCTTCGACCACGACAAGGGCAAGACCCACTCGTCCGGCAAGCTCCTCTACTCCGCGCGCGTCATCCCCTACCGCGGCTCCTGGCTCGACTTCGAGTTCGACCCCAAGGACATCATCTACGTCCGCATCGACCGCCGCCGGAAGATGCACGCGACGGTGCTGCTCCGCGCCCTCGGCTACACCACGCAGGACCTGCTCAACTACTTCTACAACACCGAGACGGTCTACCTGGAGAAGGGCGGCAAATACGCCAAGTCGATCGAGTTCGACCTCCTCCCCGGCCAGCGCGCGACGCGCGACATCAAGGTCGGCAACGACGTCATCGTCAAGCGGAACACCAAGTTCACCCGCGCCGCGGTCCGCAAGCTGAAGGAAGCGAAGCTCGAGCGCCTGCCGGTCGAGATCGAGGAGCTGGTCTCCAAGGTCGCCGCGCACGACGTGGTGGACCCCGAGACCGGTGAGGTCCTCCTCGAGTGCAACGAGGAGGTGACCGAGGCCAAGCTCAACAAGCTCAAGACGGCGAAGATCGAGAGCTTCAAGGTCCTCTTCATCGACGGTCTCAACGTCGGCAGCTACCTCCGCAACACGCTCCTCGCCGACAAGGTGAAGACGACGGAGGACGCGATCCTCGAGATCTACCGCCGGCTCCGCCCGGGCGACCCGCCCACGCTCGAGACCGCGCGTACGCTGTTCCAGAACCTGTTCTTCAACGCCGAGCGCTACGACCTCTCGAAGGTCGGCCGCCTGAAGCTGAACTACAAGTTCTACCGCGACGTTGCGGAGGAGGAGCGCCCGACGATCGATCTCACCGTCCTCACCCCGCAGGACATCCTCGAGACGGTTCGCCACCTCATCGAGCTGAAGAACGGTCGCGGCTCGGTCGACGACATCGACCACCTCGGCAACCGCCGCGTCCGCGCCGTCGGCGAGCTCATGGAGAACCAGTACCGCATCGGTCTGGTCCGCATGGAGCGCGCCATCAAGGAGCGCATGAGCATGTCGCAAGAGATCGACACGCTCATGCCGCACGACCTCATCAACGCGAAGCCCGTCTCCGCGGTGGTGAAGGAGTACTTCGGCAGCTCGCAGCTGTCGCAGTTCATGGACCAGACGAACCCGCTCAGCGAGGTCACGCACAAGCGTCGTCTCTCGGCCCTCGGGCCGGGCGGCCTCACGCGAGAGCGCGCGGGCTTCGAGGTGCGCGACGTCCACGCCACGCACTACGGCCGCGTCTGCCCGATCGAGACGCCTGAAGGTCCGAACATCGGCCTCATCGCCTCGCTCTCCACGTTCGCCCGCGTGAACGAGTACGGCTTCGTGGAGACGCCGTACCGCAAGGTCGACGGCGGCCGCGTCACCGACGAGGTGCAGTGGTTCTCGGCTCTGGAGGAGGAGGGCAAGTACATCGCCCAGGCCACCGCCGAGCTCGACGACAAGAACAAGTTCAAGGACCACCTGGTCTCGGCCCGCTTCAACGGTGAGTTCAAGCTCATCACGGCCGACATGATCCAGCTGATGGACGTGGCGCCGAACCAGATGGTGTCGATCGCCGCGGCCCTGGTCCCGTTCCTCGAGCACGACGACGCGAACCGCGCGCTCATGGGCGCCAACATGCAGCGTCAGGCCGTGCCGCTCCTCGTCTCGCACGCGCCGCTCGTCGGCACGGGCGTCGAGGGCAGGCTCGCGATGGACTCCGGTGTCTGCATCACCGCGAAGCGCGACGGCGTCGTCGAGAGCGTCGACGCGACGCGCATCGTCGTCCGCCCCAAGGAGGGGGAGGGCAGCGAGGTGCCGGACATCTACCACATGATGAAGTACCAGCGCTCGAACCAGTCCACCTGCTACACGCAGAAGCCGGTCGTGCGCACGGGCGACATCGTCCGCGCCGGCGACGTCCTCGCGGACGGCCCCTCGACCGACATGGGCGAGCTCGCGCTCGGCCAGAACGTGCTCGTCGCGTTCATGCCGTGGCAGGGCTTCAACTTCGAGGACTCGATCCTCATCTCCGAGCGCATCGCCAAGGAAGACGTCTTCACCTCGATCCACATCGAGGAGTTCGAGTGCGTCGCCCGCGACACGAAGCTCGGCAAGGAAGAGATCACGCGCGACATCCCGAACGTCGGCGAAGAGGCCCTGAAGGACCTCGACGAGTCGGGCATCGTGCGGATCGGCGCCGAGGTGAAGCCGGGCGACATCCTCGTCGGCAAGATCACCCCGAAGGGCGAGACGCAGCTCTCCCCCGAGGAGAAGCTGCTCCGCGCGATCTTCGGCGAGAAGGCCGGGGACGTGCGCGACAGCTCGCTCAAGGTCCCGCCGGGCGTGGGCGGCATCGTGATCTCCGCGCGCGTCTTCTCGCGCAAGGGGACCGACAAGGACGAGCGCGCGCAGGCGATCGAGGACATGGAGCGCGCACGCATCGAGCGGACGCGTGACGAGGAGATCAAGATCCTCCGCGACTCGTTCTACCGACGCGTCCGCGAGATCCTGATCGGCCAGACGGCGGGCGGGAAGCTCGTCGACGACAAGGGCAAGGTCCTGCTCCAGAAGGGCGCGACCATCACGGACGAGGCGCTCGTCGAGATCCCGCGCAAGTACTGGGGCGAGATCGCGACGGACGACGAGGGCCGCATCCAGCAGATGCTGAAGGACCTCGAAGATCTCGTCCGCAGCCGCGAGGAGCACTTCCGCGACAAGATCGAGAAGCTGGCGAAGGGCGACGAGCTGCCGCCCGGCGTCATCAAGATGGTGAAGGTCTACATCGCCATCAAGCGCAAGCTCCAGGTCGGCGACAAGATGGCCGGCCGCCACGGAAACAAGGGTGTCGTCAGCCGCATCCTGCCGGAGGAGGACATGCCGTTCCTCGCCGACGGGACCCCGGTCGACGTCGTCCTCAACCCGCTCGGCGTGCCCAGCCGTATGAACGTCGGCCAGATCCTCGAGGTCCACCTCGGGTGGGGCGCGCGCGAGCTGGGCCACCAGCTGAACCGGATGCTCGAGCAGAAGCGATCGCTCGCCGAGCTGAAGGAGAAGCTGAAGGACGTCTACAAGAACGACCGCGCGATCGAGCCGATCCTCGACAAGCTGACCGAGGCGGACGCGACGCGCATGATCCAGAAGGTCAAACACGGTGTCTTCATGGGCTCGCCCGTCTTCGACGGCGCGCACGAGGAGGACATCAAGGGCGCGCTCGCCAGCGCGAACCTGCCCAAGAGCGGCCAGACGATCCTCTTCGACGGCCGCACCGGCGAGGCCTTCGATCAGGACGTCACGGTGGGCGTCATGTACGTCCTCAAGCTGCACCACCTGGTCGACGACAAGATCCACGCGCGCTCGATCGGTCCGTACTCGCTCGTCACGCAGCAGCCCCTCGGCGGCAAGGCCCAGTTCGGCGGTCAGCGTCTCGGCGAGATGGAAGTCTGGGCGATGGAGGCCTACGGCGCCGCGTACGCGCTGCAGGAGTTCCTCACCGTGAAGAGCGACGACGTCATGGGCCGCACGCGCATGTACGAGGCGATCGTGAAGGGCGAGTACACGCTGGAAGCAGGTCTGCCCGAGAGCTTCAACGTTCTCATCAAGGAGCTGCAGGCGCTGTGCTTGAACGTGGAGTTGGTGGAAACAGGCGGCGGCCAGGCTGTCGCCGCGGAGGAGGAGTGATCCATGCGTGACATCTTCAGCTTCTTCGAGAAGCCCAAGGACCCGCTTTCCTTCTCCGCCATCCGCATCTCGCTCGCCTCTCCGGAGAAGATCCGCGAGTGGTCGCACGGCGAGGTGAAGAAGCCGGAGACGATCAACTACCGAACCTTCAAGCCGGAGCGGGATGGCCTGTTCTGCGCGAAGATCTTCGGGCCGGTGAAGGACTACGAGTGCAACTGCGGCAAGTACAAGCGCATGAAGCACCGTGGGATCGTGTGCGAGAAGTGCGGCGTCGAGGTCATCCAGTCGAAGGTTCGACGTGAGCGCCTCGGGCACATCAACCTCGCCACGCCCGTCGCGCACATCTGGTTCCTGAAGAGCCTGCCGTCGCGCATCGGCAACATCCTCGACATCACGCTGAAAGATCTCGAGAAGGTCCTCTATTGCGAGGCCTACATCGTGGTCGACCCGAAGGACACGGGGATGAACCGCGGGGATCTGCTCAGCGAGGATCGCTACCTGCAGCTCCTCGAGGAGTACGGCGACGACAAGTTCTCCGCCGGCATGGGCGGCGAGGCCGTCCTCGAGATGCTCAAGCAGGTGGACGTGCACGGTCTCGCGGAGCTCCTCCGCACCGAGATGCGCGCGGCGACCAGCGAGGCGAAGCGGAAGAAGCTCGCCAAGCGTCTCAAGGTGGTCGAAGCGTTCCGTGAGAGCGGCAACCGCCCGGAGTGGATGATGCTGACGGTGATCCCGGTGCTCCCGCCGGATCTCCGCCCCCTCGTCCCCCTCGACGGCGGCCGGTTCGCGACGAGCGATCTCAACGATCTGTACCGCCGCGTCATCAACCGCAACAACCGCCTCAAGCGGCTCCTCGAGCTCAACGCGCCCGAGATCATCATCCGCAACGAGCGCCGCATGCTGCAGGAGGCGGTCGACGCCCTCTTCGACAACGGCCGCCGCGGCAAGACCATCACCGGCCCGAACAAGCGCCCGCTCAAGTCCCTCTCGGACATGCTCAAGGGCAAGCAGGGTCGGTTCCGCCAGAACCTGCTCGGCAAGCGCGTCGACTACTCGGGCCGCTCCGTCATCGTCGTCGGCCCGACGCTGCGCCTGCACCAGTGCGGTCTTCCGAAGAAGATGGCGCTCGAGCTCTTCAAGCCGTTCATCTACAACAAGCTGGAAGAGCGCGGCTACGTCAACACCATCAAGAGCGCGAAGAAGATGGTGGAGAAGGAGCGTCCCGAGGTCTGGGACATCCTGGAGGAGGTCATCAGCGAGCACCCGGTGCTGCTGAACCGCGCCCCCACGCTCCACCGCCTCGGCATCCAGGCGTTCGAGCCCGTCCTCATCGAGGGCAAGGCGATCCAGCTGCACCCGCTCGTCTGCGCGGCGTTCAACGCCGACTTCGACGGCGACCAGATGGCCGTGCACGTCCCGCTCAGCGTCGAGGCGCAGATGGAAGCGCGCGTGCTCATGATGAGCACGAACAACATCCTCTCGCCCGCGAGCGGCAAGCCGATCATCAACCCGACGCAGGACATCGTGCTCGGGCTCTACTACGCGACGCGCGAGCGCAAGTTCGCGAAGGGCAGCTACCGCGAGGGCTCCCTCACCGTCGACAAGAAGGGCCAGGCTGAGGGTTACCTCCGCGGCGTCTTCGCGAGCGTCGAAGAAGTGCGCATGGCCTACGACGCAGGCGAGGTCGCGCTTCACGCGGGCATCAAGGTGCGCGTGCCGATCCTCGACGAGGAAGGCAAGCCGGTCCTCGACCAGAACAACCGCCCGACGCGCCGCCTGGTGGAGACGACGGTCGGCCGCGTCCTCATCAGCGAGGTCCTGCCGCCGAAGGTCGGGTTCGACCACGCGAACAAGGTCCTCAACAAGAAGGCCCTCACGAACCTCATCGACACCTGCTACCGCGCGCACCGCAACAAGGAGACCGTCCTCCTCGCCGACAGGCTGCGGACGCTCGGCTTCGAGCACGCGACGCGGGCCGGCATCTCGATCTGCATGGATCACATGGTGATCCCGGACGCCAAGAAGCACATGCTGGCGGACGCGCAAGGCGAGGTCGAGAAGGTCATCGAGCAGTACCAGGAAGGCCTCATCACCGACGGCGAGCGTTACAACAAGATCGTCGACATCTGGGCCGACGTCGCGGACCGCGTCACCGACGAGATGATGCTCGTCATCGGCTCGGAGACGATGACGGATCCGGAGACGGGCAAGAGCGCGGTCGAGCCGAGCTTCAACCCCATCTACATCATGGCCGACTCGGGCGCTCGTGGCTCGAAGCAGCAGATCCGGCAGCTCGCCGCCATGCGTGGCCTCATGGCCCGCCCGAGCGGTGAGATCATCGAGCAGCCGATCACGGCGAACTTCCGCGAGGGCCTCAGCGTGCTCGAGTACTTCAGCTCGACACACGGCGCCCGCAAGGGTCTCGCCGACACCGCCCTCAAGACCGCGAACTCCGGTTACCTCACGCGCCGTCTCGTCGACGTCGCGCAGGACGCCGTCATCGCGGACAACGACTGCGGCACGCTCAACGGCGTCCGCGTCTCCAAGCTGGAGGAGGCCGGCGAGGTCATCCAGAGCCTCGGCGACCGCATCCTCGGCCGCGTGACGCTGGAAGACGTCATCGACCCGCTCACGGGCGAGGTCCTCATCCCGCACAACACCGAGCTCGGCGAGACCGAGGTCAAGGCCATCGAGGACGCAGGCATCGAGGAGGTCAACATCCGCTCGGTGCTCGCCTGCGAGGCGCGGCGCGGCATCTGCGGTCTCTGCTACGGCCGCGATCTCGCTCGCGGCTACCGGGTCAACGTCGGCGAGGCGGTCGGCATCATCGCCGCCCAGTCGATCGGCGAGCCCGGCACGCAGCTCACGATGCGTACCTTCCACGTCGGCGGCACCGCGGCCCGCGGCAAGATCGAGGCGAGCTACCTCGAGGCTCGGACCGAGGGCACCGTCCGGCTACGCCGCGCGACCGTCCAGAAGAAGAAGGACGGCACGCTGGTCATCATGAACCGCCACGCCGAGCTCGTCGTCGTCGACGACACGGGCCGCGAGCGCGAGCACAACCGCCTGGTCTACGGCGCCACCCTGAAGAAGAACGACGGCGAGAAGTGCAAGGCCGGCGAGCTTCTGGCCGAGTGGGACCAGTTCGCGATCCCGATGCTCACCGAGGTCTCGGGTATCGTGAAGTTCGGCGATCTCGAGGAAGGCGTCACCGTTCAGGAGCGCCTCGACGAGGTCACCGGCCTCTCGCGCAAGGTGGTCATCGAGTCGAAGTCGGCCGACCTCCGCCCGCGCATCAGCATCAAGGATCCGGAGACGGGCAACACGCTCAAGCTCCCGGGCCTCGAGCTCGACGCGCGTTACCTCCTGCCCGTCGGTGCCCACATCGTCGCGCAGGAAGGCGACACGATCGAAGCCGGCGACATCATCGCGAAGATGCCGCGCGACGTCACGAAGGTGCAGGACATCACCGGTGGTCTGCCCCGCGTGGCCGAGCTCTTCGAGGCCCGCAAGCCGAAGGACCACGCCATCATCACCGAGATCGACGGCGTCGTGAGCTTCGGCAAGGACACGAAGGGCAAGCGCAAGGTCCTCATCACGCCGGCGTCTCCGGACGGCGGCCTCGTGGCGGACCAGGCTCGCGAGTACCTCATCCCGAAGGGCAAGCACATCCAGGTGCAGCCGGGTGACCGCGTGCGCGCGGGCGATCCGCTGCAGGACGGCCCCCCGAACCCGCACGACATCCTCCGCGTCAAGGGCGAGAAGGAGCTCGCTGCGTGGCTCGTGAACGAAATCCAGCAGGTTTACCGCCTGCAGGGCGTCGGCATCAACGACAAGCACATCGAGGTCATCGTTCGCCAGATGCTCAAGCGCGTTCGCGTGAAGGAGGTCGGCGACACGAGCTTCCTCGTGGACGAGCAGGTCGAGAAGCACGTCTTCGAGGCCGAGAACGAGAAGGTCATCGCGCGCGGCGGCCGCCCGGCCATCGCGGAGGCCCTCCTCCTCGGCATCACGAAGGCCAGCCTCTCCACCGAGTCGTTCATCTCGGCGTCCTCCTTCCAGGAGACGACGAAGGTCCTCACCGAGGCCGCGATCTGCGGCAAGACGGACGACCTCCGCGGCCTGAAGGAGAACGTCATCATGGGTCGGCTCATCCCGGCCGGCACGGGTCTCCCGGCGTACAAGCGGCTCAACGTCGTCATCGACGGCGAGGCGCCGGTGTACCCGCGCGAGCAGCCCCCCCGCGCGCGGCTCGACGAGAGCCTCGTCGCGGTCGGCGAGGAGTGACGTTATGGAGGGACGGGTGAGGTGGTAGCCAACTGAAGCGGAGTGGCTGCTGATTCACCCCCCCGGCCCCCCTCACTTCCGTGAGGGGGAAGACTGAAGCGAGGGCCCCTGCTCCGAGAGGAGCGGGGGCTCTTTGCATTTGGGCGCGCGGGGGCTCGGGCGGGGCGGGGGACGCCCCTCGTCGGCCGCGAGCTCACGAGTCAACGAGAGCCGTGGCGACGGGCTGGTGGCCGCCAGGGTGAGTGCACCAACCAGCGGAGCTGGTCGGCACGCATCGCCGCGCTCATCCCGCCTCGGCACGTTCGCATCGCTTGCGATGCGCACCATGAGCAGAGCCACACGGTGCGCTTACATGGCGTGGCCACGAAGCGCAGGGCTCGGGAGGTAGCTTCGCGAACGGCTCGGCCGCTCGATAGATCTCCTGGCGCCGCGATCCAGCCCGAGCAGGCCGCGCCGGGCGGGCGCAAGAAGGCCTGCTAGTGCCCTGGAACCATCACTTCTTGAAGAATTCGGGCCGCCCCTGACGGGGCGAAGGCGGCCCGAATTCTCGGGCGAAGTGGCAGTTTGTTCCGGAGGGGACTCGTTTCTTCTAGCGTGGAAACTCCGTTTCCACGGGACTAGACCCGCGAGTCTCGGATTCGGGTCGGCTCCGCGCCACGCTTTTCGTACCAATGAATGGCTGCGGGCAAGACGAGCATCGCGACGAGCAGCGTGGCCACCTCGCCGATCACGGTGGCGACTCCGAGGCTACGCACGGCGAAGTTCATCGAGCCGATCAGCGCCATGTAGCCGAGCGTCGTCGTCAGGCTGCAGAGCACCACCGCACCTCCCGTCTCGCGCACGGCGCGATGGGCGCCGCCGGGGCCTTCACGCCCGATGCGATAGACCACGTTCACCGCGTAGTCGACCCCGATGCCGAACGTGATGGGCAGCGCGACGAAGTTCAAGAAGTTCACCTTTGCTCCGACGAGCGTGAGCGCGAGACCCATCCACGCGACCCCGGCGAGGAGCGCGCCGATGACGAGCGCCGCTCGTCTGCCGGCGCGGAAGACGGCGATCACCACCAGCAGCACCGCGAGGAACGACGCGAGCGACGCCACCGGAACGGCCTCGAGGTTCGCCGCGAGCATGTCGGCGTAGATGACCGCACGACCGGAGCCATACACCATCGAGCCATCTTCGAGCTTCGTCTCACGATACGAGTCGGCCCAGCGGAAGAGATACCGTGCGTCCTCGGTCAGGTCTGGCGAGGTCGGGGAGATGTACACGATTCGTCCGCGCGTCCCGTCGGCTTCGGTGAAAGGTAGCGCGAGCGTCTGCGGGAGATCGGCGAGCGTGATCTCTTTGATCTCGCCCTCCGGGAGAAAGCGTCGAACCTGCGCGACGCTCTCGGGCGGGACGACTTTTCGCCTGATCGCGACATTGATCTTCTTCCGAAGGTCTTCCAAGATCGGCAGCTTGGCGGCTTGATCTCTCGGAATGAAGTCCTCGAGCGCGAAGAGCTCGGCGAAGGGCTTCTTGTCGTCGGGGGCGGCGTCGCGTCGCGCGTAGAGCGCCTTCTTCAAGAGCGGGACCTGCTCCACGCGGTCGACGAGGATCGCCATGCCCTCCGAGCCGACGTATCCAGTGATCGAGTCGGCGAGCTTCTTGAGTCGACTCTCCTCCATGCGCGACGAGGGATCGTTGCGCATGTTGTTCATGTCGTACTCCATCGGATCGTGCGTGACGTAGTACCCGGTGGAGATGATCCCCGCGACCGTGACGAGGCCACCGATGACGGTGATCGCGGGCGCATAGCGCTCGATGCCCCACGCGAAGGGGCGCCCGAAGGCCCCAGCCCAAGCAGCGCGGAGCTTCCCCCAGATGCCCGGAGACTCTCGGTCGAGCGGGGAGAGCTTCTCGAAGATGACGAGCAGGGAAGGGAGCGTGATCAGCGTGGCGACCCAGCACAACATCAGGCCGACGCCACCGATGAGCCCGAGCTCTCGGAACCCGCGGAACGACGTGATGAGGAGCGAGGCAAACGACGCTGCAGACGCCGCCGACGCACACAGCGTCGCTCCGAACGTCTCGCGGTGCGCCGTCGCGAGCGACGTCTCGATCGCGACACCTTCACGGCGTGCCTCGATGTAGCGGGCCATGTAGATGATCGACGTGTTGATGCCGTTGCCCGCCAGGATGGTGAACACGAAGCCGGTGCCGGTGTTGAGCGCCGACACGAGGTAGTAGGTCAGCCCGGCGGTCCACAAGAGGCCGACGAGCAGGTTGACGATCATCAGCGTCAGCGTGCGAAGACGGAGGTAAAAGAGCAGCACGATGCCCGCGATCATGCATCCGCCGAGGATGCCGACGTCGGTCATGTCTTCGCTGATCGCGCTTACCTCGGCGATGCCGCTGTAGAGATCCCCGGCGAGCCCGACCTTCAGCGAAGGGTGATACTGCGTGATCTTCGCCGCGTCGATCACCGCGCGAACGCGCGCGATCGCCTCCTTCCCCTTTTCGGTGTTCGTCGCGAGGACCTTCGAGCGGATGGCCACGATGTGCACGCGGCCGTCGGCGCTCTCGAAGTAGCCGTCGGGATAGCGCGATTGAATCCCGCCCGGCTGGACCCCGAAGCGCTTTTTGATCGATGCCTCGTCGAACCTCAGCTCAGGCGGCGGATCCTTCTCTTCGATGAGTGTCCCGAGCTCCTTGTTGACGTGGTAGCTCACGTCCTCTTGGAACTTCTCGAGCGCTTCGAGCGTGACGTAGAGCCCGGCGTGGGCCTCGAGGAACTTCACCGTGTCGTGGACGCCGTTCTCCGCGGTGCCGACCCAGGGCTCTCCGAGGGCCCGCAAATCTCGAGTGAGCGCAGTCGACGCGCGCCTCAGCGCGTCGCGCGGCGGCGGCTCGTCTGGAGGTGCCTCGATGACGACGAACAGCGTCGACACGCCCGCGGTCTTTGCAGCGACACGCTTGAGCTCGACCACGCTCGGCTTGCCGTCGGGCAAGAGGTGCTCGAAGCCTGCGTTGACCGTGAGGCGAAGAGCCGAGAGAAGGCCTATCACCGCCGACGCGAGCACGATGGCGACGATGGGCAGCGCAAACCGCGACTGAAACGTCGCGATTTTCAGCCACACCCCGAGCCACTTTGTCGACTTCGGCGCGTGGTCAGCTGCCATCGTGGCTGACCACGCGGTGGGCCTGGATGCCCCGCTTCGCTTTCTCTTCGCTCGTCACTTTGGTCTCGTTGGTTCCCTCGAACGCTCGAGAGGCGTACGTGAAGAGCGCAACATACCCTTTCGGCGCGGGTTCATCGAGCCCAGCGCACTCCGCAGGTCGCGTCGTCCCTTCGGAGTCACCGTGCCGCGAGCGCTGCCTCGAGCGCCGCGACACGAGCGCGCAAGGCAGCCGACTCGCCCAGTCGCCGGCGGTGTCACGTTGCTAGCGTTCGCGCTGTCGCGGCTGCCGGGCGCGGGAGCCAACTGACGCGCGCGGGCTCGTAGGGCGCCTGTCACTCCTTCCGGACGATGGATGGGTGCCCGCTCCCTGGACGGGGTTCGAGGGGTTCTTGGTTACACGGGGACAACCGCCTCGTGTAAGTACGTCGTCGGAGCCTTCCATGACGACTCTCCGCTCGCTTCCATGCGCGCTGCTCATGACCTTGGCTGCGTGTGCCGATGCCCCACTGGCTTCACACCCCGCGGCGGTGACCTCGTCGAGCACCCCCGCCGTGTCCGCGACGCTCGTGGCGCCGCCTGTTCCACCGTCAGTCCCCTTTGCCACGCCCTGGCAGAGCTTCGACGCGTTGCCGCCCGGCGCGACGGCCCGGCTCGGCTCGCACGAGTTCTTCGGTGGCAGAGCGGCGGTGGCCATCACCAACGACGGGACGCTCTGGCTGCCCGACGACGCCGACGGGTTCGTGGCCGTCGACGCTGCGGGGCGACGTCGTATCGTCGATTCGCGCCTATGCGGCACCGACCCGCGCGAGATCGTCGCGGTCGGCGACGAGGTCCGCGTCATGTGCGTCGAAGAGATCCTGCACGTGAGTGAGCGTGGCGTGGCGCGGCATCCGATGCCGATGCAGGCCCAGACGTGCGCTTGGGCATCGGATGGAACGTCGCTGGCCTGCGTCGTGGACATCCCGGGCAAGTCGCACCCTGGTACCTGCTCTGCCTGCACGGAGAGCGACAAGAAGCTGATGCTCCTCGACGCGAACGGCGTCGTGCAGTGGGAGCTCCCCGGCAACTACGACGACGTGCGCGACGTTCACGTCGGGCGAGGGGGCGCGGTCGTGCTCCGCACGGGCAAGACGACGCGCATGGTGCAGGGCGGCAAGCTCGTGTGGTCGAGCGCCGAGGGGTCGGAGTCCGCCAACTGGCTCGGCGTCGTCGCGGACGGCGACGAGATCGTCTCGTTCAACGACGCCGACCGCCGCTGGCGCCGGCGCGCCGTCGCGACGGGGCGCGAGCTCGCGCGGTCGCCGGAGCAGACCTATTCGGTCGCGCGAGAGATCAGGGCCGTGCCGGGGAGCAGGCACGTGTTCGTCGCCCTGTACCATTCCGACGATTCCCCGCCCTTCGGGGCGCACCGCCGGGCCGTGGTCGACACCGACACGGGACGGATCGTCCAGCAATGGAAGGGCCTGCCGTACGAGTGGTGCAACGCGGTTTCGCCCGACGGCAAGCTCGCGGCGGCGGTATGGGGCAGCTTCCTGCTTCGCGTCGCGCTCGACGGCAGCAGGACCGAGCGAACCGCGAACCACGTGCGCCCGAGGTACCTCGCGACCTCCCCGGCCGGGGATCGCCTCGCGGTGGTCGGCCAGGACGCGGACGAGGAGCAGCTCGTCATCTACGAGGTCGCGACGGGGAAGCAGCTCGCGCGGTCGGCGGCGCCGCAGTTCAGCGCGCACGTCGCGTTCTCGGGCGACGCTTCCCGGGTCGCCGTGACGTCGAAGTTCGGTGAGATGATCGTGGCCGATGGAGCCAACGGCGCGAAGATCTGCTCGGGAGAGAACGCTGCCGGCTCCTGGATCCGCTGGCACGGGCAGCGCCTCATGACGCTGTATCCGGGCGACAACGGTGACGACTGCGACGAGATCACGCCGGCGTCGGTCGCCCTCCTGGACGCCTCCTGCCGGGTCGTGAAGCGCCATGAGGTTCACGGTGTGCTCGAGATCCTCGAGGAGACGCCTGCGCGGCTCGTCGTCGCGGCTGCGCGCTGGAAGCACGAATGCGGCGACGGCTTCGAGCTCCTCCCGGCCGAGGCGTGGGCGATCGACACGCGCACCGGCGCCAAGACCGTCCTGCCGGCCGAGATCGCGCGCAAGCACGACGCCAAGCTGCGCGCGCAGGAAGAGGCCGAGCTGCGAGGCGACGACGAGAGCGAGGCCGCCGACGCTCGCATCCGCCGCTCCCTGGACGGCAAGACCTTCGTGCGCCTCGCGTACGACTCCGCCGCGTCCGGTACGTTCGTCCGGTGCTTCGACGCGACCACGCGCGCCGTGCTCGCGACGTATGCGCTGCCCCGTTCCGCGGGTCTTGCGGTCGAGATCGCGCCGGGGGGCGAGTGGATAGCCGTCGCCGATGCCGCGTCGGTGCTCCTGTACCCGTGTCGCGTGCCCGGCCCGAGGTGAACGCGCAACGCGACCTTCGGCGCGGGTGACGTGTCCGAAGGCGCGCCCGAGCGCCTACGCGGAAGCGCGTATTCTTCAGCCGCCGCGCAATTGGCGTGGAGCACCCGAGCGCGACCGGTCAGGCTGCGAGCCCGCTGGCATACCGCCAGCTGTCCCTGTCCGATTCGCGGAGGCCTCAATGAAGATTCGGATCCACTCACTCGATCGTCTCGAGAAGAACCTGACGCCCGCCAAGGACCCACAGACTCACGGTGCGCTTTCCGCGACCGGCTTCGCCGGCGTCTCGGCGAGCGGCTTCGCCGGCGTCTCGGCGAGCGGCTTCGCCGGCGTCTCGGCGAGCGGCTTCGCCGGCGTCTCGGCGAGCGGCTTCGCCTGCGTCTGATTCGACCGGTCGCGTCGGCGGGCGCATGGCCCGCCGATGCGCTCTCCTCGTTACCCGGAAGGCGTTCGTGTGCTGAGCGGACTTACTGGCTACCTGACCGCGGTCGCACGCCGTGTCGATGAGGCGTTGGCGCGCGCGCCCCTCGTGCCCGACCAGCGTGCCTTGCTCGCCCAAAGCGTCGCTCGCGCCCGCGCTCGCAGCGAGCGCGAACCCCTCGGCGACCCGCTCGCCGTGACCTACCTCCTCGTCAGAGCAAGCGGCCGTGCGCTCGAGCGTCAGGCGGAGCACGTCGGCGCCTTTGCGCTGCTCTACATCCTGTCGCTCGATCTCTTCGATGACGTGCAGGACGACGACCTCGCCGGCACGCCTTTCGAGGACGTCCCTCCCGCAATCGCGATCAACTGCGCCATCGCGCTCGGCTTTCTGGCTCTCGACGAGCTTCGCCACGCGATGGAGCTCGAGCTGGACCGCACCCGCTGCCTTGCATACCTCGAGCTCTACAACCGCACCAGCCTGCTCGCAGTCAGCGGCCAGCACCGCGACCTGGTGGGGTTGCAGGGCGACGTGTCGCCGGAGCAGGTGCTCGACAGTCACGCTGCCAAGACCTCGAGCGTGACGATGTTCGTAGAGTGTGGCGCGCTGCTCGCCCGCACCTCGGACCAGGAGCCCTACCGGCGGCTCGGTCACCATTTCGCGACGTTCATCCAAGTCTTGGATGACTTGCGCGACATCTTCGGCAAGCCGCAAAGCCCGGATCTCGTGAGCGGCCGGGTAACCTATCCCATCGCTTGCTTCCATCAGCTGGCCGACGCCCCGGCCCGCGCCGAGCTCGCGCGGCTCGTCGGTGAGCTGCCCGCGTCCACCTCCAAGATTCGCGCGCTCCTCTACGAGCGAGGTACGGTCGAGCGCGTCGCCGCCACCCTCGAGGAGCAGCGTCAGGCGATCCACCGCGAGGTGATGGCGCTCGGCACGGGCCACGCCGCCCTGCGCACCTTGTTGGATGTCGTGGATGGGTTGGCCGAGCACGTCTACGAGCCACCCGCGGTCGCAGAAAGCGCGGCGCTCTGGCGCCCCACCGGCGGCTATCACGATTGGGTACGCGCCAGCGTCGCGACGGTGGTAGCCCGCGCCGAGCGGCACGGCCTGCCGCCTGCGCCCGAATTCATGCCCTGGCATTTGCCGCATTGGATGTTCTTTGCCGACAAGGGTGTCGTCCGTTACCCCGACGTCGAGGGGCTCGCCGAGGACATTCTGCCCTTCCAGGCCATGCTCCTCGGTGAAGACGACCTCGCCGTCGTCGCCCGGATGATGGAGACACAGCTGCCGGCGGTCGTCGCCCACGAGCTGTTCCACTTCTGGCGCCACACCAGCGGCCGTCTCACCGAGGACCACTGGCACGAGGAGTGGGTCGCCAATCGCCTTGCGGTGGCCTATCTGCGCGAGCACGACCCGCGCACCTTGGAGGCCACCGTCGAGCTCGCGGGGCGCGTGCTGGCGCGCTTCCCCGACGTCCTGGACGCGCCCGCCAAACGCGTGCTTGCCGAGTGCCACCAGCACCAGCCCGAGCGGACCGGCTACAACATGCCCGCGCTCACCGTTGCCGTCGTGACGTTGGAGATGATCCGACGGCTGGCGCTCGAGGCGTCTACATGGCGGGCGGTGATCGACGACACGCTCGCGCCCGCGACCGGTGACGCGCGTGTGGGCGCGCGTGAAGGGTACAACCTGAAGCCATGACGAAGGCATTCCTCGCCCTGTCTTTCGTTTGCTTCGCCGGGTGCAGCAAGGAGACCGGGGCCCGCGAGAAGTTCTCGCAAGAGTTCACCTGCCCGGAGGATCAAGTCGAGGTGCGCGAACGCAAGGAGCTGAAGCCGTCGATGCTCCGGGTTAAGTCCCCCCCGCCGCCGGAGATCGCATCCGACCCGGCCCGCCTTCGGCTGTACAAGGAACAGCAGGCGGAGAGCGATGAGGGCGCCGACACGTTAGGCGACATCTTCGAGGCGCGTGGATGCGACAAGCAGTCGCTCTACGCGTGTCGCATTCGCTCGAACAAGACGTTCGGCGTGTCTTGCATGACCCAGCCCTACGTGGACGGCGTCTCGCGCTGGTGAGGCTAGGCCGCGAGCGTGACGTACGAAGTGATGGGGATCCCCTTCATCGCGCGGACCGCTTCACTCCGGGAAGCCGTCAAGATGCGAGTAGCTCGAGCACGCCTTGTAGCCTTCCAGGTCTTTCAGCCCGCTCAAGCAACGTAGCTTGCGCGTGTAGAAGCCGCCTAGCGCCTTGCGTTCGGCGGTCAGCTCCGACTCGCAGGTCGGCAGCGGCTTGGACGAGAGCTCGCGCAAGTTGCCGCAGGCCTGTTGCAGAAGCTCTTCGGCTTTGCCCTCCGCTCTTCGCGACGAGTAGTAGCGGAACGCGACGCTGATCCCGTAGAGAGTGAGCAGAAATGCGGCTCCGCCCAGGAGCTTGAGTGCCGTGCGTTTGAGCATGCAGAGAGTACGCTTGAACTGCGTCGGGCTCTCTCGCTCGAATCGTACGCTGTACGAGAGCACCACGGGCCGTGGCGCAGACGCACGGGCCGCTAGCGCTTCGTGTCGAGCCCCTCGTCCCCTTGCTCGGGCATGCGCAACAGTCTGCGAGCTGCGCGCGGAACGTACGCAGCCATCGCCTCGTACGCGGGCTCCCCCCGGAGGCCCGTCGCCCAGGCGACCTCAGCGTCGCTCATCAGCGCAAAGCGCACGATCATCGCCGACATCGCGTGCACCGCCAAGCGCGCGTCCAGGAGCGGGACGCCGATATGTGGAGCCAACGCCTCCGCCGCCAACTCCGAGAGGCCACCCATGAAGTCACGCTGACGCAGCGGCGCGAGCTCTCCGCGGCTGAACGTCGAGGCCGCGCGAAAGCGGAGAAGGCCGCGCTCCTTGCGAGCAAAAGCGAACAGCGCCGCGACCGCGGCGTCCACGACTTGGGTCGGCGTGGTGGACGGCGAGTCAGCGTGTTGGACGCTGACGGTCAGGCTACCCGCGAGGGTCGCCAAGCGATCGTGATAGCCATCGAGGCAGGCCTCGAGCAGCGTCTCTTTGGTCTCGAAGTAGTACTGAATGGTGCCCAAGCCAACGCCTGCGCGCTTGGCCACCGCGCGCAACGCCGGAGCCGTCGGCTCCTCTTGTTGCGCGAGCTCCTCCAACGCGGCGGAGATGATGCGCGTGATCGTCTCTGCGGAGTCGGCGTTGGCTGGGCGCGCCATGGTGACCGCGGTCTAGCAGCAGCCATCGCAAGCACCAAGGGCTGCAACGCTAGTCCCGTGGAACCAACACTTCTTGAAGAATTCGGGCCGCCCCTGACCGGGCGAAGGCGGCCCGAATTCCCGGGCGAAGCGGCGGTTTGTTCCTGAGTGGACTCATTGTTGTTTGCGTGGAAACTCCGTTTCCACGGGACTAGGGAAATCGAGCGGCTCGAGGTGGATGCGTGTGTGTGCTCGGGATGATCGGGGGACGGCTCCTGCTGCGGCGTCGCGGAGACCGACGCGGTCGTCACATGTCAGGCTGAGGCGGACGTTGCCGACGAGGCTAATAGTCGGCGCCCTCTCGATCGGCCGCGAATGCCGCGGTAGGTTGCGTGGCTCGCGCCGGGCAAGTGACCGAAGCTCAGCAGCGAGACCCTCCCGACCCCAGCGTTCTGACAATCAAACCCCGACGATGTTTGCCCTCCCCAACTTGCTGGCTTCGCGCCGCGGCCGCCTCGGCGCGTTCTTCGCGCTCTACATCACCGAAGGGATCCCGCTGGGTTTCGCGGCCACTGCCGTCGCGACGCAGCTCCGTCGAATGGGCGTAGGGCCGGCCGAGATCGGCGGGTTCGTGGCTTCGTTCTATTTGCCGTGGGCGTTCAAATGGGCGGCGGGGCCCCTCGTGGACGTCTTTCGCTCGGCGCGATTCGGTCACCGTCGCGGCTGGATCTTGATCACACAGATCATGATGGTCGCCACGATCCTCCTCACGATGGGCGTGAAGCTGCCGGAGCAGCTTGGCCTCTTCACGGCGATCTTACTCGTGCACAACAGCTTCGCTGCAGTGCAGGACGTGGCGATCGACTCGCTCGCCGTCGGCGCGCTGCACGAGGACGAGCGCGGGATCGCCAACGGGCTGATGTTCGCTGGCGCCTCCCTCGGCCAGGCCATCGGCGGCGCGGGCGTGCTCTTCGTCTACGACTGGGTCGGCTTCCAGGGGAGCGTGGTCCTGGTGGCTCTGGCGATCATGACCGTGACGGCCACGATCGTCCTCCCGCTGAAGGAGGCCGCTGTGGACCAGCTCGCGTCCGCCGCGGGGGGCTGCGCGCGGCCGGTGCGGAGATGCGGCGGTTCGCGGTCGAGTCCTTCCGGTCGTTCGTCGGAACGAGAGGCGCGTTCTCCGGGTTGATGTTCTCGTTGCTCCCCGCGGGCGCGTCGGCTCTGGGGCTCGCCCTCCAGTCGAACCTGGCCGTGGAGGTCGGCATGAACGACGACGAGGTCGCGCTGCTCCAGACGTGGTCCTTGGTCCTCTCGGGCACCTGCATGGTGCTCGGCGGTTGGCTCTCCGACAAGCTCGGGCGAAGGCGGATGCTCGCGCTCTACATCACCGGCATGAGCCTGCCGGTGATCTACCTCATGCTCGCGCTCAAGCAGCACGGCTACGACATGCCGCGCGAGCCAGGCAGCGCGCCCATTCCCGAGCTCGTCCGCGCGCTCTGGATTTCGTCGCTCGGGTACGCGGTGTTCCAGGGCCTGATGTACGGCACGCGCTCGGCGATCATGATGGATGTCACGAACCCCGCGGTCGCCGCGACGCAATTCACCGCGTACATGGCGATGGCCAACCTCGCCATCGCGATCTCCGCCACCTGGCAAGGGATCGCCGTCGAGGCCTGGGGCTATCAGGCGACCCTGATCGTCGATGCGTGCGTCGGGCCGCTCGCTTGCCTGCTCCTGCCGGCGATGGCGCGGAAGACCGACGGCTTCACCGAGGCGAGCGCCGACGGGCGGGCCCGGCTCATCGCGACTGTGCTGGGTGTGCTCTGCCTCGCCTGGCTGCCCTATTGGATGCTCCGCGATGCGTTCGGGAAAGCCCAGCCCATCCTGGGTGGCACCTTCTACACGCTCGTCTTCATCGCCTCCGCGCTCTTCCTGCTGGCCGGCGGACAGCTGCTGGGCGCGGCGGCGGGCGTGTGGCGCCGACCGATTCCCTGGCTCGCCGCGCTGCTCTTCGCCATGTACGCGCGGAGGTTCTTCCCCGATCTGCAGGCGCCCTGGACGACCGCCGCGGCCAACGCGCTCATCCTCATCGTGCCCCTGGTGGCGGGTGTCGTCCTCCTGGCGCTGTCTCGGAGAACCTGGCGCGCCCTGCACGAGGCTGCGGAGGCGCAAGAAGCGCAAACATGACGGTCGAGCCGCAGCGGACCCTGCACGACGTCGTCGTGGCGGGGCTCGCCGATCGGCCGGAGCGGGGCGTTCGCGCGGTGATCGTCCAGGACGACTACACAAGACATCGTCGTTCGTTGGGACGACGACACGCTCCTGGTCCACGACACGACGTGACTGGGAGGGCTGACGGCGGTCGCCGTCTGGAGCCACGAGCCCACGGCGGACCAGCTCCTCGATGCGCGCCTCGCCCGCGGATGGTCTCCCACCGCGACGGCCCTCGAGGACGGTGATCGAATCCTCGGTCAGGCCGACGGTCGCGTGCCGAGCCGTTCCAGTTGATGCACCGTGCGCTCGGACCTGACCACGCTCGTCGAGCGTGTTAACTTTCGGCCCGCGAGTCGGCGCCGCCTTCGAGGGGAACCATGGCAAGAACAGCACCCGCACCGAATATCCCTCCCATCCCGGGCATGTGCCCGAGCATCGCCGTCATGGGCGGTGGCGGCGGTGGAGGCGGCAGCGGTGGTGACGGCACCGGTGACGGCGACGGAAGCGGCGGACCGGGCGGCGACGGGAGCACCGACGGCGCGAGCGGCGACGGGCGCAACGGCGGCAACGGGTGCGGCGACCCGGTCTGCCCGATCACCGGGCGCGTCTTCCTCGAGGTGCTCGACTTCGGCTTCTGGGGTCCGCTGCCGATCAAGTTCGTACGCCACTACAGCTCGCGCGCTTCGGACCAGGTGGGCGAGCTCGGACGCGGCTTCACCTACGTGTATGGCTGGGAGCTCAAGGTCCTGCGCGATCGGCTGGTCGTGCGAGACGGCAATGCGCGAAAGCACGTCCTCGAAGGCCTGCCCACGCCTGGCGAGCCGGTCATGGACACGCTCGGAATCATGGCAACCTTCGAGCGCGGGGCCTTCGAGATCACCGACACGAACGACGGGCTTCGTTACGTGTTCGGACCGGAGCTCAGATCGGGCATCCGTCGCGCGGTTGCGGTCCGCGACCGCTACGGCAACACGATTCAGCTCGAGCGCGACGACAAGGGAACGCTCAAGCGCATCGTCGACAGCGCCGGCCGGCCTTACGCCGTCACCGCAGACGAGCGCGGGCTCATTCGTTCGATCCGCGTCGCCGCGGACGAGCGGGCCTCCGCGTGGATCGAGCTCGTGCGGTACGAGTACGACGAGGAGAGTCGGCTCGTGGCGGTCACCGACGCCGAGGGCTTCACGTCTCGGCTCGACTACGTCGGCGGTCTCCTCGTCGCGCATCACACGGCATCGGGGCTGACCTATCACTACCGCTACGACGGCGAGACGAAACACGCCTACTGCGTCGAAACCTGGGGCAGCCGCTCGGGGCCGGACCCGGCGCTGGAGACGCCGATCAAGTCGCGCGGGGGGCCGAAGGGAATCCACTACGCGAAGCTGACCTACGACAAGCAGGCCCGGTACGCCGAGGTCGAGAACGGCTTGGGGGGCTTCGACCGCTACTACGGCGACGCCGTCGGTCGCGTGGTCAAGCAGGTGACGGCGGCTGGCGGGGTGATCGACCGAGCCTTCGACTCCGTCGACGGCGCGATGAAGTCGTACACCGACGTGCGTCGCGCGTCGGTCATGGTGCAGGACGGCGGGCGCCGCGCCGTCGGCTTTTCGGACAGCACCGGGCGCGGGGTGCGGCGCAGCATCGAGCCCGACGGCACGGAGACGACGGTCGAGCTCGCTTCGGGCGCGACGGTGCAGCGTCGGTTCGACGCTCGGGGCGACCTCGTCTTCATCCGTCACGCCGACGGGACTGTCGAGGAGTTCGGCTCCGACGAGCGCGGTCTGCAGACGTTCCAGACCGATCGACTGGGCGGCCGGCGCACGTTCACGTACGACGCGCACGGCAACCTGATCCGCATCGATCATCCGGGCGGGACGGTCGAGCTCTCCGAGTACGACTACCTCGGTCGACGAATCCGCCACATCGATGCCCTCGGCAACGAGACGCTCTGGGCGTGGGACCGGCGCAACGAGATCGTGCAGAAGCGTACGCCGGGTGGCCTCTTGACGGTGGTCGAGCGCGACGCGAACCGCAATCCGACCCGTGTCGTCGAGGGCGGAAGCGTGACGATCTACGAATGGGGTGGCATGGGCTGGCTGACCGCGATGACCAAGCCCGGCGGCCAGCGGACCGAGTATCGCTACGACGTCCAAGGCAACCTGGTTCGGGTCGTCAACGCGCGCGGCGACGTCTACACCCAGGAGTTCGATCACGCCGGTCGATTCCGGAGCTGCAAGACGTTCGAAGGCGTCGTGCATCGCGCCGGATGGACGGCGGCGGGCGACCTGTCGTTCATCGCGGGGCCCGGTGGCAAGGACAGCTGCGTCCATGACGCACAGGGCCGGCTCGTCGAAGCCACGCTGCGTGACGGCACCTCGGTCGCGCTCAGTTGGGGGCATCCGCTCGCGCCACCGACGGTGATCGACAACGGCATCGTCCGCATCGAGAGCGAATACGATCCGATGGGGCGGCCGGTCCTCGACCGGCAGGACGATATCTCCACCACGCTCCGCTGGCACGGCGGAGAGCTCAGCGGCTTCGCCAGCGACGTCGGACCGGCCGTGACGTATGGCCGCGGACCGAGCGAACGCATTCAGCACATCGCCGCGGGGCCTTTCCAGACCTCGGAGTCGTGGTCTCTGGAGGGCGACGTCGTGACCGAGATCGGCGACGACCTCGTCCTCCGGCGCCGGTACGGCCAGGATCGCGCCCTCGTCTTTCAAGGCCTGGCGAAGCGCTCGCTGCGGCCGCTCGATCAGTGCGCCGTCGAAGACGATCCGAAGATCCTCTTCTGGGTGCGCTATGCCTACGATGGCGAGCGGCGACTTCGCATCGAGGAGCGATCCGACGGAACGCGCATCGATCTCGATCTCGACGCTGCCGGACAGATCGTGGAGCGTCGCGTTCAGCGCAAGGGCGCGCCGGCCGAGGTCGAGCGGTGGGCCTACGACGCCGTCGGCTCGCCCAAGGTCGCGGGGGCGCGGTATGACCTTCTGCACCGGCCGATCGAGCTTCTCGGCGAGCGGCTCGAGTACGACGATGCAAGCCGGCTCGCCGCTCGTCACGACGACTCCGGTACGACGCGCTATCGCTGGGATGCGAACGACAACTTGATCGGCGTCGACGGCCCGAGGCGTCGCATCGAGATGCGGTACGACGCACGCGGTCGGCGCTGCGAGAAGGCGGTGTTCGAAGGCACGAAACGGATGAAGAAGATCCGCTACGTCTGGTCGAACAACACGCTCTTGCACGAGATCGACGAGAGCGGCCGGACGCGCACCTACATCCGCAAGCCCCTCGAGTGGACGCCGCTCGGTCACGTGGACTCGACACCAGACGGCGTCGCGCAGGCGATCTTCTATCTGCAGGGCGCGGCCGACAGCGTGGACCTGGCGATCGATGCGACGGGCAACATCGTCTGGGAGCCCAACCTCACTGCGTACGGCGTGGCCCGGCCTACCGTGGACACCGTCCCCGTCTCCTGGCGCTTCGCGAACCAGGAGTTCGATGAGGACGTGGGCCTCGTCTACAATCGCATGCGCTGGTACGAGCCGCGCCTGGCGACGTACGTCACCCCCGACCCGCTGCGACTCCAGGGGACGTTCAACCCTCGCGACTACGTCGAGAATCCGTGGGTCTTCTCGGATCCCATGGGGCTGACGCGGCGTCCGTCTTCGGAGCCGTCACCAGGGGCGCCGGGCGGCCCGCCTGCCAATCACCCGAACCGGCCTCCGCGTCCTGCCAGCACCGCGGACATGAACCGCGACTATCTCGCCGCCCCCGGGCATTGGGCGACCGACGGCAATCCGGGCGGGCCACCCGGCTGGATCGATTGCCCGGCGAGTCACTTGAACGAGAGCGGCAACTGGGGGTCGTCGAGCGACCCTACGTCGATCCGTTCCCGCATCGATGCAGCCGGAAGCCAATACGGCTGCCACACGTGCGGGTCGCGCGACCCCGCAGGTCCGGACGGACCAGCCGGGAGCGTGGCGCACTGGACGCCGGACCACGTGCCGCCCTGCAACAGCTTCAACCACGGCACGCCCCGCGGCGACGATCTCGCGCCGTATCCCAGTCGGCCCTGGGCGGGCTCGGTGCGTCTCTATCCGCAGTGCCGCCAATGCAGCAACTCGCAGGGCGGTCTCGAGAGTCATGCAACGGATGCCCAGCGCGAGGCGTCGCGCAGACGCGTCGTCGCCAACAACCGCGCGCACAGCGGGCTCACCGTCAACTCTCCGCGCACCTGACCATGACTTCATCACGCGGCGCAGGGAGCAAGCGGAGCAAGGCAACGACAGGGAAGAAGAAGCCCGTCGCACCGCGAGCGCCGGCGCCGCCTCCTCCTCCGGTCGATATCGATCCGTCGGTGGGCGGCGGCGCGCTCTCGGCCGGCGACCGGGCCTGCGGTCTCGAACGAATCCGCGAAGGGTTCGCCGAATCGGCCGCGTACGATCGCCTGTTCGCGCTGGGCTGGCCCAAGATCGTCCTGACCGGCGGAGAGACGCCCACACTCGAGGAGCGAATCGCCCTGGCTGGCGTAGGCGTCATGCGGAGACGCGTGTGGCCCGCCGCAATCCTCGGTTCGCTCGTGCGCTTCTGGACGGCCTCCTCGCAGGTCGCGTACGGCATGGACGCACACGGTCGCGGCGCCACCTTCGACGATCGAGGGCGACCGATGCCGTCCGCGCAAGGGCGCGCGATCCTGGAGGACGAAGCCCCTCTCGGCATCGCCGAAGCCGAGCGCCTGCTGGGCGAGCTCGTCGGGCGAAGCTGGGGTGAAATCGCGGTCCTGCGCAACGTCCTCCGCGTCGTCGAGGCAGCCATCGGCTCGGCGGCGACAGTCGACATCGTCGTCCGAGCGATGGAGGCGTGGCCCCCCGAGGTCTGGACCGGGACGCGTCACCTCCAGTATCACACGGTGTTGGAGGTCTCGGCGCTCTTCGACCGTGTGACGTCCAAGGAACGAGGCGCGGTCACGGAACGACTGGAGCGCGTATTCGAGCGAGTCGTTCGGGCCGCATTCGGCGCCGACGTCCCCCCGCCGCGCGGCGCAGCCGAGCATGCTCCTCCGTTGCGACCGCTCGATATGGTGCTCCACAGCGTCGAAGGGGCGAAGCGAAGCGGCATCGGCGTGCCGAAGCACCCCATCGGGTGGAGCGAGCTCGGGTGGATTCGCGATGGCGGCGATCTCATCCTGGACGCGATGAAGAACGGGAAGGCGACGGCGACGCTCCCGGACGTACGGCGTGTCTTCGAGGGGGGGGAAGAGACCCTGGACGTCGAGGCGCGCGCGTGGCGTACGATCGAAGAAGCGGATGATCAACGTGTCATGATCGACACCTACGGCGTGCTCGCCAGCCCGCGTGTCGTGGGGCTGTTCTTGGACATGGCGGCGAACAGCAAGGTGAAGGCCGAGGCCCGCGCCTGGTTCCAGCGCCGGGCTGACTTCGCCAGACCCGAGCTCGAGAGGCTCGCCCGCGGTCGCGGTCCGCTCGCCGCCGAGGCCGAGAAGCTATCGGAGAAAGTCGGGGCCCAGCGAAGCCCTTCCACGCCGAAGGGCAACGCGGCGCCGCCCAACCGCAAACCGCGAGGCTGACGCCATCCGATGCGAGCCGAGCACCAGCTTCACTTCAGCTTGGCGAGCAGCTTCTCGTAGCTCTGCTTCTGGTGGTCCTTCGTGGCCGACTTCACGAGCGGCTCGACGGCGCCGCGCAGCTTGGTTTTCTGCGCGTCGTTGAAGGCGCCAGTCTCGACCAGGCGCTGGAAGTACACCACGTCCGCGCCGATGAAGCCCTTGTCGTAGCCCTCCGGCTCACCGGCTCGCGCGACGACGACCTCGACGACGCGGTCGAGCTTGTCCTTGCAGTGTCCGTCCATGCGGCTCATCGAGTCGGTGCCTCGCGCCCACGGTCCCTTCTTCGTCTCCACCAGCTTGGCGAACGCCTCACACGCCTCGGCGGACTTGGACTTCGCGCGCTCGAGGATGCGGAGGGCCGGATCGTGCGCCTTGCCCTTCTGGAGCAGCTCGAACGCGAGCGCGACCGCGTCGGCCGCGGGCTCGGTGTTCGCTGCTCGCGGCACGAGCGTGCTCACGATCTGGCCCAGGTTGTTCTGCCCTGAGTCCTTGTCGATGAGCGGCTTGGCAAGCGCGACGAGCTTGGCGGTCATGCCTTGTTTCGTCGGGTCGAGCTGCTCGATGGCCGAGAACATCGCGACGCGGACGCCCGCGCTCGTCTCCGTGCCCGCCTTCTCGATGGTCGTCGCCAGCAGCCCCTTGGGATCGGCGACCCCGTCGCCGTAGCTCGAGATGCACTCGTACCCGGCCTCGCGCACGCTGTCGTCCTTCTCGGCCGTGACCTCGACGCAGGCGGACACCAGCTTCTTCATCTTCGTCTGCTGGACGTCGTCCTCCTCCACGAACTTGTCGCGGAAGCTCTCCCAAGCCGTGGTCGCCTCACACTCCTGGCGGTAGCCGTCCTCGCGCTTGCACGACGAGAGCTTCTTCAGCTCGGCGACCACGGCAGGATCACCCTTCGGTGTTTCCGTCTTCGCGGCCGCGGAGCCGCTCGCGGCGACGCCGCTCGCGGCGGCGCTGGTTGCGCCTCCGCCCTTCGAGTCACCGCAGGCGACGAGGCTCAGCGTGAGACAGGCGACTCCTACCAGCGCGCGGCCCGGACAAACTCGGTGCTTCATGGTGCCCCGTGTACGACGCCGGAGCGCCAACCTTCCCCCAAGATTTCACGGAGATGTCTTCTGGGGGCCGCTCGCCGGAGCCCACCTCTGCTCGAGCGCGTCCCGGCTACCGAGCACGCTATGCTCCGCGCATGCGCCGATTGGGCCCAGCGTTCTCGAGCTTCACGCTCCTCGCGATCCTTGCTGTGTGTGTCGGGTGTCAGCCAAAGCCGGAGGCGAGCGACGCGCGCCCGTCGGAGACACAAGCCGCCGACGCTGCGGCGTCGGCCGAGCCTGCGGCCGCGGCGAGCGGGCCTCTGGTGAAGCTCGAGGGGAACCGATCCGACGTACTCGAAGGCGCGAACGAGATCGCAGAGAAGGGTGACGACGCGACGAAACGTGCCGCGGGGCCCATCCTCGTGAAGCGCATCCGCGCCATGCGTGAGGCGGCCTTCCGTGAGGAGCTCCGCCCGCTGGTCGAGAAGGCGAACGCGGCCTCCAAGCTGGAGCCGACGCCCGAGCAAGTGGAGGGGCAGCTCCGGCAATACCAGGAGGAGGAAGTGATCAAGCTCGTGAAGACCACCGGCAAGATCGGCGGGCCCGCGATTCTTGCCTACCTGGTCGAGCTCACGCAGGAGAAGGAGGCGTCGCGAGAGATTCGACAGGCGGCCATCGAGGCGCTCGAGCCACTCCGACCTTCTCTCGACCCGGCCGCCGTCGCCGCGGTGGACTCGGCGCGAGCGGCGCTGAGCGGGCCGCCTTCGGGCAAAGTCGCGGTGGGCGAGGCCAGCGTCGCAGGCGGCACGGTTGCCGACGCGAGCGCCGTGGTCGCGGGCATGGCCCCTGGCTTTCGCCGGTGTTTCATCAAGGGCTTGAAGGAAGACCCCACGATGAAGGGAACGGTCCGCGTCACTGCGAAGATCGGCAAAAACGGCGAGGTCCTCGCGGCCAGCCTGTCTGGAGGCGGGACGCTCTCCTCGGCCGTGACCGAGTGCGTCGCCGCGCGCGTCACGAGCGCGCAGTTCTCGGCGCCCGCGGGCGGCTTGGCCACGATCGTCATTCCGGTGACCATGACGCCCGAGTGAGGGATGTGGTGCTCGGCGCCGGTGGGCGTGTGAATCAGCGCCGCGCGCTCGCCCTCCTGTAGACGAGCACCGCAATCACGATGGCCCCGACCGCTGGGACTACCGCGAGCCACATCATCAAGCTTGCGCCCGCAGAGGTCCCGGTCGCGGAGAGCCCGGCGCCGACGAGAAGGAGGCCCGAGAGGAAGAAGCCGATCAGGAGGACCACGGCCGCTCCGACACACCCGAGGCCCCGGCCGATGGGCGACCTCGCCGGGCGGGCGCCGGGAGGCGCCCTTTCGTCCGTCCACTGGGGCTCGGGAGTCACTGCTATCATGTTATCCCGGGTGCGTGGTGGTCGCGACGCCTCCCCTGACAGAGCCCGGCGACGCCGAGCGACCGGGGCCGAGCGCTTCGCGATCGTCCCCGCCTCGGCGGACGATCGCGTCTACAGGGCGAGCGGTCCCGGTTGGACCGGCTGGCGGACGTTGGTGTAGTCGCCGAACGTGTCACCGGGGATGCCAAACGCATTTGTCATGGTGACAGCCAGGTTGTGATTGCCCGGCTGCGACTCGTTGCCGTAAGGGTTGGTCGGGTCGGACGCGTAGTTGACGTGACGGCCCAGCGCCGCGCCGCCGGCGTTGCCTGCCATCACGACGGCGAAGTTGTCGGACGAGTGCCCCCCACCGTGGCCGAAGTCGCAGGCCCAGAGGACCATCGTGTTGTCGAGCGCGGTGCCTTCGCCTTCGTCGATCTGATCGAGCTTCTGCAAGAGTCGCGCGAAGAGCGCGCCGTACCAGGCGTTGATCGCGGTGAAGGCGGCGCGCGCGGTGCCGATCCCTTGGTCCGACGCGCGATGCCATGCGCCGTGGTAGTTCTCCCCGGCGAACGTCTCGGCGAGGTTGGGGTGGCTGACGTGGCCCCAGGCGTTCTCTTCGAGGTCGTGGATCCGGATGGTGCCGACGTCGAAGACGTTGCAGGCGATCGCGTACGCCAGGATATCGATCTGAGCTTCCGCAGCGCCGCGGTGATCCAGACCGGTCAGCCCCACGTCGAGCCCGTCTGCGCACGCCAGCGGCACCGGGCCCGTGACTCCGCCGTCGAGGGATTGCTCGACCTCGCGGATCCGCTCTGCGTGAGCCTCGAGCCGAGCGCGATCTGCCGCGGACACGCGTCCCTGGAGCCGATTGAAATCCTGAAGGACGCCGTCGAGGACGCTTCGGCGCCGGAGGCTGAGGTAATCGACGCTCGGCGCCGGCTCGCTCCCGTCGGGCGGCCCATTGGGGAACACGGTGTCGAAGGCGAGCTGCGGCTTGATGATGGACGGGATCTGCTCGTCGTCGCCGGACCAGAAGACCCGCTCGTGCTCGTCGCTCAAGCCGTTGGAGTCGGCGTTCGTGCTGTTCGTGGACACCCCCAGGTCGAGGCGGCGCGCCAGCCCACCGTCTTGCATGTGGCGGGCGATGACGTGCTCGACCGAAGGCGTCGTGCCATGGGTGACGCCGTATTGGTCGGCCACCAAGGGAGTGCAGGTGAAGAGGGAGGGGGTCCCGGGGTGGCCACTCTCGATCTTCATGTTGAGGCCGGTGATGACGAGCGACTTGTTCACCAGGTCCACGTCGGCGATCGGCTGCAGGATGGCTCCCAGGCTCATGTTCGGGCCGGGAACGAACTCCTCCATGATGAGCCCATGGCCGTGGAAGAAGGTCACGAGCCGGCGCGGCATTCCGGCCTGCGGCGTCCAGGCGAAGCTCGGCTTGGGGCGGGTCAGCGATTCGAGGAAAGGCAACGCCAGCGCGGCGGAGCCGCCCATCAGAAAGCGCCGCCGGCCGCGGCTCTTGACGAGGTGATCCGGTCGATGGCCCATGTCAGAAATCCTCGCGATGGGTCAGAAGGGGGGAGGCGGCGATCTCCAGGAGCAGGGCGCGGATGGAGACCGGCCCGTGCTCGGCGACGCGTTCGACCTCACGCAACGCATCGCCGGTCGGATGATGGCCCGTCGACCATTCGACCCACCGCGACGCGTAACAGGTCTGTGCTTGCGGCTGCGCGGCGAGGGCGGTGAGAAGCTCCGCCGCGGACCCGTAGCTGACGGCTTGCGGAACGATGCCCTCCTCGAGCTGGCCGGACGGGTCGATTCCGACGCCATCCGGGTAGCTCTGTCGGTAGGCCCCGATTGCGTCGAACACCTCGAAGGAGATCCCGATGGGGTCGATGGTGTCGTGACAGGCCGAGCATTTCGGCTTCGAGGCGCGATCCTGGACGCCCACCATTTTTCCGGAGGTGGCGTCGGGCGGAATGGGGACGATTTCGTCGGCGATGTTCGCGGGCACCTCGAGCTTCTTGCAGAGGTACTTCTCGATGACGGCGACGCCGCGGTGCACGAGCGAGGACTCGCCTTGCCCGGCTGTGTTCGCCAGGAACAGCGGTCGGCCGAGGATGCCGGCGCGATCGTCGAGGGGGCGCAAGACCCAATCGTCGGCTCCGGACGACGAGCCGGAGATCCCGAACAAGGCCTCGAGGCGCGTGTTCACGAACGTCTCGCGGCCAGCCAGGAGGTCCTGCACCGAGCCTTGCGATACGGCGCGCTGAACGTACAGGTCGAACTCTCGGTCCATGTCGGCCGCCAGCGCAGGATCGAAGGTCGGATAGATCGAGGTGTTTTTGCTGAGGCTGGTGGCCTGGTCGACGTGTAGCCACTCGCGATGGAATCGCGAGATGACCACCTCGGCTCGTGGGTCGTCGAGCAGCCGTTCGGCTTGTGCTCGAATCTGCTCGGGTGTCTGAAGCTCGTCGCGATCGGCCGCATCACGGAGCGCGGCGTCGGGCATCGTGCCCCACAAGAAATACGAGAGCCGCCCGGCGATCGCGTGAGAGGTGAGCTGGCGTGAGTCGGGGCGCGTCTCGTTGGAGAGGTACCAATGGTTGGGGCTCTGAAAGGCGAGCTCCACCAACGCCCGGACTCCGTCCGTGGACTCTTCGGGCTGCGCCATGGCGCCCTCGTAGACAGCCTGGAAAGTCGCCAGCTCGTCCGAGGTGAGCGGTCGCCGGTACGTCAGCCGACCGAGGCGCGACGCGAACTCGCTCACACACTCGTCCCAGGCCGGCGTGGGCGTACAGCCCAGCACCGCGGGTGCGTCTTCGACGAAGAGGGCCGACACCGACTCGGCCCACGTCATGATGCTGAGGATCTGGGTCGTGCCGAAGTTGCCCGAGTCGGCGGTGTTCGAGAACGAGTAGCGGACGTCCGGAGGTGCGAGGAGCAGGTCGTCGGCAGCCCCCGCGACGCCCAGCTCGGTGAGGATGTCGTCGAGGGTCTGCTCCACCTCGATGCTGGATAACCTGCGAGAGTCGGGGGACCCGAGCACGTCGCCCGCAGGCTCGTCGGTCGAGCCGGGGTCGTTCCCGTCCCCGATCAGACCCGTGCAGCCGGCGGCGCCCATCGACGTCGAGAGAGCGGACAACACGAGCACGACGGCGCCGAGGCGCCCTCCGCGCAAGGCCGGTCCGCGAACCACGCTTCGGACTGTCGTCGATCGCATCCGGTCGACTCCGCAAGCAACGGGTGCGCCAGCCCTCCTCGAAGTCGAACGCGTGCGCTCGCGCGTTTGCGTTCGAGGGACTGCGACATGGCAAGGTCACGCGGCGGCTCGGGTGCCCCTCGGCTGTCGCACCGTCGGCCTGGCAGCCCGCTGTCGCCCCGCGCGACGGGCGGCGTGGTCATCGCCCAGCTCGGTTATGCTGGCCCGCATGCGACACGCGCCCACGCTCCTCGCCACGGCCGGCCTCCTCTTCTCCGCGCTCCTTTCGGTGGGCGCGTGCGGAGACGACGACAGCGCGTCGAGCGGGGCTGGCGCTGGCACAGCCGGTGGCACGACGACCGCCACCGGCGCGACGACCGGCACGTCGACCGCGTCGAGCGCGAGCAGCGGGGGCAGCACGACCGGCTCCGGCGGCGGAGGCGGCGGGAACCTGAGCCCGGGCTGCACCAGCGGTCGCGGTCTCGACGAGGGCGAGCACACGTTCCAGCTCGACGGCTTCGACCGGCGATACATCCTTCGTCTTCCGTCGAACTACTCGCCTGACGAGGCGTGGCCGCTCGTGCTCGCGCTCCACGGCAACGGCGGGAGCGTGGCCTATTGGGACACGACGAGCGGCAACCAGAACATCCGCGCGGTGCTGGAGGACAAGGCGGTGTTGATCGTCGCCGAAGCGATCGAAGGCAACTGGCGCGACTACGACGCCCCGCCGGAGACCTGGCCCGAGCGGATCGAGCTCGAGCTCGCGTACTTCGAGGAGGTGATCGCTCAGGCCAAGACCGATCTCTGCATCGACACGTCGGCGATCTTCTCCATGGGGTTCAGCGGCGGCGGCTCGTTCTCGGGTGTGCTCGGCTGCCGGCGTGACGACATCCGCGCCATCGCCGTGGGCGGCTCCGTCATCTACTTCGAGGAGGCGGACTGCGTTCACACGCCCGCTGCGTGGATCACCATCGGCGCGCAAGAGCAGAGCCCCGAACGTACGGCGTTCCGCGACTTCTTCCGTGATCGCGCCGGCTGCGACGCCACCAGCGTGGATACGCCGCCCGACCCTTGCGTCGCCTACGACGGCTGCGACGTCGCGACGCCGGTGCATTACTGCGAGCACCCCGACGGCCACATCTGGCCCAGCTTCGGGAGCCAGGCGATGTGGGACTTCTTCTCGGCCTTCGTGGAGTGAACGGCCGACCACCGCTCGCGGAGAGAGCCGAGGTGCCGCGTCACATCGCGGTCAGCTTCACGACGCCTGCGCTGGGGAGGTCTACCGTCACCGTGGCGACCTCCGAGGAGCCGGTGATCTCGAAGCCTTCGGGCATCTCGCAGACCGACGAGCCGCAGACGCACTCCTGGTCTCCCGAAGCGCTCGGATCGCGGCACTGGTTGTAGATGAAGTAGGCGCCGCGCACCTCGTAGGTTCCCTCGGCGAGGGGTTTCTTCTGGAAGCAGACACCTTGGTAACCGGTGTCGTCGGCTGCGCAGGACGAATCCATCTCGACGGGCCGGTACTCGCCGGAGCGCCACTCGAACTCGTACGAGAAGCCCGATTCGATCCGGACCAACGGCTCCGCCAGACAGGCGCCTCCGCAATCCGACGGGAGCGCGCCTTGATACTGGGAGCACGTCTGGCCGCAGCCGGGCGGGTCGATGGCGAGGTCGCTACCGTCCTCGGCGATCGCAAAATCCGGCCGGCCGGCGTTGCAAACGTCGCTCGGGCCCCAGACGAAGATCGGCTGCGTCCGCTGGTTCACCCATGCGATGACGATCGTGTCGCCCTGCCTATCCTCGAAGGAGTCGCACCCCGACGAGCCGCCGCCCGCGTCCCCGTCCCCGTCGTCGCCGTCGAGCGTCTTCGCGCACGTGCCCATCGATGAGAGCGCGACGGCACCGAGGAGCGCGAGCAACGCCGCTCGGCCAACCCGGGCGCCGCTCGAGGTCGCGAACGGAGATGGCGTCGACATCGGCGCCAGCATACCGTCGCCCCGCCGCGGAGTCTGCGGCCTTCCGGCAGACCATTGCGGTCAGCCCTGCGCCAAGTCGTGACGATCCGGACGCGGTAGCTCCGCGCGGGCGATCGCGTGGAGGACGGCCATTGCCGCGAAGGTGCCGACGATCGAGGACCCGCCGTACGAGACGAACGGCAGCGGGACGCCGAGCACGGGGAGGAGGCCCAGCTCGCCGCCGACGTGGAGAGCCATCTGAGCCGACAAGATCAAGAGGAGAGCGCCGGCGGCGCCGGCGGTCGCGCGGCCGGTCGCGCGCGGCGCTCGCACGAGCGCGAACAGCAGCGCGCCGAAGCCGAGCGCGACCGCGGTCGCGCCGAGCACGCCGGCGTGCTCCACGACCGAGAGCAACGCGAGGTCCGTGTGCATCGCGGCGCCCGGCTGCTCGGGTGACGGGATGGAGGTGAAGGCGAAAGCGGCGAGCGCCGCTCCGATCCCCAGCGCCGCGCCGTGAGCGAGGCGCACGGGACCCCGTGCGCCGACGAGTGCGACGACCGACAGGACGAGCAGCGGCTTCACGAGCTCCGCCGGCATGACGGCGATGCCGATGAGCGGGACCCGCCAGAATCCGCTGGCCGACCAGACGGTCGCTGCGGCGACGCACGCGACGAGCATGGGCGCTACGCGGGCCGCTCGAGTCAGGCGTGAGCCGGGCAGGGACGCGACCGCGAAGAACACGGCGGTGCCGACGGCCAGCCAGAGGGCCTGGCTCGCCGCGAGGCTCGCCGCACGAAGCGCGACGAGCCCCGGGACGGCGACGAGGAGCGGAGGCCAGGCGCTCGCGAGCGCCCCATCTCGCTCGACGCGCGAGAGGAGGAACGCGAACGTGAGGGCCACCGTAGCCGCGTATCGAACGGCGAGCCGAGCCCGCGTCGCCCCGGTCGCGGCAGCGTGATGCTCCGCCAACCAATCAGCCAGGGCAGGGGCCACGTATCGCTCGGCGGGACTCCGGCCGAAGAGGAACGCGGCGGCTCGGAGCGTGGTTGATGCTGCGTGCTCGAGGGTCTTCATCGCACCGCCTTGCCTTCCGCGAGCGCCATCGAGAGCGCCTCGCGAGCCTTGAGGGCTGCCTGGCCGAGGGCCGTCACGCGATAGAGCCGGCGCGGCATCCCTGGTTGTCCGGCCGAATCGGGATCGGGCCGCGACGTGACGAACCCCTTCTCCTCCATTCGGCCGAGCGGTCGGCAACTATTTTCTCCGACGATCTCGCTGTTGCGGGGAGGCGGCCACGCGTCGCATCATGCCGCCGCTTGAAGCACGGAATCGCTCCTCGGGCCCTCGCTGCGCAGGTCGTCAACACCGCATCCTGGTCGCTTCGCCTCGGCACCCCGTCCGGCACGTCGGTCGCGGCGCACACCATCCGCGACGCAGGGCGGATCGAAGAGGTCTGGCGTGAGCGCCCGCGTGATCTCGACTACCTGCGGCTCCTCCTGTCCGCGCATTTCCTCACCGTCGCGACGTTCTGCCCGACCGACGTCGATGCGCGGATCCGACACCACATCTGGGCCGAGATGGGGGATGCGGACGAGCTCCGCCGTGCGGTCGACGTCGTCGACGAGATCGCGGCCCTCGATCCTCGGTGGGTCTCGGCTCGAGTCCTCACCGATGGCGGGGACGAGGCGCCGCGAAACAAGACCCTCTCCGGGCACGACGGCGAGTGGTTCAGCGTGCGGGCAGGCGCGCTCGGACAGGGCCTCGTTCTCGGGGCGCCGGCGGCAGACATCGCGGCCCGGCTCGAGGCTGCCATCGAGGACGAGCTCGCGCGCGAGGCGGCGATGTTCGAGGCGCGCCTCGCCGGCGGCGACATGGTGGAGACGCTCTCGGCGGCCACCGTCCTCGCCCACAACGTCGGGGATCTCTCGCGTGTCGTCGAGGCCTGGCCCAGGAGCGCGGGCGTGGTGGAGGTTCAGCGGCGCTACACGCGGCTCGGCCACGAGCCCGATCGCAGCCGCTTCAACGGCGCGTTCTACGTCGCGGGCGCCATCAACAAGAGCGTGATGGCGATCGAGAACCACCGCTTCCTCGCCCTGCGTGAGGCTCGCGTCCTCCGACGTTCGCGCGACCTGCTGTTGCCGATCGGACCCTTCTTCTACGAATGGGGCAAACACGTCGCGCGCGCCCTCGAGACCGAGAAGGAGCGCGGCGAGGTCCTCGGCGCGCTGGTCGAGACCCACCTCTCGCGCAAAGAGCAGCAGGGCGTGCTGCGCGCGATCGCGGGGATGGCCGAGAGCAACGTCGGCCCCTGGGACGACGTCGTCGCTTGTATGCCGGCTCGCCTCCGCAAGATCGCGACGACCGGCGACGTGCAGGCGGCCGTCAAGACCCCGGAGCGAGCGTTTCTGGCCCGGCTCGAGAACCGCTATCGAGCGGCCGTCAAAGAGGCGACGAGCGCCCGCGGCGAGCGACGATGACGCGCGCTCCTGTCCGCGGAGGCGACAGCCACAACTTCGGCCGGCGCGTCACCCTCCAGGAAGGCTCCGTCGTGAAGCCGCGAACGTTGCTGTGGGAGTGGCTGCTGCTCGCGGTCGAGAGCCCATTGCGTACGAAGCTCTCGGAGCTCGGCGCGGACGTCTTCGATTTCCTGCCGAGCTTGCGATTTGCGTCGCACGACACGCGGGGCGGAGGCGAGGTCGAGCGTGCCTCGCTCGAACCGCTCTCTCCGGACACCGATTCGAATCACCTCGCACACGTGACGGGCCGCGCGATCGCGCTCTACACCTGGCTCGGTCTCTCCGATCTCCATTGGGAGAACCTGGTGCTGGGCGAGCGAGAAGGGCGCATCGTCTTCGGCCCGCTCGACGTCGAGATGATCCTCGACGACCTCGAGCTACCGACCCAGACCAAGCTGCTGCCCGAGGCCGACGACGACATCGTGGATGTATGCCGGCACGCGTGCGGCGCTCGGCGCGTGCTCGCGTTTCTCGGCAAGCCGATCGGCCCCGAAGCTCTGGTGGCGATGGTCGCGGGCTATCGTCGTGCCCTTGGTCTCCTCGACAAACACACGGCCGCCATCGCTGCGGTCTTCGAGCAGCTGCCCGGGCTCGCCGACGCCCCCATCCGCGTGCTGCTCCGAGGTACGGACGAGTACGTAAGGGCCAAGACGACGGCCGTTTGGCCCCCGCTCCTCGACGCGGAGAGAGAGCAGCTCGCCCGAGGGGACATCCCCTACTTCTTTCGTCTCTACGGCCGCCCCGAGATCCGGTTCTTCACCGAGCCTTCCCTCACCAGATCCGAGGCGCTCCCCCTCCAAGGGGACGTTCCGACGCTCGAGCCCCTGCTCGACGTGTCGAAAGAGCTCCGCTCGCCGAAGCGCAAGCTGCTGCGAGAGCAGGGGCTCTTCGCGCTGATCGGCGCGTTCGACCATCGCTCGTTCAAAGGGCGACACACGTTCGAGGACGTCGGCATCACCTTTCGTGGCAGGACATTGATCGCAGAGCTCGGGAGGGACGAGCTCGAGACGGAGCGCGACGTGGGGCGGTTCGTCGCGAGCGTCTATTTGCCTTGCACCTGCGGCGAGACGCGCGACGTGTTCGTTCCGGCGGTCACGATGTGCGATGCTTCGCCGCGTGGAGCTCGCCGCCTGTGAGACATGCCAGCGACCGACGGTCGCGTGCGTCTGCGATCGCATCGTCCAGTTCGAGACGTCGCGTCGTGTCCTGATCCTTCAGCACCCTCAAGAGAAGGACGCCGTGCTCGGATCGGCCCAGATCCTCACCGCCAGCCTTCCCCAAGCGAAGCTCGTGATCGGTCTGTCGTGGCCCAACTTTGCGGCAGCGCTCGGCGAGGAGGGGGTCAACCCCAAGAAGTGGGCCGTGCTCTTCCCCGACAAGGAGGCGGAGGGCGAAGGCGCCGTCGGTCGTGGTGGTCAGGTCATCGAGCCGAACGCGCTCGAGGGCATCGTCGTGCTCGATGGCACGTGGTCCAAGGCGAAGACGCTCTGGTGGCGCAACCCCTGGCTGCTCAAGCTCAACCGCCTCACGATCAAGCCGAGCGAGCCCTCGATCTATGGTCGGCTCCGCGCCGAGCCGAAGCGAGAGTACGTCTCGACGCTCGAATCGGTCGCCGCGGCGTTGACCCTGTGCGGGGAGCCGCCCGAGATCGAAGCGCAGCTGAAGCGTATCTTTCGAACGATGGTCCAGCGTGTCCGGGACGCGAAGATCATCCCGCCCCCGGCTCGTCGTCCTCCGGGGCGGCGGCCCACGGGACGGAAGCCGGCGCCTTAGGTTGCGAGTCCGTCTGCGCGGGGTTACACGAGCCGGATGACGACGGCCGATCTCGACCTGGTCGTGATTCACGAGCATCCCGAGTGGCAGAAGCCGCTCTTCTCGGTCCTCGAGCGCCGTGGCGTTCGGTTCCGTCCTTTCGATCTCAAGTCGGCTGCGTTCCTGGAGGAGGAGGCGCCCGTCGCGCCGCTCTACTTCAATCAGGCCAGCCCGAGCGCGTACGTGCGCGGCAACACCCGCGCCGTGCCGCTCGCGCTCGCGCTCATGAAGAACCTGGAAGAGAAGGGCGCGCGTGTGCTCAACGGCTCGAGGGCGTTTGCGCTGGAGCTCTCGAAGTCCGCGCAGGCCGCCCTGCTCCGCCGGCTCGGTCTGCGCGGCCCGCGCACGCTGGTGTTCAACGACGTGGCGGCCGTCGAGCGGTACGCCGCGAGCTTCCCCTGGCCGGCGCTCGTGAAGCCCGAACAAGGCGGGAGCGGCGCGCGCATGTTCCTCGTGGAGAGCTACGAAGAGCTCGTGCGGCTCCTCGCGCTCCGCCCCGAGATCTGGCTCCCCGACAACCTCCTGCTCCTCCAGGAGAAGGTCCCCTACGACCCCTCCTTCGGCATCGTGCGCCTCGAGATCCTCGGCGGGGAGCTCCTCTACGCGATGCGCGTCGTCTCACACGGGAGCTTCAACCTCTGCCCCTCGGAGATCTGCAACCCGGAGGACGGCGAAGAGGCCATGTGCGCCGTCCCGGAGACGCCGCCGGCCGCTCCGGTCGAGTTCCATCCGTACAAGGAGGTCTCGCGGGAGGCGGTCGAAGGCGCGCTCTCGATCGCGCGTGCCGGCGGGCTGGACGTGGCAGGCATCGAGCTCATCGAAACGCCTGACGGTCCTGTCTTCTACGACGTGAACGCGAACTCCAACCTGCGGGCTCCGATCGCCGCTGCGTTCGGCTTCGATCCGTTCCAGCGGGTCGCGGACTTCCTGCTCGCCGAGCGCCGCAAGCTCGGCTGAAGCCCGGCATGCGCAGCGTCTCCGCCTCGTCGACCATCCATGCGCCCATCGGTCGCGTCTGGGCGATCCTCGCGGACCTGTCTCGGTACCCCGAGTGGAGCCCGTTCGTTGTCGCGGTGGAGGGTCGCGCCGCCGTCGGCGAGACGGTGACGCTGGTCGTGGCGATGACCCCCGGCCGTTCTCCGATCCGCCAGCGCGAGACCATCCGCCGGTGGGACGAGGGGCGGGAGATCGTCTGGGGAACGGTCCTCGCGCACCCGCTCGTGCTCCGAGCGGAGCGCTACCAGCGGCTCACCGCGATCAGCGAGCGCGAGACGCGTTACGAGACGGCGGACGTGTTCGAGGGCCTGCTCGTCCCGGTCGTCTTGGGCCTGTACGGCGCGCGGATCCAGATGGGGTTCGACGCAACCGCCGCCGCGCTCAAGGCCCGGGCGGAGTCTTGAGCCCAGTCGAGGCCTGGCGCTCAGCCGCCGTTCGCGCGTGAGAGGGGCGCGAGCACCTCCCGGGCGAAGTCGTCGATCGAGCGCGGCGAGTGGCCGCTCACGCGCTGTACCCCGTCCGTCGTGAAATCGCCCCAACCACGCGAATAGGCCGCGCAGTAGTCGCGGAGGATGCCCGCGGTCCATTCGTCGGCGCCGTACCTGCGAACGGTGTCCGCGACGGCCTCCGGCGGGACGGGCACGTAAGCGACGTCACGCCCGATGGCACGGCCGATCGCTGCTGCGACCTCGTGGTAGTCGATGCTGGCGGGCCCGGTGAGCTCGATCGTCTCCCCGTCGAAGGCTGCGCTCGTCGCGGCGCCGACCACACAATCCGAGACGTCGCGGGTGTCGATGATGCCCATGCGTCCCTCGCCGACGCCGAAGTAGATCTTGCCTTCGCCGACGATGCTCGCGATCGACGCGAGGACGTTCTGCGCGAAGAAATGCGGCCGCAAGATCACGGACGTGACGCCCCCCGCGCGGAGGGCTGCCTCCGTTCGGCCGTGCTGCCGGGTGTTGTCGGTCGGCCCGTCCACGTCGGCTTTGAGCGCGGAGACCCGGACGATCTTCCGGATGCCCGCGGCGCGAGCCGCGTCGAAGGAGGCGACGGCCTGCTCGTAGCCCCGCGCGTTTGCGGGTGTGATCGAGACGAGCACGTCCTGCCCCGCGAAGGCCTCGCGGAGAGAGGCCGGATCGTCGAACGACCCCGCCACCACACGTGCGCCGGAGCTTCGGAGCTCTTCGGCCTTCTTCGGATCTCGGGCGAGGACCGTGACGGCAGAGCCTCTCTGCAGGAGAGCGCGCGCGGCGCGGTCTCCGATCGTTCCTGTGGCTCCGGTGACGACGATGGATTGGGACATGGCTCGATTCCTCCTGGTCGGGTCGGGAGGCAACATGACGGCTCCGCTGCCGTTGTGGTAGTCATGACAATCGAGAAAGACTGTTGCATCAGCGCCAACGATTGCCATGGTCGACCTGAACCACGTCTCGCTCTTCGTGAAGGTCGTCGAGTCGGGGAGCTTCTCGACCGCGGCGCGGGCGCTCGGGGTGCCGAAGGCGACGGTGAGCCGTCAGGTTGCCCGACTCGAGGCGGACCTCGGCGTGCGCCTCCTGCATCGCACGACCCGCAAGCTCGAGCTCACCGCGCTGGGGCGTGGCTACTTCGAGGAGGTGTGTGAGGGGCTCTCGCGTCTGGCAGCAGCGAGCGAGGCGGTCTCCGCGACCCAATCGGTTCCCAGCGGCAGGATCCGCGTGGCTGCGCCCGTGGAGTTCGGCGCGCGCCAGCTGATGGATGTCCTGCCGGCTTTCTTGAAGGCGAACCCCAGGGTCGACGTGGAGCTGGTGCTCGCGGACGGGGTGGTCGATCTGGTGGCCGAGCGCGTGGATGTCGCGTTCCGGACCGGGCAGCTTCCAACCTCGAGCCTCGTCGCTCGCAAGATCGGCCCGGCGAGGCGCGTCCTCGTGGCCAGCCCGGAGTATCTCCGCGCGCGCGGCGCTCCGAGGCGGCTCTCGGATCTGAGAGAGCACGACTGTGTCGTGTTCGGGCCCACGTTGGATCGCGCCGTGTGGCGGCTCGACGGGCCCGACGGTCGGTCCGAGGTGCGCGTCCGCGGTCGGCTCGCGGTGGACTCCGCGCGCGCGGCGCTGCTCGCCGCGTGTGCGGGCGTCGGTGTGGCCCTCTTGCCCGACGGCGTGGCCCGCGAGGAGATCGACGCCGGCCGTCTTCGGCAGGTGCTCAAGCGGTACGCCGTCGAGGGCGGCGGCCTCTACCTCGTCTACCCGAGCAATCGCCACCCGTCGTCGGCGCTTCGCGCGTTCATCTCCTTCTACGAGGCCCGGGCCTCTATGATCTCCGCCGGAGGCACGTCGCGAGGGAGCCGTTGAGCGCGTCCGAAGAACAAGACAGGTCCTCCATCCTCGCGCGGCGAGCGCTCTTCGTGGCGTCCGCCCTCGCGAGCGTCACGCGCGCAGCCGTGTCGGAAGCGGAGGAAGCCGACGAGCCCTTGCCGGTCTGTCCCGCGAGCGAGCCGCTCCCCGGCGTGCTGGATGAGGCGAGGGCTCGGTTCTCCGCCGGGGCGGCGCGGGCCGCGGACGGGGCGTTCGAGGAGGCTTCGCAGCTCTTCCGAGAGGCTTATGGGCTCGTCCCGCGGGCGAAGGTCGCCGTCGCCGCAATGGACGCCGACGAGCAACGGGGCGCGCTCGTCGAGGCCTTCGAGCTGGGCACCGAGCACCTCCGCTGCTTCGGGCCGGAGCCCGCGATCGAAGAGAAGCTCCAGCGGCTCGCCACCGCCACCGCCGTCGTCGTGATCAGACTCGAAGACCCGAGCGGCGTCCTCGTCCGGCTCGACGACCGGTCGATCTCGCAGCGGCGCGCCCGAGACGGCGTTCGCCTGATGCCCGGCCGTCACGCGGTCCGCGTCGATCGAGATGGGGCGACGCTCGAGCGGGTGGTCGAGGTCCGCGCGGGCGAGCTCGTGGAGATCCGCTTCGGCGCGTTGCCGCCGCCGCAGCCTTGTTTGTCGCCGCCGTTCCCCTGTCTGTCGCCACCCCCGCCGCCTCCAGCGGAGGACACGTTGGTGCGACTGCAAGGTGGGGCGCTCGCGCCCGTGGTCGCGCTCGCGCCCTCCGGCTCGCCGATCGCGCTCGCCGGGACGGGCGCACATCTCGAGATCGCCGTCCAGCCGACGGACGGGGTCTGGCTCACCGCAGACGTCTTCGGAGGTGTCCTCGCGGCGAGAGACTTCGTCGGCGGCTTTGGAGGGGGCGGCGTCGACCTCGAGCTTCGACCGATCGAAGCCTACGGGCTCGGCTTCGGTTTTTCGGGCGGCTACCTCACTGCGTCGTCCGACCGGCCTCAGCGCCTCTTGAGCTCGGGTTTCTTCGGGCCGGTCCTCGTCCCCGCGTCGATCTTCGCCGGCCCATTTTTCCTGGAAGCGCGTGTCCCGATCTGGTTCTCGGAGGTCGCGGCCGACGGCGGAACGAGCCTCGGACTGGGCGTCGTCGCGCCCCACGTGGTCGTGGGTGTGGGCGCGCCGATCGCGAAGCGCGCGGCGCGCGTCGACGTCGCGCGTGAGGGATCCTCTCGATGCGAAGCGCCTCGGTCCGGCCGTGGTCGCGGAGGTCAGCCGCGTTAGCGGCGCGTGTGCTCGGCTCGAAGGGCCGCCATCAGCCGGGCGTCATGACCGAGACCACGCCCGTGGCGAGATGCAAGCAGGTGCCGCCCGCGACCGGCGTCGACTCGAACGTATCGGGGTCGATCGTGACCTCGACGAGCCTGACGTCCGTCAACGTGCCCGTGATGTTGCCGCTCAGGTGATCCGAGCTCGCGTCGATCTCGAACGTGCCGGACTGGGTGAAGAAGATGCGGCCGGCGGGGGAGGTCGGATCCTCGAAGTAGAGGAGGCACCGCGAGCAGGTCGCGTAGTTGTCGTCGGCGTCCATCGTCAGATCGAAGCTGCCGGTGGCTTCACCGTTGAACGCGGGGTCGTAGTCGGAGCCGTAGATCTCGATGGCGAGCTCGTCCGCCTCGACGTCGCCGAGGTCCGGCGTCGTCGGAGCGACGTAGTTTGCCGCAGCGCCGTCTGCAGAGCCGAGCACGAATTGCCCGACGGTGATCTCGATCGGGCTGGTGCAGTCCGCCATCCCGGTGGTCGTCGTGGCGGTCGTCGTGGCGGTCGTCGTGGCGGTCGTGGACGACTTGGTGGAGGTCGTGGTCGTGGCGCCCGTGGTCGTGGAAGCCGTGGTCGTGCCGCCGCCCGAGCCGCCGGTGCCCGAGTCGTCGCCGCACGCGAGCATGGTGAAGGGAAGAGCCGCGAGGACGAGGAGACATCGTACCGAGGGGAGGGGGCCTTGACGCATCCGACCGATGCTACATCAACGAGGGATCTCGATCTCGGCCACCTGCCTCGTCCGCCGCGCCGCCGGCTTGCACGGTATGGCCGTGGTGCTCGGGTTCTCGGGCGGGTGGTGGAGCACCTCGAACCACTGCAACGCGCGCACCTTTCCGCTCGGACCGCGCTCGAAGACGGGGACGTCGATGTATTCGCATTGACCCATCTGGCTCGCGTACGTCCCCGAGCCCTCCCAGAGGATGGAAGGAGGCTCCGCGACGAAGAGGAGCGCGGTCACGACGCTGCGGCTCAGGTAGTCCTCCCCGGTGTCGCAGCGGAGGTTGAGCATGGCGAGGCGCGGGTCCCCGAGCGACGGAAGGCCTTCCACCACCACGGACGCTGTCTGACATCCGGTCCGGACGCGTTGGTCCAGCTCGAGCTCGACTGCGCGCCCCGTCGGGCGGGCGACCTCGAGGTCGAGCTCCCAGCGCGATTGGCCCAGCTCGGGCTGCTCGATCTCGTGAAGCGTGGCTTCGAGGCGAAACCCGGCGTGGGCGTAGCGGAGCGGGTCGTCCTCGGGCACGGCGGGCTCTGCCGCGGCCGGCGTTGGGCTCATTGGGCTCGGCGCGGACGCCGGCGCGGGCAGGTTCACCGCAGCCGCCTGCGCGGAAGGAGGCGCCGTGCCATGCGGTCGCGCCGCCGAGCAGCCCACCGCGAAACAAGCGACGACGAGCACCCGAGCGACAGGCGAAGAAGGGATCACCTCCGGAGGTTACCGGAGCGCGGCGGCTTCGGCGGCTCGTGCTGAGAAGACGCAGCCGGCGCAGCGGCGGATCTCCACGGCTCGCCGGACGGGCGCCTCTCAGAAGCTGAGGCCGAGAAGCGCGAGCACGAGGCCGATGAAGCCGAGGACGCCCGCGGCCGTCCACGAGCCCGACCAGCCACGGAGCTCGACGATCTCGGGGTCGTCCGGGTGAACGTAGACCTCGATCTCGCTGCCGATGCTCGGCGTGCCGGTGCCGAAGAGCCCGCTCGAATGGCGGAGCGTTCGACCGTTCACCTGGTATTCGACGATCGGCGCGAAGCGAATCACGCCGTCGCGTTTGCTCCCTCGTCGGTGCGCGACGACGACGCCATGCACGCGGCGAGCGCGCGCGCGAAATCGCAGGCGCGCCGCGGCGATCGCCGCTGCGACGAAGGCGAAGAGCCCGCCGAGCGCGTACATGAGAAGCGCCGCTGTCTCGTCGCCACTCTCCATGTGCGGAGCGTACCGCGCGCCGCTGCACGAAGGGACGGACTCTGCCGCTCAGGAGCCGGTGTCCACGTCTCGCGTCACGTCGGCGCGGGCGTGCTCTCGACGGCTCGCCACCAGGAAGGGGGTCGCGAGCACGGCGGTGAAGCCGGCGACGAGGAAGGAGGCGGCGTAGCCGTGGAGGTCGGCGACCCGCCCGAGCGCGGGTTGCGCAACGACGCCGCCCGCGTTGCCCATGAGGGAGTCGAACGAGAGGATGGTGGCGCGTTGGGACGACGGGATGAGATCGTTGAGGTAGGCCTGACGTACGGGCCGCTCCGCGGCGTAGACGATTCCCCAGAGCATGATCGCGAGGATCGCGACCACAAGGGAGCTCGTGAGCCCGAGAAGGACCATCGAGCAGGAGCCGAGCAGGCTGCTCGCCAGCAGCACCGTGGTCCGCTTCGCGAAGAGCGATCGAACCTTCGGGGCTGCCCATCCGCCCGCGATCTGCGCGCCGGCGACCAGCGCCGCGGCGAGGCCCGCGACGAGGTACGTCTGCTCGCCCCCGTGGAGCGCCAGCAGGTAGGGCTGCGCGGCGTAGAACACGTAGAACCCCGCGCCTGCGGAGAACGGCGCGCCGAGCATCACCCAACGCACCGGTCGGTTCTTCAGCCCCTGTTCGATCGAGCCGCGCACCACGCTCCGCAGCGCCGGGGCGAGGCCCTTCGTCGCGTGTGGCTCGAAGCCGATGTCGTGCATCAGCACGAGCGCAACGAAGAACATGACGATCAGGATCCCCGTTCGAATCAGAAACGGGATGCCGAGCGTCGTGAGCTGGGCGATGGCTCCACCCGCGAGCGAGCCGACGAGCATCGCGATGCCGGTGACGATCTGCCCGCGCCCGAGCACACGGTCCAGGCTGGCGCGCCGGCCGCCGGCGTCGAGGGCGTCGACGAGCCATGCCTCCACTGCGCCCGAGAAGAAGGTGAAGCCGAGCCCGAGGAGCAATGAGACGAATGCCCACGTCGAGAACGGCGCGCGTGTGGTCCAGAGCACCCAATAGAGGAACGTGGACGCCGCGAGCGTCGCCGTGCCCATCAGGTACGAAGCTCGACGCCCCCACGTGTCCGCCACGACCCCGGTCGGCACCTCGAAGATGACCATCCCGGCGGCGAAGAACGCGTTCGCCGCGAACGCTTCGGTGTTGTCGAGCCCGGCGTCGAGCAGAAACAGCGTATTGATGCCCCAGATGAGCGCGCCGGCGAGCGTGTTGCCGAACTGAAGGACGAGATACGTCCGTTCGATGCTCGGCCTCGTCCGCGTGACTGCCTCTGCTCTTCGCCTCGTGTTCTCGAGGTTTGCACGCGCTGCGCCATTGGCTCGCCCCGTGATGTGCGCGCCGCCTCGCCGCGCGCACGGGCGGCACATTGGATTCAGGTGGGGAGGCGGCCTTCAGCAAACTGCCAGAGCGCACGCGCTCGACCGCCGCGCCCCACCGAGACGAGGAAGTCGGCCCATCGCGCTCGGCCGCGACGCCTGGCTGGTGCGGACGGCGGCCGGAGCTACTGGGGCTTCGCCGTCTTTTTCTTCGCCTTCTCGGCCTTCTTGTCTGCCTTTTTCTTCGCCTTCTCGGCTTTCTTCGACGACTTCGTCTGTTTGGACGAGGCCTTCTTGTCGGCCTTCTTGTTCGCCTCGTCGCGCTTCTTCGACGGCTTCGCCTCGTCGCGCTTCTTGGGCGCCTTCGCTTCGCGCTTCTTGGAAGACTTCGATGGCTTCGACGCGCTCTCGGGGCGGGCGTGCCGCGGCTCGTACACACCCAGCTTGCCCCCGCCGGGGAGGGCGATCTCCGTGAGGAGGCCCCAGCCCTGATCCTGCACTGTGCTGCACGAGACTCCGCGGCTCGTCATCGATGCGATGAACGCCTCGACGTCGTCGCAGATGAGGTAGAGCTCGTGCCGGTCGTTGCGCTCACCGGGGTGGACGGCGACCTCCGACGGAGGCAGCCCGAAGATGAGCCAACCTCCGCCGACGTCCACGTTTGGGAGCGAGAGCACGTCCCGCAGGAACGCGCGGTCGGCGTCCGCGTTTGTGCTGTAGATGATTGCGTGTGCGCCAGTCAGCATGAGGACCCTCGTTTGTCGAGATCCCTCCACGCTAACAAAGACCGGACCGTCATCGCGCGCTCGTCACGGAATTGTCACCGTGCGCTCGGCGCATCACTCCGCGGCGACCACCACGTCCTCGGGAGGGGACTGGCTCGGCGCGGGGGCGGAGACCGACTTCGGCGGCCGGCCGCGCTTGCGGGGGGCTCCGCTGGCTGCCGGAGTCGACGACGCGTTTGGTGACGGGTTGCTGCTCGGGAGGCGGAGCTTGGGCAACACGATGCGATCGATCGCGGCGCAGAGCTCTCGATCGTCCTTCGCGAACACGCGCGCGTAGGCGAGCGCGGTGTGAGCGGAGCGGGCGAGCGTCGCGCGATGCTGCGCGAACGCGGTCTCGGCCGCAGCGAGCTCGGCCGCGGCGAGCTCGAGCTGCGCTCGAGCGGCGTTGACGGACGCCTCGAGGCGCTCGGCTTCACCCACCAGGCTCGCCACGGTCGAGGCGTCTACCCCGGGGAAGGCGGCGGAGCGGAGGGGGCCATGGAACAGCTCTCGGAGCTCCAAGAAGGCGGGCTCCAGAGCGGGAACGGTTTTTCCGAGGGGGCTCATATGCTGAGCATATGTACAGTACTTCCTCGGCCACGGCAACTTCGTGCCTTACGTTCGGCGTGCCTCTCCCGTCGTCGGCGGCGGAAACCGGGTCTTGAAGGTGAAGGCGCGCTCGGTCGGCCCCTCGCGTTCGATCAACGCGAGCCTGTCCTTGGCGTCGCCCACGCTCGGGCGCTCGCCGGGCCTGATCCACCACAACGCGAGCGCGTGCCCGCCGACGACGGCCGCTTCGCTCGCGAACCAGCGGCGGCGCGCGGCGTAGACCTCGGCGTGCGCGGTCCGGTAGGTGTACCGGTGGAGATCGTCGATCGACAGCCAGACCGACATGTTGAAGAGCACACGCGGATCTTCGAACTCGCGCTGCGCGGGGTCGCGTGTGTCGGTGAAGTAGCGCCAGACGAAGCCCGGGCTCGCGTCGGCGAGGTGGTTCATCTCGTCGAGCCGAGCGATGTAGTCGGCGAGCCGGGGGTCGTCGTGGGGAGCGAGCGCGTAGGCCACGTTGGCTTGCGCCAGGTGAAAAGCGGAGCGTTCGAGCTCGGACACGCTCGAATGGTAGAAACGTGCGTCCTCCTCGTGCAAGCTCGGTCGGTGCGTGAGAGCCACGACCTCCTCCGCTCGATCGGGAGGCTCCTCTCCTTTCGTCTCTCGCGGGAGGAGCTCTTCGCCTTCGACTGGCGACACCTGGCGGTCGGGCTCGGAGCGACCTGGGTTGTCGGCATGGGGCGCACCTGGGATGACCCGACTGTCAGCTTCCTGCGGAAGACCGGCGTCGGCTCTCTTGCCTACGTCTTCGTGCTCTCGCTCGTGTTGTGGCTCTCGTACCTCCCGGTTCGCGCGCCCGGCGTGCCACGGCTGCGTTATCGGGATGTCTTGACGTTCGTGACGCTGACCGCGCCGCCGGCGCTTCTCTATGCGATCCCGGTCGAGCGATTCACGTCGGTCGACGTGGCCATTTCGCTGAACCTCCTCTTCCTGGGGGTGGTCGCGACCTGGCGCGTCGCCCTCCTTCTCCACTACTTCTCGCGCGCGGCCGGCCTCCGCTGGTACGCCGTCGCGGTGGCCGCGCTGCTGCCGCTCGCGGTCATCGTCTCGGGCCTGACCTTCCTCAAGCTCGCCGAAGGCGTGATCGCGATCATGGGCGGGTTGCGCGAGCGCCACCCGGATGACGGCGTCAACCAGATCCTGATTCTGCTCACGGTGATCTCGTACGTCGTCGCGATCCCGCTCCTCTTGGCCTACGCGGTCGTCGCGCTGCTCGCCCACCGAGCCCGCCGCCAAGATCGACTCCGGTCGGCCCCCCCGGCCCCACCCTGACCGACCTGCCGCTCCGTCGTCTCGCCATGTTTTGGCAAGAACCACCCCGAACCGCGTAGACTGGGGCCGATGTCTCCTCGGTCCTCAAGCTCGAGCTTCGCTTCGCTCCTCGTGGCCTTCGTCGCGTGCACGACGGACCCAGCCGACCCGCCGGATGCGTTCGACTCGGGGACTGGAAGCGGAACGGGAGCGACCACCGGCTCCCTGCAGCCGACATCGGGCTCGTCGGTCTCGTCGACCTCGACGGGGACGACCACGAGCACGTCGAGCTCGACGTCGACCGGCATGGGGGGCTCCGGGGGCTCCGGTGGCACGGGCGGAGGGGGCACGGGCGGGCACACCCCGGGAGCGGGGACGCCGCTCTATCCCTCGTGCGCCTGTGTGATCGACCAATCGGGGCCCGGCTTCTGCAGCACGTGCGTCAGCGACATCCTCGCCACCCCGGCGGACAACATGCAGTGTGGCCCTCTCGTGACTGCCTGCATCGGCACCTGCAAGACCATCCTCGACGCCGTCCTGGCTTGTGACGACCTCGCGACCGGGGAGGTCTGCCTCGATATGGCCGCATCCCTGGACACCGATCCTGCCGTGCTCGACGACGTCCAGGACGTGATCAGCTGCCTCTGCTCGGCGTGCTCGGCATGTGACGCAGGGACTTGCCAGTAGGCGCCAACGAGCGGGGACGTCTCCGCTCGCGAAGGGATGACCATGCCGCGTGCTCTCGCGACGGCCATCGTGCTCACGGCGCTCGCCGCCTCGGCTTGTGGCTCGGCCCGCTCGCCGTCTCCGGTGACCCCGGTCGAGCCGGTCGTCCTCACGCCGCCCGCTCCCAAGCCCGCGGCGCCGGAGCCGGTCGTGGCGCGTGCGCGCTGTGAGCGCCGGGTGACCGATCACCTGGATGACGGCACGCGGTCGGAGGAGGAGATCGCCGTCGACGAAAACGGCAGGCCGAAGGCCGCTTGGGAGCGATGGACCTGGAAGCGCGGCGACGGCACGGAGCGCGAGATCCGGCTCTCCTACGCGCCCGACGGGCGCCTCTTGCGCATGACGCAGAACGACACCGGCTTCTCGGGCAGCGCGACCACCTACGAGACGAACGCGGACCTGACGTTCGAGCACGGCCCACACGGGGAGGTGGTGCTGCAGCGAGCGACCGGGTCGCAACGAACCACGAAGATCGAGTGGAAGGGGACGTTCCGCGAGGCGCGCGCCGTTCCCCGTCCGCCGAGCCCCTGGGATCGGACGTTCATCTTCAGCCTCAGCTTGCCGGAGGATCTCCGCTCGCCGGGGCTCCGCCAGTCGATGCCGCCGTTCCTGTTCGAAGGGACGGTGACGATGACGACGGACGAATACGGGGTCGAGTCCGTCAGCACGTACGACAAAGAAGGTCGCATGTCTCGTCACCAGGCCAACGTCGGCCGGTTCACGAACGAGTACGAATACGACGACAGAGGGCGCGTGTTGCGCATCACGTCGGACGACGGTCGCGTCACGAGCTATCGATACGAAGGCGACGTGGCCGTCTCGGCCGAGTTCGCGAAGCCGGGAGACCAAACCTCCGTCCAGACCTACGAGCGCGACGGCGCCGGGCGGGTCGTCGGGTCGCGGTACGAAAAGGGCGGAAGCGTCACCATCCGTTCTCGATACGGACCCTGTGAGCACCTCGAATAACGACGCGCGTCCGCTCGCCGGCTTGTGTGTCCTCGAGATGGGGCAGCTCCTCGCCGCGCCGTTCGCGGGCATGATGCTGGGCTACTTCGGGGCGGAGGTGATCAAGATCGAGCCGCCCGGAGGTGATGCCATCCGAACGTGGCGCGGGATGGAGAACGGGACCAGCCTCTGGTTTCGAAGCCTCGGGCGGAACAAGCGCTCGGTCGTGATCGACCTCCGCACCGAGGAGGGACGCACGCTCGCGCGCAAGCTCGCGGTGAAGAGCGACGTGCTCATCGAGAACTTCAGGCCAGGGACGATGGAGGCCTGGGGGCTCGGCCCAGACGACCTCTTTGCGGAGGCTCCAGGCCTCGTCTACGCGCGCGTCTCGGGCTTCGGGCAGACCGGCCCCTACCGATCTCGACCCGGCTTCGCTTCGGTCTGCGAGGCGATGGCCGGGCTCCGACACCTGACGGGCAACGAGGGGGAGCCGCCGGTCCGCACCAACCTCAGCCTCGGCGACACGGTGGGCGGGCTGCACGCGATGATCGGCGTGCTCCTGGCGCTCGAGGAGCGGAGGCGCTCCGGCAAGGGGCAGGTGGTCGACGTGGCGCTCACCGAGTCGGTGCTCAACCTGCTGGAGTCGACCTTGCCCGAAGCCGAGCGGCTCGGCGTGGTCCGCGGGCCGTCGGGCTCGGGCATCACCGGGATCGCGCCGTCGAACGCCTACGCCTGCGCGTGTGGTCGCCTGGTCGTGATCGGCGCGAACACGACGAAGCTCTTTCAGGCGCTCATGTCCGTGGCCGGGCGTCCCGATCTGGCGGAAGACCCGTCGCTCGCGGACAACCCCGGCCGCGTCGCGCGGGCCGCGGAGATCGACGCCGCCATCGGGGCGTGGGCGCGTGGCCTCACGGCCGCGGAGGCGACGTCCGCCCTCGTCGAGGCCGGCGTCCCGGTCGGGCCGGTGTACGACGCCCGCGCCATCCTGGACGACCCCCACTTTCGGGCGCGCGGCGTGATCGAGCGCGCAGAAGATGACGGAACCGTCGTCACGAAAGTCGCGCCCGTGCTCGGGCGGACGCCGGGGCGGACGGACTGGGTAGGGCCCGACGCCGGGGCCCACACGGACGAGGTGCTCCGCGATCGGCTCGCCCTCACGCCGGAGGTGATCGCGGCGCTCCGGGCGCGCGGCGTCATCGGTTGACGAGCCGCGCTCGGAGGGCGCTCAGGAGGGCGCGCCTCGCTCGAGCAGCTCCGCGACGTACCGGCGGATGGCCGTCGTCGGCTCGGCGGACATGTCGATGAACTCCACGCCCGTCTGCTGAGGTCCGCACCAGCGAACGACGACCTCGACGTCGTGCTCGCCGTATTTCGCCAGCGCCATCCGGATGGAGAACCGGTCGCCGATGCGCGCGGCCGCGAGGCTGCCCTCGGTCACGAGGGCGAGGCCGCCGATGCTGGCGTCGATGACCTGGAGTGACTCGTGAATGGTGCCTTCGCCGAGCCGGGCCACGGAGATGGGGAGCTCGGGGAGGGGGCGCATACGGACGTGCCTGCGACGTTCGACTCGATCCACGGCCAGAGTCTCGCACGACTCAGCTCGAGAATCTGGAGCTTTCCTTCACGGCCGCGGCGGGGCATCGTCCACCCGTGGTCCGCCTCGGGCTCCTGATCGCCTTCTCCGCCGCGCTCGTGGGGTGCGACCCGCCGTGTGAGCCGTATTGGAAGCTGCGGTGCGAGAGCTGTGGTCCGGACAGCCCGGCCTGCGAGCACGCGAAACGCGCCGCAAAAAACGAGCTCTCGGAGGCGGGCCAGTGCCAGAAGATGGTCGACCTGGCCGCCGGGGAGAGCGAGCTCACGAAGCGGCGGTACTGCGAGCTCCACGTATCGGAGCCGCGGTCCCTCGACGAGCTGCGCGGTGGCTGGCGATGCGGCGACAAACACGTGGAGCTCCGCGGGCCGGCCACGGAGTCGACAGCGAGCTCGAGCCCGCAGCAGATCGTGGTCGACGGCGTCGCGACCAAGATCTGGAACGTGCAGCACGCCTCGTTCCAGATCGAAGGCGCGCCGGCGTGCCTCTACTGGCTCCTTCCACACGAGGAGTCGAAGGGGGACGTCGGCCTCGCGATCTCCTGCCCGAAGGAGGTGGGCGGACTGCCCGCGGCCATGCTCCGATGTGTCCGAACGACCCCATGAGCTTTTCTCGCCTCCTCCCGGGCGGTCGCGCCGCGTTCCGTTACGCGGACCCGCACGCGCGGTCCGTCTTCGTCACCGGCTCGTTTTCCGGGTGGCGCGCCCCCGGGGTCGAGCTCTCGCGGACCGAGGGCGGCTTCGCCGCCGACGTGGAGGTGCCCCAGGGCGACGTCGTCTACAAGCTCGTCGTCGATGGTCGCTGGATCGCGGACCCGACGAACCTCGACCTGGTCGACGACGGAGTGGGAGGACACAACTCCGTCATGCGAGCGCTCGGGCATCGCGGGGCGAGCCGCCACCTCGACTTCTTCTCACCGGCGCTCGGAGAGCGGCGGAGCTACGTGCTCCATCTCCCGCCCGATCACGCCTCGACCGAGGCGCGCCTGCCCGTGCTCTACCTCCTCCACGGCGCGCTCGACTGGGAGCGCACGTGGCTCGAGCGCGGCGAGCTCGCCTCGACGCTCGAGGCGCTGCATGAAGAGGGGCTGCGCACCCCGATCGTCGTCATGCCGAAGGAGCCCGGCGCGCTCCATCGGGGAGACGGGCGTGTGGTCGACTACCTCGCGCGCGACCTCGTCGGCCACATCGACGCGGAGCTCTCGACGATCGCCGCTCCGGGCGCGCGTGCGCTCGACGGCCTCTCCACGGGCGGCTTCACGTCGCTCGTCGTGGGCGCGTGGCGACCCGAGGTGTTCGGGTCGATCGGGAGCATGAGCGGAAGCTACGACGCCCGCGCGTTCGATGCCGTTCGCTCCGCCGCGGCGTCCGTGCGCGCTTCGGGGCAGCGATACGTCGTCTCCTGCGGCCGCGACGAGCCTCACTACGGAACCTGTCGCGAGATGTTCCAATCGCTCGAGGGCCTCGGCGTCGCGGCGCGATGGCTCGAGGTCCCCGGGCCTCACGACTGGCCCGTCTGGCGCGCGCTGCTCGGCGCCCATCTGCGGCAGCACTGCGAGCGCTTCGCGGCTTGACCCTGCGGGCCTCGGCCCGGGATGATGCGCTCGTATGCGGCCTCTGCCCGCTCTGCTCGCCTTCTCGCTCCTCGGCGCGGGGCTCGGCGCAGGTTGCTCCTCGGACTCGAGCACCGGCGCCGGTACGGGCTCGTCGTCGTCGGCGTCGGCGTCGGCGGCTCCGCTCGACGCGGCGACGTCGGCTCCCGTGGCTCCGACCTCGGCGCGCGTCGCGGTGCGACAGGGCGGCGCACTCGCGCGCGGCGTCGGCGAAGCCGCTCTCTACGTCGCGGACGAGGATCATCGCGCGCTTCGACGCGTGGCGCTGCCGATCCGAGCCGACTCGCCGAGCCGGTCTCTCGAGCTCCCCGGGCAGCCCGCGCAGGTGCTGCCGATGGCCGGCCGCGTGCTCGTCACGATCCGCGACCCGTCGCTCTTGCTCGTCGTCGCGGTCGACGCCAAGGGCGACCTCTCGGAGACGGCGCGCGTGGAGCTCCCGCCGGACGCGTGGGGGCTCGCCCTCACGAAAGACGAGAAGACGGCGCTCGTGACGTCGGCGTGGGCCGCCCAGGTCTCGGCCGTCGATCTCGGAGCGAACGAGAAGCGGTGGTCGGTGACCGTCGGTCGCGAGCCTCGTGGGGTGGTCGTCCGGGAAGACGGCAGCGTCGCGTACGTGACGCACCTGGTGGGCGCCTCGATCTCCCACCTCGATCTCGCCGGCGCCGGCGCGACCGAGCCACCGAAGGTCACGCCGGTCCTCCTGCCTCCCGCTCCGCTCCGTTCGCCTTCCGGCGTCACGTTGAGCGCCTCGCTGGGCTACGCGGCCGTGCTCTCGACGGACGAGTCGCGTCTCTACGTCGCGCGTCACGCCCTCGGCGCGCTCGGGGAGGAGTCCTGGTTCGGCGCCTCGACGGTCGACGTGCTCCTCACGGCAGGGGACACACCCCTCGCGCCCCGCCGTCACGACAGGTTGCCGTTCCTGCGCGCCGACAAGGCGCCGACCGGGACGGAGCTCATCGTCCCCGGCAAGCCCGTCTCGCCTTTCACGCAGCCGCGCGCGATCGTCTACCGCGCGAGCACGCGGACCCTGCTCGTGGCCAGCGAAGGTGACGACACTGTCATCGAGCTCGACGCGCTCGGGCTCGATCCGAGCCGCAGCGTGTTGCGCAAGCTGCAGGTCGGCTCGGGGTACGATCCCAACCTGCCGGTCGCCTCGACCTGCGGCGCGCCCACCGGCCTGGCGCTCTCGGAGGACGAGCGCACGCTGTGGATCTGGTGCCGCTCCACCTACGATCTCGCCACCGTCGCGCTCGACGCGTTTGCGCCCGACCAAACCCCGCCGGCGGACGCCCCGCCGCCGGAGGTCTCGGTCGTGAGGCTCGCCGAGGACCCGCTCGGAGACGCAGACGTCGCGATCGGGCGTCGGCTCTTCTACAACGCGACGGACAAGGTCACGAGCGGCGGCCTGGCGTGCGCCGGGTGTCACCCCGAAGGCCGTGACGACGGCCACGTGTGGCACGAAGCGAAGTTCAACACGAAGGACGGCACGCAGCTGAACTTCGTTGGCCACCAGGCGAACATCCCCGCAGAGGAGGGCGTGCGCGGTGTGCCTCGCCGCACGCCGATGCTCGCGGGAATGGTCGCCGCGGCGGGGCCGTATGGCTGGCATGGCGAGAGCGCCGACCTGCCGAGCCGGCTCAACGCGGGCTTCGGTCTCCACCGCTGGGGAGGCATGCCCGAGCACCAGGCCGCGAACCTGAGCGCACGATCGGGGCGGCTCACCGAGTTCCTCCGCCGTGGTCTGAAGGCGCCACCGGCGGTCACGCGGGAGCTCGACGCGACCGAGAAGCGCGGGCGGGAGGTCTTCTCCGATCCCGACGTGGGCTGCGCGCAGTGCCACGTCCCCGAGACCGGCTACACGAACCGCGTCGCCTACCCGCTGAAGAAGTTCCCGACGCTCGCCGCCTTCGATGACGAAGAGAAGGCTGCCTTCAAGACGCCGTCCTTGAAGTTCGTCGGAGGGCGCGCGCCGTATTTCCACGACGGCAGAGCAGCCTCGCTGGAGTGGATCATCAACAACAACACCGACGATCGGATGGGCTCGACCAAGAGCCTCTCCGGGCCCGATCGCGCCGCGCTCGTGGCCTTCCTGAGGACCCTGTGAGAGTGAAGCTCGTCGTGTTGCCGTGTCTCGTCGCGGCGGCGGTCGCCGCGCTCGCGATGCCCACGCGCGAGGCGCCGGCCGGCGAGCCGCCCGCGGCGCAAGCGCCGAAGACGCTCGACGCCGATCCGCCCGGGCCCGACAAGTCTCCGGTGCCCACGGCGAAGGAGTGGCTCGCTGCCACACCCGTCGTGTTGTCACGGACCAGCCAGGCCGGAGCGACCTGCGCTGCGACGCGGGTGCGTGAGTGGCTCCGCGTCCGCTGCCCCATCCAGACCTTCGCGTTGTCGCTGCTGGGCGGATCGAACGAAGGCCTGGCCTTCTGGATCGGCGGCGAGGCGGAGGGCCAGCCCGGAGAAGTGCAGTTCCCGCTGCGACGCGGCGACAAACGCGTCATCCAGTTCTGGGTCCAGGGAAAGGACCGCGAGGGGGGCACCGTCCCGGTCCCGTCGCTGGTCTTGCAAGAGCAGTGGACAGAAGGCGAGCCCTCGCCAATCGTGACGATTCTGTAAGGAATAGCCAATGCGTCGGACGAATGCCTGCGTTCTCTCTCCTGCTCTCCTGGCTTGCGCCCTCGCCGCGTCCGCCTGCTCGGGGGCAAACGATCAGCCGAAGCCGCCGGAGGTCGTCGCCTCCTCGCCGAAGCCGGCCGAGCCCCCTGCCGTCGATCCGGCGCCGTCGGCGAGCGCTCCCGTCGCAGCATCCGCGAGCGCGGTGGCCAGCGCCGCCTCGCCGCCGGCGGCGCCGCCGTCACAAGGGCGTTGCCCGAGCGGCATGGCGGAGCTCCCGGGTGGCAAGCTCAAGTCCTCGTATTACCGGGCGGAGATGTCGGTCGAGCCATTTTGCCTCGACAGGAACCTCGCCACGACGGACGAATACAAGGCGTGTGTCGAGTCGGGCAAATGCGACAAGGGCGCGGTGCACGCGTGTGACCCGTCCACCTGGAACATCGAGGGTCGCGGCAACCTGCCGATGATCTGCGTCGATTTCGGGCAGGCGGAGCGGTACTGCAAGGCACAGGGCAAGCGGGTCGTCAGCGACCTGGAGTGGGAGTGGGCTGCCCGCAACGGCGATCAGGCGTGGACGTATCCGTGGGGGAACGACGAGCCCGGCGAGCAGCTCTGCTGGTCCGGGAAAGAGAAACGCACCACGCCCTGCCCGGTGGGGACCTACGCACAAGGCCCGGCGGGCATCTTCGATCTCGCCGGCAACATCTACCAGTGGACCACGACCACAAACGACTCCACCGGGTCGTACCGCGTCGGGCGCGGCGGGAGCTGGAAGGACAAGAAGCCGGAACAGGTCGCGGTGACGAACCGTGGTGGCTTCAAGAACACCTATCGCTGCGGCTTCCTCGGCATCCGCTGCTCGGCGCCCGTCCCCTGACGGACGTCCCTCGACGCGGTACGCTGCTCCCCGGTGACCGCCGCCGCGCTCGCGCTGCACGCTACGGAGGACGGCTTCGTCGCCCGCCGCAAGCTCCTCGCCGACCTGGTCGAGGCGCTCCGCGGCGGCGCGTCGCGGGTCCTCGTCGGCGCCCCCGGTGTCGGCAAGACACGGCTCGCAGCCGAGTGCCTTCGTGAGCTCTCGGACGAGGCGCCGCTGGTGTGCAAGCTCGCGGACGTCACGGATCGCGACGGCTTCGTCGCGCGCGTCGCAGGCGTGCTGGGGGTCTGGCTCGCGCCGACCTTCGATCGCGCCGAGTCGGAGGCGCGTGTCGCGCGCGCGCTCGGCGCGCGTGGACCCGGCCTGATCGTCCTCGACAACTTCGAGCAGCTTCCGGCGGAGGTCGACGCCCTGCTCGACGACTGGATGCGCTCGTCGGCGACCGGCTTCCTGGTCACCAGCCGGAGGCGCCTCGGGTGCGCCGCCGAGCACGTCGAGGTCCAGCCGCTCGAGACGGCGAGCGCCGCGAGCGGCTGGTCGGAGGCGGCCACCCTTCTCAAGCAGCGCGCGAGCGAGCTCGGAAAGACGCGGCTCGAGCAGGAGGACCGCCACGCGATCGAGGAGCTCGCGAAGGCCCTGGACGGCTTGCCCCTCGCGATCGAGATGGCCGCGGCGCGGCTCGCGGTCCTCACGCCGGCGCAGCTCCTCGGCCGCCTGGGCGAGCGCTTCGCGATCCTGGATGGTGGTCCCCGTCGCCTCGGTGCCGCGCTCGAGGCGTCGCTCTCTTTGCTCGACGACGCCGCGCTCGACTGTCTGCGGGCCTGCGGCGTGTTTCGCGGCGGCGTGCGGCTCGAGGCGCTCGAGCACGTGCTCGGCCCGGGCCACGACGTCCTCGGGGCGCTCGCCACCCTGAAGGGCCATTCCCTCCTCTCCGTCGAGCGCGCCGGCGCGGTGAATCGATATTCGCTCGCCCATTCGGTGCGCGATCTCGTCGAGGCCCGCGAGCGCGACAACGCGTCCTGGTCGGCAGCGCGCGCGCTTCACGCGGCGTATTGGGCGGACGCGGCGGCGGCCGAGCTCGAGGATCCGCGCCTCCTGCTCGAGATCGAGAACCTGCGCTTCGCCTTCGATTGGGCTCGGCGAGAGGGCCCGCCCGAGCTCGCCGGTAGGCTCGCCCTCGCGCTCTCCTCGCCCGCGCTCGGGTTGCCTTATGGTGAGGCCGAGCGTGTGGTCGACGCGGCGCTCGGCGGCGCGTCGGAGGGCAGCCTGCCCGAGGCCCTCGAGGCGCAGCTCCGATTCCGCAGAGGGACCGTTCGGCGGTTCCTCTCGAGCTTCGAGGCGGCGACGCGCGATCTGGAGAGGGCAGGGGAGATCGCGCGTCGGGTCGGCGACCGCTCGCTCGAGGCGGAGGTCCTCGCGGGGCTGGGCCACGCGCTGTCCGGGAGCGCCGACTGGGAAGGGTCGAGGGCCTACCTCGAGCGTGCATTGGCCGTGCACCCCGACCCCACGTTTCGACCTCTCGTCCTGGCGATGATCGCGAACACGTTCAGCAACGAAGACGCGTTCGATCGCGCGGAGCCGATGCTCCGCGAAGCCGTCGCCGGAGCGGACGTACAACACGACGCCTACGCCGGGGCTTTCGCGCGGCTGTCGCTCGGCATCCTTCTTGTCGAGCGCGGCGCGTTCGACGAGGCGTTCGGCTGCCTCGTGGACTCGCTGTCGGTGTTCGAGAGCAGCCGTTCGACGCGGGTCATGCAGGCGCGGCACCTCAGGGCCGTCGCGCTGACCCACCTGGCCCGCGTCAAGCAAGAGACCGGCGACACCGCAGGCGCGCTCTCCGATTATCACGAGGCGGTCTCGTTCGCGGAGGAGGCCGGGGTGCGCCGCGCCGAGGCGTTTGCGCTACACGGTCTTGCTTCGCTCTTGCTCGAGCTGGGCGAGCTGCGCGCCGCGGACGATCGCATCCGCGCGGCGCTCCCGCTGATGCGCGAGAACGCCAAGGACGCGGAGGGCGCGATCGTGGCCCTGCAAGGCGTCCTCTTCGCGTTGCGAGGCGCCCACGAGGACGCCGAGCGCTTCTTCCGGCGCGCGCAAGCGCTGCTCGCGGCCCACAAGCGCCCGGTGTTCGCCGCCGCGCTCTCGGTCCTTCGTGGCGAGGAGGGCGAAGCTGCGGCCTCACACGCCGAATACGCCGACGTGCGCCTCGCTCGTCGCCTGCGTGCGTCGTTCTCGAAGAGACAAACGAGCCCGCCGCTCTTCGTCTCCGAGGATGGCTCGTTCTTCCGGTCGCCGGAGACGGGGCAGCCGGTCTCGCTCGCGCGCCGCAAGGCCGTGCGCGGAATCTTGCGCGCCCTGATCGAAGCGCGGCAGACCAGGCCCGGGGTCCCCGTCTCGGTGGAGGCGCTCATCGCGGCCGGCTGGCCGGGGGAGAAGGTGCTCCCTGGGGCCGGGGCGGAGCGTGTGTACGCGGCCATCGCCACCCTCCGCCGCCTGGGGCTCCGAGGCCTCATCAGCCAGAGCGCGGACGGCTACCTGGTCCCGGCTGACCGCGCGGTGATTCCCCACGACCCCGGGGCCTGACGAACTTTCAACGAACTTTCAGTCGCGCGGCGCGGCCGGGCGGGCAATCTCCCGGCATGCCTTCCCTCCTGCGCACCGCGCCCGCGTGCCTCGTCTTGGCCTTCCTCGCCGCTTGTGACGACCCCGCGCTCCCCGATGGCCCGACGTCGACCTCGGGCGCAACGGGAGGGGGAGGCGAGAGCGGTGAAGGCGCGGCAGGCGCCGGCGGCGCGGGCGGCGCGCCCGATCCCGGACCGTGCCCGGTCATGAACGTCACGGACACCACCCTCGATTTCTACACGGCGGGGCTCTTCGCGGTCTCTGCGCGTGTGGACACACCCGTCGAGGGGTACGCGAAGACACGCCTCACGTTCGAGCTCTACTTCGGCCCGGAGGGGGACTGGCCCACGCCGGGCACCTTCGATCTCTCGGTGTCGCCGGACGACGACTACGGCACGTGTGAGCACTGCGTCCTCCTCGTCGCCTTCGACGAGGCGGGGCAGCCGCGTCGCGCCTTCTTCCAGGAGAGCGGCACGATGGAGCTCACCCATTACGATCCCGATCAGATCGGCATCGCGGCCGGGGCGATTGCAGACGCTCGCCTCGTCGAGGTGATCCAGAGCGCCGAGGACGGCTCGTGGAGCGTGGTCCCCGGCGGGCTCTGCTTCGATCTGCCGGCCTGGTCCTTCGACACGAGGGTGGTCAACGGAGGCGCGTGCGACACCCTCGAAGACTGCCCGAACGAGGCGATGCAGAGCTGCGACGTGGAGACGAAGACCTGCCAGCCGTTCGAATGCAGCATCTTCGGGGATCCGCCGTTCTGTGGGGACGGCTATCGCTGCCTCTCCCAGTACCAGACGCTCATCGATCGGGAGGAGTCCGGGCCTGCGAGCGGCGCTTGTTACGAGGCCTGCTCCCCTGGACCGGCAGGCACGACCGGTAGCTGCGAGGCCGGGTCGATGTGTTTTCCGCTCGACGCCACCCAGACCGCCGGGATTTGCCTCGCGACGGGTGGTCCCGCCGTCGGAGAGGCTTGCACGCTCTCCGACGTCGCGACCGGGTGCGCGGAGGGGGGGCTCTGCGTGGGTGAGCCGCCGACCTGCCGTGCCGTCTGCGACTACCTGTCCGCGACCAGCGAATGCCCGTCCGGCACCTATTGCACCACGCTCAACCTCTGCGAGCCGCTCGAGGTCGGCGACGTCGCTCCCGTCGGGGCGTATTGCGAGCCCGGCGCGGCGACGCTCACCGATTGTGGTCCCGAGGGGGAAGCGTTCCGCGGGCTCTGCTTCCGCCTGTTCGAGACCGTGGAGGAAGCGGTCTGCGCGCGGACCTGCGAGATGGCCGATCCCGAGTGCCCCGGCGGGCTCTCCTGCATCGGTGTCTTCACCAACGCCGAGGTCGGCATCTGCGGTGACCCCGGCACGTGCGGAGACGGCGCCCTCGATCTGCTCGGCGCCGAGGTCTGTGACGACGGCAACACGGTCTCCGGGGACGGCTGCAGCGCCGACTGCTCCGCGGCGGAGCTCGCGCCGCTCTGCGCGATGGCCGAGCCCCTCACCGTCGGCGACGCGATCGTCGACACCAACGAAGGCGGCGTGACGGGCTACGTCTCGCTCTGCGATCCGTTCATCGCAGACCCCGCGAAGACCTTCTCGTTCTTGCCGCCGGCTCCCGGCGAGCTCACCCTCCGCCTCACGAGCGTCCCCAACCTCGGCGTCAGCGTCCTCGGGGACTGCCTCGACGCCGGCAGCGAGCTCGGCTGCCGGATGGACGACGGGCAGGACGTCCTGCGCGTGAACTTCGCGACCGTGCCCTCGCAGCCGGCGCTTGTCGTCGTGCGCGGCGCCAACCCGCTGGAGACGGGGCTGTTCGTGCTCGAGTCCGAGTTCGCCGTCTCGGTGTGTGGCGACCTCCTCGTGAACGGGCCCGAGGCGTGTGACGACGGCAATCAATCGTCGGGCGACGGATGCTCCGCGGACTGCAGCGCGATCGAATGGCCTGCTCTCTGCGCCGGCCTCCCGGCCATTCAGGACGGCGACGTCGTCGAAGGGACGCTCGCGGCGGCGGCGCCGTTCTTCGATCTCACGGGTGTCTGCTCGTACGACAGCGGCAACGACCGCGCGTTCTCCTTCGTGGCGCCGTCCGACGGCACGCTCGAGGTCGAGCTCGTCTCCGAAGACGACCTTGTCGTCTACCTCGGTGATGGCTGCGGGCCGGTGGACCCCGCGACCTACCTGTCGTGTGGCAACTCGGGACAGGCCGGTCAGAGCGAGATGGCGAGCGCGCTGCTCAGCGCCGGGCAGGTCGTGACGGTGGTCGTCGACGGCTTCACGCCCGAGGATACGAGCACCTTCACGCTCACGGCGTCGTTCTCGCCGTGACCCGCCGCGCTCGCGCTTGCCCCGATGGGGCGGACATGGGAGTCCCTCGGCGATGAAGTCCTTCGGCGACATCGCGCGGCTCGCCGAGGCGTACGCCGCCGCGCGACCCTTTCCCCACGTGGTGATCGACGGCTTCGTCGATGCCGCCCTGCTAGGCGAGCTGGTTGCGGACTTCGACGAGGAGCCCGCGGAGCGCCTGCAAGACGAGATCTTCGACGTCATGGCGTCGCCCGCGCCACCGGAGGGCGCCGCGTTCCGACGCTTCGTCGAGTGGCTGAGGTCGCCGGCGACGCTCGACGCGGTCTCGCGCACGACCGGCGAGGTCGTGCGCGGGGCGGAGGTCCGCGCCTACGCCTACCTGCCCGGCCACTATCTCCTCCCGCACGCCGACAGCGATCAGGAGGGCAGGCGCCGCGTTGCGTTCGCCTTTTATGTCGCCACGCTCGACGGGCTCCGAGGAGGGGAGCTCGATCTGTACGAGTGTGAGCTGCGATCGGGCGACGTCGTCGGCACACGTGTCACAAGGACGATCGAGCCGCTCCCGAACCGCTGCGTCCTCTTCGGCGTCGGGGAGACCAGCTTGCACCGTGTTCGTGAGGTCACCGCGGGCGGGAGGCTCTCGCTGGCAGGGTGGTTCACGCGATGAACGAGGGGCTCGGCGAGCTCGTCTCGTCGTTCGGACGAGCCACGCTCCGGTCTGGCTCCGCGCGCGGCGTGGTGCCCGAGGCGGTGCTCGCGGAGGCTCGCCGGGCCGCCGAAGAGGCGCGCTTCGAGGCGTTCGAGCTCGCGCATCGAGGCCTGTTCGAGCGGTCGGAGCATCCCTTGCCCGCGCTCGTCGAGCGGAGCCTCGTCGAGATCGCCTCGCTGGTGGCGGGGAGACCGCTCGTGATCGCCAAACACGAGCTCATGCGGCTCCACGCCGGCGGCTACTCGCTCCGCGCGGAGGATCACCTCTGGATGGGCCCGCGCGTGGACGTCGGCGATCCGCCGCTCGACCTCTCGCTCGATCTGTCGACCGTGGCGACGGGTGAGGCCGAGGTGGTGTTCACCCACGCCGGCGTGGCCTACTTCACCGTCCCGCAGCGGCCGGGTGAGCTCGGCGTCGCGGAGCGGGGGCCCTCGACGGGTCGGTTCGACCGTTACCTGACCCACCGGGTCGGGAGCGCGGTGATCGTGCGCCTACGCGCCCTGCTCGTGGCGAGCCGGTGACAGGCGCGTGACGGCAGCGATACGCTGCAGCTCGTGAGGCTCGTCGTCGGCGCCCTTCTCCTCTTCTCGTTCTGTGCAGGCTGCGAGGACTCGAAGGAGACCGCCGGCGCCGGCGGCGCGGCCGCTTCGAGCAGCTCGTCCACCGTCACGTCCGGCGCGACCACCACGACGGCCGGCTCGACCACGGCGTCGAGCTCGACGGGGGCAGGAGGCTCGTTTGTGCTCGAGGTCCACACCGTGCTCGACGCCGAGCCCGGTCTCGTCCTCGAGGTGAACCTCCCGTTCGGGGTCGCCGAGTGCCTGGACGTCCCGGGTGACCCGCCGTGCGCGGATCTCGACGATGACAATATCGTCGACGCGTGGGAGGACGCGGCGCTCTCGCGCCTCCGGCCGATGCTCCGGCTGGACGAAGACGAGTCGCTGGTCGGCGACGCGACGGCCGTGGTCGGCGACGTCGGTCGCGTCACCCGCTCGGGCGATCTCCTCCAGGTCCACATCATGCTCGGGTATTCGAAGGACTACGGCTCGTGTGGCGGCTTCACCTCCCACAACGGCGACTCGGAGCGCGTCGCGCTCCAGCTCGTTCCGCTCTCCGGGATGGGCCCGGGCGACGTGCGCGTGTCCAAGGCCTACACCGCCGCGCACGAAGGGACGGCCAACGATCACGGCCGCGTCTTCATCGGCGCGGAGCTCACACAGCTCGTGCACGCCCCCGACCCGGAGACCGGCGAGCCGCGCTGGGTCGTCTTCCCGTCAGCCGACAAACACGCCACGTACGCGACCATCCAGATCTGCGAGGGGATCAGCGTGGTGCCTTGTTTCGAGGAGGACTGCGCGCCCGACGGCGTCGCCGATCCGAGCGCCTACGACCTGCTCCCGCCCTACGTGAACGCGGGTGAGGAGGCGGCGCCGCTCGTGACGGATCTCGCGGTGGTCGGCTTCGGCGGCGACGACGCGTGGGCCGACCAGGAATTCTGCGGAGGCCTCGGCGGTAGCTCCTGCTCGTCGTCGGTGCGCGAGAAGCTCACCGTGGATCCGTTCTGACCTCGCCGCCGATCCTCAGCGGGCCTGCTCTTTGAGGAACGTCAGCTGCGTCTCGGGGGCCGGCTCGCAGCCGTAGGTCTCGATGAGGTGGTTGTCGTATCGGTCCGCGGCCTCGAGGAAACGCGCGATGCCGATCGAGAGATCGTCGTGCTCGGCTGGCGAGAACACGTCCGACATGTGCACGGTGAGGTTGAGCCGGATGATGTTGTCGCTCAGCTCGAAGCTGAACGGCGCATGCTCTCCGGAGAGGAGGTAACGGAACAGATCGCCGAGCTGCTTCTTGCCAGGCTGCGCGAGCGCCGAGGAGAAGCAGAGGTGCTCGGAGCAACAGCACCACACCTGGATGGGCGCCGAGCCGCTGTAGAAGGACCAGTTCTGGTGCCCGTGCCGCGCGAGCACCGGATCGACGTTGGCCTTCGTCAGAGCGCCCTCCACGAACGTGACGACTGGGTGGCTCTCGGGCGGCGAGAAATACGAGTCGAGCTCGAGGCCCTCGAGGTCCGAGCCGCACCCGCTGCAGTAGCGGACGGCGTGTGTGATCAGGGCCTCACACGCGGGGCACTCCACCCCGAAGGCCGCGTCCTGCCGGCGGAAGTCGTCCACGAAGCGCTGCACGTCGGCCGCGGGGATGCCGAACCCGACGTTGTCCGCCGAACGGTACTTGCACGTCGTCACGCCGACGATCCGCCGTGAGTCGTCGAGGATGGGCCCGCCGGAGTTGCCGGGGTTGATGGCCGCGTCGGTCTGGAGGTAGTGCTGCCCGTCGAACAGCTGGCGCGGATGGGAGATGACGCCTTCGGTGAGCGAGAGCGGCAGGCCCACCGGGAACCCGAGGATGTGGACGGGTTGTTTGGCGGTCAGCGGCTCGCTCGTCTCGATGGGCATCACCGCGTGATCGAGCGCGCCGTCGAGCTCGATGACCGCCAGGTCGCGCTTCGGGTGGATCCGCCGCACGCGGCCGACTACGCGCCGCTTGTCCCGCATCTCGACGCCGACCTCGCGGTAGGGGGAGACCACGTGGCAGTTGCTCACCAGATGGCGCGAGTCGACGAGGAAAGCGGAGCCCGTGCCGCCGCCCGTGAAGATCTGGAACACGCCGAGTGACTCGATGTCGTTCATGACGCCACCTCCGCGCTCTCGTGCTCGTCCGTCTCCTCGTCGTCCGTCTCCTCGTCGTCCTCGTCCAGGCTCGCAAGCAGCTCCTTCGCGTGGGCGAGCAGCGTCGCCGAGGCGTCTCGCCAGGGCTTGCCGCTCACCTCGACGAGGCCCTGGAGCAAAGACGCGCCTATCTCGGGCGGCCAGCCGAACTTCGACAGGAGAAACGAGTAGCTGCTGACGAGCGCGAGCGTCGCGTCCATCGAGTGCCCGCCCGTGCGGATGCGCCGGACGGTCTCCAGGTAGTCGGCGGAGAGGTTGGCCTCGAGCACCTCGCGGGTGCCGGGGTCCGCGGGCGGGATCGCGTAGCTCGCGTGCCCGAGGTTCTTGTGGAGCACGTCGCGGGGCAGCGCCCGCATCTCCTTGGCGAACTTGGCGACGGCGGCCTCGCGGCGGTTCGGATCTTGATCGGTGTCGTTGAAGATGGCGGCGGCCTCGACCACACGTGTCACGATCGCGCCCGCGAGCGGGAGGGAGCAGCGCAGGTGGTGGATCGCAAACGCCGTCAGCTCGTTGAGGAAGAACATGGATCGCTTGCGCTGCGACTCCTTCACGAGCTCCTCGACCTCGGCGAAATGCGCGTCCCAGATGGCCTCGGCGCGCTGGAGCTCGTCTTCGGCGAGCGGCTCGATCGGCTCGCGGTCGAGCGCGGCGGCGCCGAACTGATCGATCATCCAGTCGTCGACCGAGTCCGCCTCCACCGGCATCCGGCGCAGGACCTCGAGGAGCTTCAGCGGGTGGAGCCTCGAGAGCTTGTCCCGGAACTCGAGCACGACGTTTTCGTCGTACAGCCGGGGTTGATGGAGCTGCCCCGATCCTGCCACGCGACCGAGGAGGTACCGGAGCGCAGCGGTCGGGTTGCCCTCCGGCGAGAGGCGGATCATCGGGACGCGCACGTCCACCTCGTCGCCGACGACACGAACGAAGACGCGCGACGAGCCCTGCACGATGACGAGCGGCCTCTCGCGCAGATCCCCGAGGGCCTGCAAAGGAAGCAGGTGCGTGAGCGTCTTCTGTATCGACTCGACGGCGCGCCCAGCGTGGTGGAGCGAGATCGCCTCTTCGAGGACGTCCGGATCGAGGACGACGGCCGACGGCGGGCGTCGTACGGGAGGGTGGGAGGTGATCGCGGCGAGCGGCATGATCGGACGGCCAGCGTACCGCCATCCTGGGCAGCGAATCACGAATTCCGAGGCGAGAACCGGCTATAGAGGGGGGACGTCGGCGGCGAGTAGGCGCCGCGAGAAAGACGACCGATGACCACCGCGATCGTGATTGGCGCGACGGGCCTCGTTGGCTCCGAGATCCTCGCTCTGCTCGAGGAGAATCCTCGCTTCGACTCCGTGGTGACACTCGTTCGGCGCGCGCGGCCCGAGGGCAATCACCCGAAGGTGGAGGAGCACGTCATCGACTTCCGCGCGCCGGAGTCCTGGCGCGAGCTCGTCCGGGGAGACGTGCTCTTCTCCGCGATGGGGACCACGAAGAAGAAGGCGGGCAGCCAGGAGGCCCAATACGAGGTCGACTACACCTTCCAGATGCGCGGCGCCCGCGCCGCGTACGAAGGCGGCGTCGGCTGCGTCGTCCTCGTCTCGTCGATGGGCGCGGACCCGTCCTCGTCGATCTTCTACAGCCGCATGAAAGGCGAGCTCGACCGGGACGTGTGCGCCCTCGGGCTCCCGCGCGCCCGCGTGCTGCGGCCGGGGATCCTCGACGGCGACCGTCAGGAGCATCGCCCCCTCGAGGCCATCGGCGTCCGCGCCTTGCGCGCGTTTTCCGTCGTACCGGGCCTCCGCAGCTTCCGTCCGATCCACGCGAGGGTGGTCGCGCGCGCGGCGATCGCCGCCTGGGAAGACCCCACGCCGGGGCCGGTCGTCTACGAGGTCGGGCGGTTGTTCGAGCTCGGCTCGCCGCCGTGACGCGCTCGGATTTCTCGCGTGAGCTGGCGAGCGCGCCGCTTCCGGCTACACCCGATCTCCCATGTCGCAGCACCCCGGTTGTCCCTCGTCCCGTCGCTCCGCCCTGCTCGCCCTCGTCGCCGCCTCCGGCGCGCTCGTCGTACCTCGCGTGGTGTGGGCCTCGTCCCCGCGCATCGGCGCGATGCTCGGCGGCTACAAACACGCGGGCGGTCAGCCGGAGCGACAACAGCTCGCGGCCGCCATCGAGGACATCGTCGGTCGGATGAGCTTCCTGGTTCGAGGCCTGGCTCGAGACCGGCTGCGCACCGCCAACCCGGTGCCGAGCAACCTGGTCCTCGCCGCCGACGAGCGCCACTTCGTGCTCTCCTATCGGGACGAGCGCTTCGTCGCCCCGCTCGACGGGTCGGCGGTGACGGTGAAGTCGAGGGAGGGCGAGGCCATGTCGCTGCGCGTCGCGCTCAAGGAGCGAGCCGTGAGCCAGGTCTTCTCGACGGAGGGCAAGTCCCGGGAGAACCGGTTCCGCCTCGAGAATGGCAAGCTTGTCATCGACGTGAGGGTCGTCGCCGATCAGCTGCCGAAGCCGCTGGCCTACCGCTTGACCTACGCCAAGGCGTGAGCCCCGAAAGGCGGCCCCGAGGCTTCTGGCGTGCTACGACCTCGTCGTGGCTTCCGTAACCGCCGAGCCCTCGAGCCGCCCCCTCTCCATCGAGATCGTCTCCGACTTCGCCTGCCCCTGGTGTCTCATCGGTACGCGCCGCCTCGAGATCGCGCTCGCCTCGCTGCCCGACGTCGCCGCGTCGTGGACGTACCGACCGTTCTTGCTCGACCCGTCCACGCCCGCGGAGGGCGTCGACCTGCGGGACAGGCTGCGCCGCAAGTACGGCGACCCGGAGCCGCTCTTCCGGCGGGTCGAGACCGCCGCGAAGGAGTCTGGGATCGCGCTCGACTTCGACAAGGTCCGCCGCGGCGTGCCGACGCTGCGCGCGCACACGCTCTCGCGGCTCGCGATCGACAAGGGCACGCAGCGCGCCCTCGCGCGTGACCTCTTCGACGCCTACTTCCTGGAGGGCCGCGACATCTCCGCGATGGATGTGTTGCTCGAGCTCGCGCAGCGACACGGCTTCAGCCGGGATGAGACCCTCGAAGCGCTCGAGAGCCCCAGCGAGCTCGACCAGACCCGTGAGGAGGCGCGCGCCGCCGCGGAGGCCGGCATCACGGGCGTCCCCTTCGTCGTGATCGATCAGCGCTTCGCCGTGCCGGGGGCGCAGGCGCCCGAGATGTTCCGTCGTGCCATCGAGCGCGCGCGCGGCTGAGGCAGAACGTTCCAGCTGGTCGCCGCCCCTCGCAATGCTTGCGCGGCTACCTGACAAGGGCGGCCCCGCGGCGGCCCCCGAGCTGCACACCGTGGCGCGTTTAGCCGAGCGATTTCGCGTATTTCGCACCCTGTCCTACATCGTTCCCATTGCGAAATGCTCCCAACAAAGGTAAGGCCCGCGCTCCCAGTCCAGCCGCAGCGCCGAAAAGGCCGCGCGCTCGCAGTCCACAGGAGAACGTCGACACCATGGTCACTTCCCGCCTCGCCGGGCTCGTCAGACGAGCCTGGCCACTGTTCCTACTCCTCAGCCTGCTCGGGATCCCGGGCCTTGCCTTCGCCGGAGGTGGTGAGGGCCACAAGATCGGCGGCGAAGCGAACCTCCAGCTGCCGAACCTCGCGGACGCGCACATGCTGGGGACGGACGGGCGCACGCTGCTCATGGGCGGCCTCGGCGTCTGTGCTTTCGGCCTGATCTTCGGCCTCGTGATCTTCTCTCGGCTGCGGAACCTCCCGGTTCACCAGTCGATGAAGGACATCAGCGAGCTCATCTACGTCACCTGCAAGACGTACCTGGTGACGCAGGGCAAGTTCATCATGCTGCTCTGGGTCTTCATCAGCGCCGTCATGATGGCCTACTACGGCTACTTCGCCGGCTTCAGCGCAGGCAAGCTCGCCCTCATCCTCTTCTTCTCGCTCGTCGGCATCGCGGGCAGCTACTTCGTGGCGTGGTTCGGCATCCGCGTGAACACGTTCGCCAACTCGCGAACCGCGTTCGCCAGCCTCGAGGGCAAGGGCCTGCCGGTCTACGCCATCCCGCTGAGCGCGGGCATGAGCATCGGCATGCTCCTCATCAGCGTGGAGCTCTTCCTCATGCTGATGATCATGCTCTTCTTCCCCGACGTCGCGGGCCCCTGCTTCATGGGCTTCGCGATCGGCGAGTCGCTCGGCGCCTCGGCGCTCCGCATCGCGGGCGGCATCTTCACGAAGATCGCCGACATCGGGTCGGACCTCATGAAGATCGTCTTCAAGATCAAGGAAGACGACGCGCGTAACCCCGGCGTCATCGCGGACTGCGTCGGCGACAATGCCGGCGACTCCGTCGGCCCCTCCGCCGACGGCTTCGAGACCTACGGCGTCACCGGCGTCGCGCTCATCACGTTCATCCTGCTCGCGGTGAAGCCGGACTTCCAGGTCCAGCTCCTCGTCTGGATCTTCGTCATCCGCATCGTGATGGTGATCGCGTCGGGAATCTCGTACCTCATCAACGAGCAGATCTCGAACGGCCGCTACAAGGGCCAGTTCAAATTCAACTTCGAGGCGCCGCTCACGTTCCTCGTGTGGCTGACCTCCATCGTGAGCGTCGTCGCGACGTTCGTGGTGAGCTACCTCCTCATCCCGACGCTCGGCAACGGCACCTACTGGTGGAAGTTCAGCGCCATCATCAGCTGCGGCACGCTCGCCGGCGCGATCATCCCCGAGCTCGTCAAGGTGTTCACCTCGACCGAGAGCGGGCACGTCCGCGAGGTCGTCACCTCCTCCAAGGAGGGCGGCCCGTCGCTCAACATCTTGGCTGGTCTGACGGCGGGTAACTTCTCGGGCTACTGGCTCGGGATGACGTTCATCGTCCTGATGGGCGGCGCTTACTACGTCACCGGCATGGGCGTGCCGGCCGGCGCCGAGGGCCTCGCCAAGTACGTCCCCGAGGCCATCGGCACGATCATGAACCTCGGCCCGGCCAACGCGCCGATCGACGTCTCGCCGGTCTTCGCCTTCGGCCTCGTCGCCTTCGGCTTCCTCGGCATGGGCCCGGTCACCATCGCCGTCGACTCCTACGGTCCGGTTACCGACAACGCGCAGAGCGTCTTCGAGCTCAGCGTCATCGAGCAGATCCCGGGCGTGAAGGAGCAGATCAAGAAGGACCACGGCTTCGACGTCGACTTCCACAAGGCGAAGGAGCTGCTCGAGGAGAATGACGGCGCGGGCAACACCTTCAAGGCTACGGCCAAGCCCGTCCTCATCGGCACCGCCGTCGTCGGCGCGACGACCATGGTCTTCGCGACCATCGTCGTGCTCACCGGCAAGCTCACCCACGACCTCGACAAGCTCTCGCTCCTGCACCCGCCGTTCTTGCTCGGCCTCATCGCCGGTGGCTCGATGATCTACTGGTTCACGGGCGCGAGCACGCAGGCCGTGTCGACCGGCGCCTACCGCGCGGTCGAGTTCATCAAGGCCAACATCAAGCTCGACAGCGGCGCCGAGAAGGCGAGCATCGAGGACTCGAAGAAGGTCGTCGAGATCTGCACGGTGTACGCGCAGAAGGGCATGTTCAACATCTTCTTGACCGTGTTCTTCGGCACGCTCGCCTTCGCGTTCTTCGAGAGCTACTTCTTCATCGGCTACCTCATCTCCATCGCTCTCTTCGGCCTCTTCCAGGCGCTCTTCATGGCGAACGCCGGCGGCGCCTGGGACAACGCGAAGAAGGTCGTCGAGACCGAGCTCAAGGCGAAGGGCACGGACCTTCACGACGCGACGGTCGTCGGCGACACGGTCGGCGATCCATTCAAGGATACGTCGAGCGTCGCGATGAACCCCGTCATCAAGTTCACGACGCTCTTCGGCCTCCTCGCGGTCGAGCTCGCCGAGATCCTCGGCGAGTCGAACAAGAGCGCGCGCATGCTCGTCGGGCTCGTCCTCTTCGCTCTGTCCGCCTTCTTCGTCTACCGCTCCTTCTACGGCATGCGGATCGAGCAGGGTGAGGGCGGCGAGGCGCACGCCAAGCCCAAGCGCGAGACCGCCGAAGCGGGCTGAGCTGCCTGCAGGCTGCGCCCGCCACGGCGGCGCGCGTGCCATCGAGCCCCCCCACCGAGAGGTGCCGGGGGGCTCGTCCTTTTTCCGATGGGAGACGGAAGGAGAATTTGAGGAGGTGGCGCCCGCGCCTGCTACTATCGAAGGTCTCACGTGAAGAACGTCGCTGCGTCCAACCAGCGCCTCGCCGACAAACTCATGGCCGAAGGGAGGCTGTCTCCCGATGGCCACGCCACCGCTGTCGCTTACGTGGCGCTTCACGGCGGACGGATCGAGGACGCCCTCATCGAGAACGAGATCCTCAGCGAGACGGACCTCTTGCGGTACGTCGCGACGGAGAGCTCCACACGCTTCGTCTCGACCGAGAAGCTCTACAAGGCCAGCATCGATCGGGGCATCCTCTCGCTCGTTCCTCGGAAGCTCGCCGAGCAACACCAGGTCTTCCCCGTCCTCTACGACGACGCGGCCAAGGCGCTGTCGGTCGTGACACCCGACCCGGACAACCTCGCAGCTCTGGCGGAGGTGCGGGTCGCAGCGGGCGTCCGCGCGGTCAACGCGCTGGTGGCGCGGCCGGCGGCCGTCATGGCGGCGATCCAGCGCGCCTACCACAACGACCCGAGCCTCTTCGCCACGCTCATGCGCCCGGGGATGCTTCAGCTGAGCGTCGATCGGTTCCACACGTCGAACACGACGACAGGACCGAGCCACTCGACCGGGCCTGCGCCGGCGACTCCGCTTGTCGTCCAGCACGAGTCGAAGGGCTTGCAGGCTGATGCCGCTCCGCAGGCGCAACCCGCGCCGCAGCCCGCCGCCGCGCCGCCGCGACCGCCTCCGCCGGCGCAGGAGCGAGCGGCCCGGCCGCAAGCGCTCCCCGCCTCGGTCGCGCCCGACTACGTCGAGACGCTGAACGTGCTCGTGAGCCTGCTCGAGAACTCCAGGCAGGACCTGCGTGGCCACTCCGCGCTCACCGCACGCCTCGTTCGGAAGGTCTGTGATCGCATGGGCCTTCCCGCCCACCAGATCGCCGCTTACGTCGTCGCCGCTTACCTTCACGACCTCGGCAAGGCCGGCACCTACCACCTCACGGCGTTGAACGTGGCCGAATACGACGGGCATCGCGCGGCGGCGCAGAAGGTCTTCAACGTGCCGGAGCGCTTCCTCCAGGCCGTCCAGCTGACGAGCGACACGAAGAGCGCCGTCAACGGCATGTACGAGCGCTTCGACGGGCGAGGCTTCCCGCTCGGCCTGGCCGGGAAGGACATCCCGCTCGGCGCGCGCATCCTCGCCGTCGCGGACACCTACGCGGACCTGACGCAGAACCCTCGCAACCCCGCCCGCAAGATGCTCACGGCCGGAGAAGCGATGCAGTTTCTCGCCAAACATCGCGGGGTCATCTTCGATCCGACCGTCGTCGATCTGTTCCGAGCCGAGGTCGCAGGGGACGACCTGCGCGCGAAGATCCTCGCGGACCGGGTCAACGTCCTCGTCGTCGATCAAGACCCGGAGGACGTGACCGTGCTCGAGCTCAAGCTGCTCGAGGCGGGCTTCGACGTCCACGTCGCCCGCACGATGCAGCAGGCGCTGCACGAGCTCCGCACGCGCGACTTCACGGTGGTGATCAGCGAGGTCGATCTCGACTCGAAGGACGCCGGCCTCACCCTGCGGAGCACAATCGCCAGCGAGGAGACGGGCAAGAAGGTCCTCGTCTGGGTCGTGTACACGCGCAAGACCGACCGCCAGCTCGCGGAGATCGTCTTCGAGCTCGGCGTCGACGACCTCATCACGAAGCCGTCCCCGCCGGAGGTGTTCGTGGCGAAGCTCCGCCAGCTGGTGGAGCGCAAGCGCGCGCGAACGCAGGCCGCCGCGCCGGCGCGCGGCGTCAGCGGCTCACTCGCCGAGATGGCCCTGCCGGACGTCGTGCAGATCCTCTGGCACGGCCGGAAGACATGCACGGTGAAGCTGAAGACCTCGAAGGGGACGGGCGACATCGGCTTCGTGGATGGCCAGATCGTCGACGCACGCTTGCCGCCCCACCGCGGGGAAGAGGCGTTTTACCGAATGCTCAACCTGAAGGACGGCGAGTTCCAGATCGACCCGCAGACAATCCCGAAGGACAAGACGATCGAGGTCTCGCCCGAGGGCCTGCTCCTCGAGGGCATGCGGCGCCTCGACGAAGGTCTGGTCTGACGCCACGCGCGGGTTGGCTGGGCCACGCTGCGCCACCTCGCGGAGCCGATCGAGAAAAGCGCCGCTGAATTCGTGCCTCACGGGCAGGCCCGGGGCTTGCACAGCAGGACGACCATGCGCCGCATCCTCGCTGCTTCCTTTGCCTTGGTGTCCGCTTTGGCCCCCTTCCTTTGGACGGAGGCGGCCAGCGCTTGCGGTGGCTGCTTCGTCAGCCAATCCGAGTCCACCCAGGTGACAGGCCACCGGATGGCCCTCAGCGTCTCGGCGACCCAGACCACGCTCTGGGACCAGATCACCTACGACGGCGATCCGACCGAGTTCGCGTGGGTGCTCCCGATCAAGGGCCAGGTCGAGATCGGCCTCTCGTCCGATCTGCTCTTCCAGGTGCTCGAAGCCGAGACGCAGGTCGTCATCTCCTCGCCGACGATCAACTGCCCTCCGCCCAACTGCCCCGGCGACGCAGCCGGCTTTGGCTCGACGGGGTCGACGGGATCAGGTGGCGGCGGCGTGACCGTCATCGCGCAGGAGGTCGTCGGCCCCTACGAGACCGTGCAGCTCCAGGCGAGCGATCCGCTCGCGCTCAACACCTGGCTCGAGTCGCACGGCTACAACATCCCCGCGGATGTGGAGCCTGTCGTCAGCCAGTACGTGACCGAGGGCTTCGGGTTCCTGGCGCTTCGTCTGGTGCCCGGTCAGGGCATCGACTCGATGAAGCCCGTCCGGATCACCTCTCCTGGTGCGAGCCCCACGCTGCCGCTCCGCATGGTGGCGGCGGGGACGGGCGCGCGGACGCCCATCACGCTCTGGGTCCTCGCGGAAGGTCGGTACGAGCCGCAGAACTTCGGCTTCGAGACGATCAGCGCGGGCGAGCTGATCTGGGACTGGGGCACGGCGAGCAGCAACTACGAGCAACGGAAGCGGGAGATCTTCGATGCGGACGGCGGGTCGCGTTGGCTGATGGAGGCCGGCGAGCAGAAGGGCATGTGGTTGTTCGACTCGATCCTGAGCAGGGCCGAATACGATCCCGTCGGGAGCGGCTACGCCGACGAGTCGGGGCAAGGCGCCGTCGAGGCCGCTGCGGCGGACGTGGCGACGCTGACGGCCGGCATCAACCCGAGCTCGCTCTGGGTGACGCGGGTCTCGGCCGATCTCTCGCGCGAGGCGCTCGGGGTGGACCTGAGGCTCCAGGCGTCGACTACGCAGCAGCCGATCGAGCGGTACCTGCAGGTCCAGAACACCGTGGGCATCCCCCCGGCCTGCCCGACCTTCCCACCGTGCGACGACTCGGGGGTCCCGGGCTTCGACGACATCAACAACTGGGATCCGTTCGGCGAAGACGCGTACGAGGATTCGAGCGGCGGCTGCGGGTTCGCTCGGACCCCGGCGCGACCGAGCGAGCTGGCGCTGATCGGCCTCGCAGGGGCGGCTGCCGTCCTCGCCCGCCGCCGCCGCGCGAAGCGCTGAGCGGCTTGTCACGACGCGTGCGGGACCGTATAGAGATCACCAGGCGTGGACCGCATCTGCGGCCGCGACCCGGAGGAAAATGTACGGAGCTGGTGATCCGCGCCAAGCGCCTGCGGCGCGCGCGAAATTGACTGTCCCGGCCATGCGCGCCCGCAAGGGCGAGCGCCCGCTCACCGTCGTGACGGCTTACGACTTCACGATGGCTCGGCTGCTCGACGAGGGGGGCGTGGACGCGCTCCTCGTGGGCGACTCCTTGGGCATGGTCGTCCAAGGCCACGGCAACACGTTGCCCGTCACGGTCGACGAGATCTGTTACCACGGGCGCGCCGTGGCGCGCGGCGCCCGGAGCGCACACGTCATCGGCGACATGCCGTTCATGAGCTACCAGGTCTCCCCGATGCAAGCGGTGGAGACGGCCGGCAAGCTGATGAAGGAAGGCGCCTTCGAGAGCGTGAAGCTCGAGGGCGGCGCCGCGTTCGCCGAACATGTCTTCCGGATCGTCTCGGCCGGCATCCCGGTCATGGGGCACGTCGGCCTGACGCCGCAGGCCGTCCACGCGCTCGGCGGCTTCAAGGTTCAAGGCAAGCGTCCGGAGGACGCGGAGCAGGTCGTGCGTGACGCGCGCGCCCTCGAAGAGGCAGGGGCGTACGCCATCGTGCTCGAGGCCATCCCGCCGGACCTGGCTGCCGAGGTCACGAGCGCGGTCTCCGTGCCGACGATCGGGATCGGCGCCGGGGCGGGCTGTGACGGACAGGTCCTCGTCTGTTACGACCTCCTCGGGATGTACCGCGGGCTGTCTCCGAAGTTCGTGAAGCGTTTCGCGGAGCTCGGCGCCGCGGTGGTGGAGGCGACCGAAGCCTTCGTCCGCGAGGTCGGCGATCGCACGTTCCCCGGCCCGGAGCATGCGTTCAAGCCGAACGGGTTCGCGACCGAGGACCGCCCGGTCCACTGAAGGGCGCTCGCAGGCCGGGCCTCGGGCCCGGCCGTCACACTCGTCCCGTGTGGGTCGATAGGGAGTAGCTGCGCGGGAAGGCGATCTGCCCGCGCGGAGTACTCCCTCCGATGCCTCGCTCCGCCCCAGCCCTGCTCGCCCTGACGGTCCTCGTGGCCGGGGCCTTGGCGGTCTCCGCTCCGGCGCCGCTCCTCGGGCGGGACCTTCCGGCGCTGCCCGGCCCGTCGCCGCGCCCGCGCGCCGCGGTGGACGACCCTGCGGAGGCGAACGCGCGGTGCGAGGGCTGCCACACGGAGATCGCAGCGGAGTGGCGCGGCTCGCTCCACCAGGAGGCCTGGCACGATCCGGTCTTTCAGAAGGCCTACGCGGTCGAGCCGGTCGCGTTCTGTCGCAGCTGCCATGCGCCGGAGGCCGACGCGGCCTCGTATCCGAGCCGCGCCGCGCAAGACGTGGGCATCGGCTGCACGACCTGCCACCAGCAAGGGGGCGACATCGTCGGAGCGCGGGACATCGCGGGCTCGGCCGAGCACCACGCCGTGCGCGGCGACGCGCGCCTCGCCACGAAAGAGGCCTGCGCTTCCTGCCATCAGTTCGACTTCCCTCGGTCGAAGGGGCAGGCCATGCAAGACACCCTCGTCGAGCACGCGTCGTCCTCGCTCGCGAACGTCTCTTGTCAGAGCTGCCACATGGCGGAGGTCGAGGGCCCGGACGGCAAGAGACACCGCGCCCACGACTTCTCCGTGATCTCCGACCCGGCGATGCTGGCGCGAGCCGTCGACGTCGTCGCCCGCCGCGGAGACGGAGGGGAGCTCCTGCTCGAGCTCGAAGGCCGCGAGGTCGGGCACGCCTTCCCGACGGGTGACATGTTCCGCCGCCTCGAGCTCCGGGCCGAGGCGCTGGACGCAGAGGGGAAGGTTGTAATGACAGCACCGTCAGTCTTCTTGGCGCGCCGCTTCGGCGACGTCGCGGGCGCGGTCTCGACGATCTCCTCGAAGCGCGTGGAGATCGCCGACACGCGTGTCCCGGCCCCCGGGCGCGGCGTCCGGAAGGCCGTGTTGCGGTTCCCCGAGCCCACGACGCGCCTGACCGTCCGCTGGGTCGTCGCTTACCAGCGAATGGACGCCGCGATGGCCGTCAGCTTCGACGTCGATCAGGCGCGCGACGAGACCATCGTCGCGCGCGGCCTCATCCCTCCCGCTCCGAACGCGAAACCGAAACCCAAGGCAAGCCCATGAACCGCTCCCTGCTCCTCCTCCTGTCCGCTGCCGTCGTCTCCTGGTCGGCGGCGGCGCTCGCCGACAAGCCCATCAGCATCAAGGGCAAGGCGCCCCCGCCCGAGACTGCCCCCGAGCAGGCCAAGAAGACGGAGGTGCAGAAGCCGTTCGACTACTCGGAGCTGGGCGCGCGCGACGCGGCCGCCGAGAAGGCGGTCACGAAGGTGAAGGAGCGCTGCGTGGCCGACCCGATGAGTCGCGAGGGGCCCACCGCGGAGGAGCAGGCGCGCTGCAACCTGGCCGTCGCGCGGCTCGTCGGCCTGGGCAAGAAGGGGGCGCCGTCGATCCTGGCGGCGCTCGACCAAGCGGACGAGCTCGACAGCTACTACGCGGTGAACCGCCTGCTCTTCACGCTCGGAAAGATCGACGACAAGAAGGTTCGGCGGGTCGTCGTCGACGGCTTCGCCACGATCGCCAAGGAGGAGGCTGACGCGCAAGTCATGCTCGTCTACCAGCTCCCCGAGACGCTCGAGGCCATGTTGGGGGCGTCGCCTCCCGTCGATGTCCCCTGGGACACCGCCGCCGTGACGGACGCCTGGGAGGAGAACCGGAGGACCGCCGCGCGCTGGAAGGCGTTCGTGGATGAGAACGCCGACAAGACCCGCAAGCAGATCGCGGCAGAGCACCTCGCCAGGGCCAAGAAGGAGAAGGCTGACGACGATCCGATCAAGGCGTACCGCGCCATCGAGCACCTCGTCGATCGAGCCCCGTACGAGGCCCTCAGGGCAGCGAAGCGCTACCTGAAGCGCGACGACCTCGACGGAGACGTCGAGGCCGGTTTCGAGTCGCTCATGAGCCAGGCCGAGTGGCGCATCGAAGAGCAGAACGCCAAGGCGGCGTCTGCCCCGAAGTTGCCGGCGCCGCCGAAGTCGCGCAGCTGACGGCCGTCTTCCTGGGGCGTTTCGTCCTCTTCCACGTGGATCGGGCCGCCTGCCGCTGGTAAGCCTCCGGGGTGGTGGCCTCCGCCCAGCAGAAGCCGTTTTCGCCTTACGAGGTGGACTGGGGCGCGTTCGCACCGCTCCGCCTCCGCGCGCGCGTGGTGGCGGAGGGCGTGTACGCGGGGCTTCACCGCAGCGTCCGGAAGGGCTCGGGCGTCGAGTTCGGGGGCCAGCGGCCCTACGTCTTCGGGGACGACCTCCGCTTCGTGGACAAACGCTCGCTCCTCAAACACGACCGCCTGCTCGTCCGGGAGTTCGAGACCGAAACTGACAGAGCTGTCTGGATCATCGTCGACGCGACGGCCTCGATGGGCTTCCGCGGGAGGGGCCCAGGCGCGAAATACGCGTTCGCGGCGCTGCTGGCCGCGTCCCTCGCCCGCGTCGCGTTCTCGTCCGGCGACCCGGTGGGCCTCGTCATCCTCGGAGGAGACGGCGTACGCGTGTTGCCGGCCGCGACCGGCCGCGAGGCGTGGGACCGCACCGTGTGGGCGCTCTCCTCGACGAAGCCCGCCGGGGATTGGTCACAAGGCGGGGACGACGTGCTCCGCGCGCTCCTGCCCGTCTACGAGCGGGCGCGACGAGGCAGCATCGTGGTGCTCTTCTCCGATCTCGTCGACCTGCCGGAGCGCGCGCTCGCAGACTTTGGTGGGCTCGCGACCCGGGGACGGCGGGCGTTCGCCGTGCAGGTCCTCTCGCCCGACGAAGCCGAGCTCCCGTTCGCCGAGCAGGCGCGTTTCGCCAGCGTGGAGGGGGGCGTCGTGGTCGAAGCGGATCCGGTGGCGGCCCGCGCCGCTTATCTGGCGGAGCTCGAGGCGCTGCGCTCCCGCTGGCGGGAGGACCTGCTCGGTCGAGGTGGGGCGCTGCTCGTTCCGCAGACGACGAGCGATCCCGTCTCCACCGTTCGCGACCTCCTCCTCGCCATCTCCGGGACGGCCGCGCCTGCGCGGTCACGACCTTCGCAGCAAGGTCCCGCGAATGGGTGACGGATGAGCTTCGCCACCGCCCTCGCGCTCGCGGTCGGCTTGTTCGTCGCCGCGCCGATCGCCGCTCACCTCCTCCGGCGGCGGCGGGCCGGCGAGGTGGTGCTCCCGACCGCCCGCCTGCTCTCCACCACGCCTCCGGCCGCGCGGAGGCGGAGCGCGCTCGAGGACCGAGGCCTGTTCATCGTGCGCCTGCTCGCGGTGCTCTTGCTCGCGTTGCTCGGCGCGACGCCGTTCGTCTCCTGCTCCAAGCTCGCGCTCCTCCGCAAAGACGGCGCGTCCGTCGCGATGGTGCTCGTGGTCGACGACTCGCTCAGCATGAGCGCGACGTCGGGCGACGAGACGCGCTTCGAGCGCGCCAAGCGCGCAGCGCGCGAGCTCGTTTCCGCGGTCGAGCCCGGCGACTCGGTCGCCATCGTGCTCGCGGGACGTGAGGTGCGCGTCCACCTCTCGCCGACCACCGATCGCGAGGCGATCGACAAGGCCATCGCGGCCCTCGAGCCGAGCCATCGCCCGACCGACCTCGAGGACGCGCTCCGAATCGGCCGCGATCTGCTCAGGCGATCGCCCCAGGCAGACAAGCGGCTCGTCTTGCTGAGCGATCTGGCGGACGGCCACGCCGACGCGCCTGCGCTCGACGTCGACTCGGACGTCTCTCTCTGGATGCCCATCCCGGAGCTCGCGGCGCGATCCGAGGCCGACTGCGCGATCCGCTCGGCGGAGCGCCTCGGCGATCGCGTCGACGTCGCGTTCGTCTGTACGGAGGGGGCCACGGCCGCGGGGCGCGCCGTCTCCATCTTCGACAAGAAGTCCGAGATCGCCAAGGAGCAGGTGCCCGACGGAGCGGACTCGGTCGCGCTCAAGGTGCCCGAGGGCGCGGGCAACGCGCTCGATGCGGTGCTTTCCCCGGGCGACGCCGTTGCCGCCGACGACGCGGCTCCGGTCGTCGAGCACGCCCGCGATCTGTCGCTCGCCATCGTGGCGGATGCGGCGGCGGCGCACGTCGAGACAGGTGGTCCTCCGCCGGTCGAGCGCGCGCTGGCGGCGCTCGGCCTCGGCGCGATGACGAAGCCTGTCGCCACGATCCCCGAGCACGCGGAGGAGCTCGCTGCCTTCGCGGGGATGATCCTCGACGATCCGCCCGGGCTCACGCCGGAGGAGCGCCGCTCGGCCGCGGAGTGGGTGGAGGGCGGAGGGACGATCGTCCTGTCGCTCGGGCGTCGCGCCGCGTCGGCCCCGCTGGGCGCGGGGTTCGGGGATCTTCTCCCGGGCGTGGTGCGCTGGTCCCCCGAGGCGCCGGCCGGGGCGGCCCCGGCGAGCTGCGCGTTCTTCGGCGGGAGCGCGGAGAGCCTCGCCGAGCTCGCCCCGAAGGGCCGCGTCTCGATCGATCACGAGGCCGTGCAGGGGGCCGAGGTGCTCTGCGCCTGGTCGGACGGAGCGCCGCTGCTCCTCCGGCGACGCATCGGGCGTGGCAGCGTGCTCGTCAGCTCGCTCCCGTTCGACCTCGACACGAGCGACCTGCCGCTGCGCCCCGCGTTCCTGGTGTTGCTCGATCGCTTCGTGGAGCACGCCCGCGCGCGCGGCGGCTCGCGTGTCGTCGAGGCGGGGGAGGCCTTCGTGGTCCACGGCTTCGACAAGGTGGACGCGAGCCTGCAGCCGGTGGGGAGCGAGCGCGCGGAGACGCTGCCCGCCATCCAGAAAGACGGCACCTTTCGAGTCGCGGCTCCGCGAATCGGACGGTATTCGCTGTCGCTGGACGGCTCGAGCGACGTCCGCTTCGCGGTCGTGCCCGAGGGTGAGGTCGACTTGCGCCCGCGTGGCGTGGCCCAGCGCGCCGCCGACCCTTCGCTCGGCGGCCAGACTCGCGAGCTCGACGCCTCGCCCTACGTGGCCTTCGCGCTGCTCGCGTTGCTCGTCCTCGAGCTCGCGGTTCGAGCCTTCTCGCAGGGGTCGCGAGCCTAGCCCTTCTCGGTGGGCAGGCCCTCGGCGGCCCAGCCCTTCTCGCTCACCTGGCCGAAGGCGTTGCGCGCGCCGTCCCATCCGGCGCGCTGATCGATCACGTCCGTGAAGCCGGCCGCGACGAGGGCCTGCGCGGCCTTCAGGGAGCGGCCGCCGGAGCGGCACCCGAGCACCAGCTTCTGGTCCTTCGCGAAGGTCTTCTGCATGGTCGCCACGAAGTCGGGGTTTGGCACCATGCCGGTCGGCCCCGAGAACGCCCACGGCACGAGCTGCGCGCCCGCGGGTCGCCCGGCGGCGAACTCCGCCTCGGTGCGGACGTCGACGTAGGTGTAGCCCTCCTCGTCCATCAGACGCTTGGCTTCGGCCGGGGACACACGCTTGATGTTGGTCATCGTCTCCTCGCGGGATGAAGGCTCGGGTCAGAACGCGTGCACGAAGAGCCCGCTCCGCAGCTTGGGCTCGAACCAGGTGCTCTTGGGCGGCATGAGCAGCCCCGCGTCGCTCACGGCCATGAGCTCCTCCACGCTGGTCGGGTAGAGGTGGATGGCCGCGCTCATCTCGCCCGAGTCGACTCGGCGCTCGAGCTCACGGTGGCCGCGGATGCCGCCGACGAAGTCGACGTGGGCGTCGCGCCGGGGGTCTTTGACGTCGAAGATCGGGCCGAGGATCTGATCCTGGCAGATCGAGCAATCGAGCGACGCGACCGGGTCCTTCGCGTCGAACGTTCCCGGCCGAACGGCGGCGCGGTACCACGTGCCGCCCACGTAGACGCCGAAGCTCTTCGCCGCTCCGGGCGCGGGCGTGTCGGCGGGCGTGAGATCGAGCCGCTCTCCGAGGGCGGCGAGCAGCGCGTCCGCGCCGCGGCCCTGGGGATCGCGGACGACGCGGTTGTACGCGAGGATCTTCATCTGATCGTGCGGAAAGACGACCGCCAGGAAGGCGTCGTGCTCGCCGCCGTCGCCGCGCCTCTCGCGGTGCACGCGGGACGCCGCTGCGCTGCGGTGGTGCCCGTCCGCGACGTAGAGGCACGGCACGGCGTCGAACGCGCGCGCGAGCTCGCGCGTCGCGTCCCGCCCGAGCGCCCAGAACGTGTGTCCGATCCCGTCGGGCGCGACGAACTCGTAGACGGGCTTGGCGAGCCTGGCCGACGCGACGATGCCGTCGATGCGCGCGTCGGCGCGGTAGGTGAGGAAGACCGGCTCGTCGTGCGCCGAGAGCTCGGCGATGTGCCGCGTCCGATCGTCTTCTTTGTCGGCGCGCGTCTTCTCGTGTTTCTTGATGAGGTCCCTGTCGTATTCGGCGACGGAGGCGCACCCGACCACGCCGATCTGCGTGTGGTCGCCCATGGTCTGCGCGTAGAGGTAGAGGAGGGGCTCGGCGTCGCGCCGGAGCCACTGCTCCTCCACCATGGCCTCGAGGTTCTTCCGCGCAGCCGCGTAGACCTCGTCCGCGTGCTCGTCGGTCCCTTCGGGCAGATCGATCTCGGGGCGCGTGACGTGCAGGAAGCTCACCTCGTTGCCCTCGGCGAGGGCGCGAGCCTCGTTCGTGCTCACCACGTCGTAGGGCGGGCTCGCGACGCGCGCCGCGAGATCCGGCGGCGGACGAAGCGCACAGAAGGGTCGAATCTCGGCCATGCGCTGGCTATGCCCGACCCGAGCCCCGCCGTCGAGGGCCGGTGTATAGTGCCCGCGGCCGATGTCCGAGCTCGACGAGCCGCTCCCCCCCACGCTCCCGCCGCCAGCCTCGTTGCCGCGCGGGAAGCGGACAATCGCCGTCGGCGGCGGCCGAGGCGGGGTGGGCAAGAGCACGCTGACGATCAACCTGGCCGTGTATTTCGCGCAGCTCGGCCGCAACGTCGTGGTCTGCGACGCGGACCCGGCCGGCTCGAACCTCCACGCGATGCTGGGGCTGCCAGGCGCTCCGCTCATCCCGTTCCACGCCGACGAGCCGGCGTCTCCGAGGCCGGTGGCCACACGCGTCCCGGGCCTCTCGCTCCTTCCGACGACCTTCGATCTGATCGCGCTCGCGCCCGTCCGGCCGACCCGACGAACGCAGTGGCAGGCTCGCATCGCCGAGCTCGAGGCGGACTACGTGCTCGTCCACCTCGGCGCGAGCGCCACCCCCTCGAGCCTCGACCTCTTCGCCTCGGCGGACGTGTCGGTCTGCGTCACCGCGCCGGATCCGCTCGCGGTCGAGACCTCCTACGGCTTCTTGCGCGCTCTGTTCGCCCGCGGGCTGCGGCGCCGGCTGATGAAGGAGAAACACAAGCTGAAGCTCGCCGAGCGCGCGCTGTCTTCGCTGCCCCCGCTCGCGAGCCCCATCGACATCCTCGAGGCCATCCACAAATACGACCACGCGCTGGGGCGCATCGCGCAGCAAGAGCTCGTGAGGCTCCTGCCGCGCCTGGTCGTCGGGCAGACCCGGCTGCGCTCGGATCTCGAGCTCGGTCCGGCCATGGGCGCGATCAGCGAGCGTTTCCTCGGCATCTCCTTGGAATACCTCGGCCACGTCGAACATGACGACGCCGTTTGGCTCGCCGTCCGCAAGCAGACACCCCTGCTCATCGAGAGCCCGACGTCGAAGAGCGCCCGCAACATCGAGCGCATCGCGCGCCGAATCCTCGCGCTCATGATGGCGTTCGAGGGGAGGCGCGCGGCGGACGGCGCTCGGACCAGCGATCTGCCGACCTCCGAGTGGCGCCGCCCGACGCCGGCCACGCTCTACGACGTGTTGGGGTTGGCGCGCACCGCCTCGGACGACGAGATCCGCCGCGCCTACAAGCGCCAGCGCGACGTCTTTCGTGACGGGAGCTTCCCGGCCGCGAGCGTGGTCACCGAGCGCGAGCTCCGCGCGGAGCAGGCGCGCATCGAGGAGGCGTACGACACCTTGCTCGACCCGAACAAGCGCCGCTCCTACGATCTGTCGACCTTCCCGGCCGAGGCCAAGGTGGAGGAGAAGGTGCGGGAGGTCGACTCGGCGCGCGCCGCCGAGCTCGCGATGCTCCAGGCCGAGCTCGCGCGGGAGGTCAACGCCGAGACGCAGTTCACCGGCAAGCTCCTCCGCAAGGTGCGTGAGTCACAAGGCGTCGAGATCGCGGACATCGCCCAGCGCACCAAGATCTCCGGCGCGCACATCCGCGCCATCGAGTCGGAGGCGATCGCGGATCTTCCGGCGATGGTCTACGTGCAGGGCTTCGTGCAGGAGATCGCCAAATTCCTCAAGCTCGACCCGACGCAGGTCTCGCGCACGCTCGTCCGTCGACTCCGGGAGATCGCCGCGCGGCAGGGCGACGCCGAGCCGTGAGCTGGGTGTCACGCGCGTCGAGCCTGCTCCGGAGCGTCGGCGGAGCGCTGGCGCGCAACAGCGGCGCGGTGACGACCATCGTCTTCCTCGCGGCGCTCGCGCCCCGGCTCTGGGTCGCGACGCGGTGGTCGGGGGAGCCCGTGTGGGACGGCCACTACTACCACTTCGGCGCCGAGCGCATCGCCACCGGCCACGGATACTCGGACGACGTGGCCACGCCGGACGGGCTCGTCTGGCATCCGTGGTGCCACTATCCGGTCGGGTACAGCGCCTACCTGGCAGCTTTTTATTTCGTGCTCGGCGCGTCGCCGACGGTCGGCACGGCCGCCGGCGCCCTGGCCGGCGCGGTCACCGCTGCGGTCGTGCATCGGCTCGCTCTCTCCTTCCTCGGACCCGCTCGCGCGCTCGTCGCGGGCCTGGGCTGCGCGCTGCACCCCGGCCTCATCCTCTACTCCGCGGTGCTCATGACCGAGCCCCTCGCGGCGCTCGGGCTCGTCCTCGCGCCCCTCGCCTACCTGGCCCTGTCGGGGCGGCCGCGGCTCGCGCCCGTGGTGGCCGGCGTCATCTTCGGGCTGACCACCCTCGTTCGACCTCAAACCATCTTGTGCGTCCCGGCGATCGCGCTCCTGGGAGAAGGGAAGGGGCTCCGAGGGCGCGTCGTCGCCGCGGCGATCACGATGGCGACCAGCCTCGCCGTGGTCGCCCCGTGGACGGCGCGGAACTGCGCTCAGATGGACGGCTGCGCGTTCGTGTCGACGAACGCCGGATGGAACCTGGCGATCGGCAGCTCGCCGCGCGCGACGGGCCGCTTCGAGCCCCTCAAGGCCGAGGACGGCTGCAGGATCGTGACCGGGCAGGTGCAGCAAGACCGCTGCTGGCGAGATCAGGGGCTTGTTTGGATCCGGCAAGACCCGGCGCGTTGGCTCGCGCTCGCGCCGAAGAAGCTCGCGTTCACGTTCGATCACCAGTCGTTTGCGGTGGGTTACCTCGCGCAGGCCGATCCGGGGGCCTGGCCCGAGGAGCGGCGGGCCGCGTGGCGCGCGCGGCTCGGCATCTTCCAGTACGGGCTCCTCTTCGTCGCGGCGCTCGGCGCCGTCCTCCTGCCCGTCGGCCGCAAGAAGGACGTCGCGCTCGCCTCGGGGCTCGCTGCTGCGGTGCTCCTGTTCGCGGACGGCGTCATACGGGACGCGCCGCGCATCTGGCCGCTCGTCCTCGCCATCCCCGTGCTCTCGGTGCTCCCTCCGTTCGACCGGCGCGACAAGGGGGTCGTGCGTTATCTCGCGTTTTGTCTGACGACGCTCGTCGTCGTACACGCCGTCTTCTTCGGCGAGGACCGATACCAGATCGTCCTCACGCCCGCGCTCTTCGTCCTCGGCGCCGCCGCGCTGCGGTGGGCCGATCCCGAAGGCGTGGTTTGAGACGCGCGGGGTTTGATAGGCTCACCGCGTGCTCACGAGAGGGCACCTCACCTTGCTGGTCGTGCTCGCGGCGGTGCTCGCGCCCGCGTTGCCCAGCCACGCCTTCCCGTACGTGGCCAAGCGCGGCGACACGCTGGCCACGTTGTCGCTGCGGTTCTACGGCCGGGTCGATCGCGAGAAGATCCTCGTCACCGCGAACGGCGTCGAGGGCGCGGTCGCGCTCATGCCTGGCATGCGCCTCGAGATCCCCACGGTCAGCTACCACCGCGTGAGCCAGGGCGAGACCTGGGAGACGTTGGCCGACCACTACCTCGGCGACGCCAAGCGCGCCGAGGCGCTCGCGCTCGCCAACGAGACGATGCCCTGGTTGCCGGTCGAGACCGGGCGCGAGGTCGTGGTGCCCTACGTCCTCAGGGTCATCGCGGGGCCGGGCGACTCCACGCCGAGCCTCGCGTACAGCTTCCTCGGCCACCGAGACGACGCGTACGTGGTCGACCGCTTCAACTCGCTCAAGGGCCGAGCGCTCAAGAGCGGAGACGTCTTGCTCTTGCCGGTCACCGATCTCGCCCTGACCGACGAGGGCGCGGACGCGGCGCGCGAAGGCCTGGCGCTCCACGCGGGCGAGGCGGCCGGCGACGCGCGCGACGCGCAGGTGCGCGCCGACGCGGAGCTGCCTTTCCTCACGCGTGAGGTGCGCGAGGGCCGCTGGATCGCCGCGATCTCCCGCGGGAGCCAGCTCGTGGGCGCCGGGCCGCTGTCGGACCCGCAGGCCGGCCGCGTACACCGCCTGCTGCTCGAGGCGTATGTCGCGCTCGACGAGCACGATCTGGCGCGCTCCGCCTGTGAGGAGTGGCGCCGCGCGGATCCGGAGTCTCCGCTCGACCCCATCGAGCTCAGCCCGAAGATCCTCCGCGCCTGCGCGGGGCTGGCGGGGGGGGTTCGCTACGGCACCATCGGAGACGACTCGGCCGCACCTCCCTCGAGCGCCGCGCCCGTGGCTCCCTCTGCGGCGCGCCCGGCTCGGCCTTCGGAGTCGCCGTGACGCACGCGGTCGGAGCGGAGCAGCAGGGAGACGATCCGGCGCGGCCGGGTGATCTCATCGCCGGGCGATACCTCGTCGAAGGTCACCTCGGTCGAGGCGCGTCCGGGGTCGTGTATTCGGCGCGCGACAAACGCGACCAGTCACGCGTCGCGCTCAAGATCATCCACCCGGAGCTCTGCCACTCGCGTCAGGTCTTCGGCCGCTACAAACGCGAGGCGTCCATCCTCAAGCTGCTCAAGGGCGAGCGCATCGTGAAGTTCCTCGACTTCGTCGAGCACGAGGGCCTGCTCGCCATCGCGCTCGAGTTCGTGCCGGGCTCGTCGCTCGAGGCGGCGCTGGCCGGCGCGGCGGGGCTCGCGAAGGTGAAGGCACCGCTCGAGCCGGCGCTCGCCGTCGAGCTCGTCACGCAGATCTGCGAAGGGCTCGGCGTCGCCCACGAGGTCGGGATCGTGCATCGTGACCTGAAGCCGGCGAACATCATGATCACCGAAGAGCCGGGGCGCGGGCTGCAGGTGCGCATCCTGGACTTCGGGCTGGCGAAGGTCGTGCACGGCGAGCACATGGTCACCGGCTTGACCGAGCGCGACATGATCTTCGGTACGCCCGAGTACATGGCGCCCGAGCAAGCCCGAGGCGACGACGTCGACTCGCGATGTGACATCTACTCGTGTGGCGTGATGCTCTACGAGATGGTGACGGGGCACGTGCCCATCAAGGGCGCGACGCCGCTCGCGACCATGACGGCGCAGCTCGTCGAGCCCATCGAGCCGCCTCGGGTGCGCGCGCCCGATCGCGGCATCTCGGCGGCGCTCGAGGCGGTCATCCTGCGCGCGCTCGACAAAGATCCGACCCACCGCTACCGCTCGGCGAAGGAGCTCGTCGCCGCGCTCGAGGCGGTCGGCGAGCGCCGGGTCATCTCGATGACGCCGCAACCGGATGACGATCTGCACGCACACGACACCGAGCTCAGCCTGCGGCGGTCCCAGATCCAGGCAGCCGGTGGCCTCCTGGAGGAGGCCGAGCGGATCGCGCGAGCGCGTGGCCAGAGCCAGCCGGCGCCCAAGCTCGACGGCGCGCCGGCGCCCGCGCCCGCCCCGGCTCGCGCCCTGGCCGTGCCGGGCAAGAGCTGGCTCTGGCCCGTCGTGAGCGTCCTCGCGATCCTGATCTGCGTGGCGCTCGGCGTGTTGCTCGCGCTCGAGTGAGCGCGAGCGCTTCACGCCGTGAGAGGCGCTCAGAGCCCGAGCAGCTTCGCCACGTAATACTTCATCGTCTCGGTCGTGCCGCCGCCGATGCGGAGGAGGCGCTGGTCGCGCCAGGCGCGCGCGATGCGGTAGTCCTCGATGTAGCCCCAGCCGCCGTGGAACTGCAGGCAGGTGTCGGCCACCTCGCTGGCGACGTCGCCGACGAGGATCTTGATCATGCTGATGTGCTTCACGGTCTCCATGCTGAGCGGCTGCTTGAGCACGTAGCGCTCGTGGTTGTAGCGGTCGACGGTCTGGTAGACGTAGGCCTTGGCCGCCTCGAGCTTCGTGAGCAGGTCGACGAACTTGTGCTGCCAGACCTCGCGCTTGATGATCGGCTTGCCGAACGCCGTGCGCTCGCGGCCGTACGCGATCGCGTCCTCGATCATGAGGAACGCGCCGGAGACCGCGGAGACGCCCGCGACCAGGCGCTCCGTCTGGAAGTTCTGCATGAGGTACATGAACCCCATGTTCTCCTCGCCGAGTCGGTAGCGAGCGGGGATGCGTACGTCCTCCAGGAAGAGCTCGGCCGTGTCGCTGGACTTGTTGCCGATCTTCTTCAGCGCCTTGGCGACCCCGAAGCCCTTCGTCTTGGTGGGCACCAGGAAGAAGCTGCAGCCGTGCGCGCCCGCGTCGGGGTTCGTCTTGGCGAGGAGCGTGATGAAGTCCGCCCGCGTGCCGTTCGTGATGAACGTCTTCTGGCCGTTGATGACGTAGTCGCTGCCGTCTTTCCTGGCGACGGTCTTGATGCCGGCGACGTCGCTGCCGGCGGCCGGCTCCGACACGCCGAGGGATGCGATCTTGTCACCCGCCAGCGCCGGCTTCAGGAACTCGTCGATCTGCTCCGGCGTCCCGAGGTCGCTGATGACGGGGGTCGCCATGTCGCTCTGGACGAGAAGGCCCATGCCGACGCCGGCCGACTTGCTCCGCGGCAGCTCCTCCGCCTTGGCGACGCTGAACCAGTAGTCGAGGCCGGCGCCCCCGTGCTCCTCCGGGAAGTGAGCGCCGAGGATGCCCAGCTCGCCCGCGCGCTTGAAGACGGAGTTCGGGAAGCAGCCGCTCTCCTCCCACTCCTCCACGTGAGGCGCGAGCTCCTTCTCGGCGAAAGCCCGGACGGTCTTGCGGAACTCCGCATGTTCTTCGGAGAAAGGCTGGAACATCGATCGACCTCGCTGGTTGCGAAATGATTCGTACACGAACTTTTCATTTTCGCAACTCTTGGCGCCATGTGTGCGGAAAGATTCGGCCCGGAGGGGGTGGGGGGCGCCTTCCGGCGGGAGACCTCCGCTCGCGGCCGGCGGGCTTTGCGGATAGCTTCAGTGCCCCGCCGCATGCGAATGCTCATCCTCTCGCGCAACGCGACCCTCTACTCCACGAGCCGCGTCGTGCTCGCGGCGCGTGCGCGTGGTCATGACGTATCCGTCATCGACCCGCTGGAGTTCCAGATCGTGGTGAACCGCCGACGGCCGGAGCTCTTCGTGGGTGGGGGGCCGGTTCCTTCTTACGACGTGGTGATGCCTCGCATCGGGGCCAGCATCACCAACTACGGGCTCGCCGTCGTCCGGCAGTTCGATCTGATGGGCGCCCCCGTGCTGAACGGCGCCGTCGCCATCGCGCGCAGCCGCGACAAGCTGCGCGCGCTCCAGCTCCTGACCTTGCAGAAGATCGACGTGCCCATCACGGTCTGCGCGCGGAGCCCAGCCGGGCTCGAGGCGGCCCTCACCCTCGTCGGGGGATGCCCAGCGATCGTCAAGCTCCAGCAGGGCACGCAGGGCATCGGCACGATGATCGCCGAGACGCCGCAGGCAGCGCACGCGTTGCTCGAGACGTTCTGGGCCATGGGCCAGGACATCGTCTTGCAGGAATACGTGCGCGAGTCGAAGGGGCGCGACGTGCGCATCATCGTCGTCGGCGGCAAGGTCGTGGCGGCGATGGAGCGCGTGGCGAAGAAAGGCGAGTTCCGCGCGAACCTGCACCGCGGCGGGCTCGGTCGCGGCATCAAGCTGCCCGTCAGCTACCGGAAGGCGGCGATCAAGGCTGCGGCCGTCATGGGGCTCGAGGTCGCGGGCGTCGACTTGCTCGCGGGCAAGCGCGGCCCGCGCATCCTCGAGATCAACAGCTCGCCGGGGCTCGAAGGAATCGAGCGCGCCTCCGGCGTCGACGTTGCAGGCGCCATCGTCGATTACGCGGAGAAGTTCGCGAAGAAACACCGCTCGCTGAGCCGCGCCGGCTTCATGCGGCGCTTCCGCGCGAGCATCTCGGCCGAGCGCGTGGTCGGCGAATGACGACGAGCCCCGGCCTCGAGATCGAGGCTCGTGGTCCCGCGCGGGTGATCGTCCTCGCCCGGCCGGAGAAGCGGAACGCGCTGTCGCGAGAGGTCGCCGCGGCGCTCGCCGTGGAGATCGAGCGCGCCGCGGCGGACGAGTCGGTGCGGGGCATCGTCCTCGCGGCGCGGGGCCCTGTGTTCGCCGCCGGCGGCGACCTGACGGAGTTCCAGCAGCTCCTCGACAAGAAGGGCGGCGCGGAGGAGGTGCTCGCGATGGGCCGCCGAATCCGCGAGATCGAGCGCGCGCCGGTCCCGGTCCTGGCGGCCGTCACGGGCCACGTCTATGGCGGCGGCTGCGAGCTCTTGCTCCTCTGCGACGGCGCATACCTGGAGCGCGGCGTCACGATGCAGTTCCGCCACGCGGAGATGGGCCTCGCTCCCGCCTGGGGAGCGTCGATCCGCCTGGTGGAGCGGGCCGGGCCGCTCCAGGCGACGAGGCTCCTGGCCACCGCGGAGATCATCGACGCCGACGAGGCGGTCGCGCTGGGCATCGCCACGCGCGCCGTCGAGCCGGGCGAAGCGCTCGACGCGTGTCTTCATTTCATCGAGCGCGCCGCGCGCCTCGACCGCGAGGCCGTGGCCGCGCAGAAGCGAGCCATCATGTCGGCGCGTCGGGACGAGCGGGAGCGCGCGGAGGAGCGGGAGGCGGAGGTGTTCCGTTCGATGTGGGGCGCGCCGGCGCACCGGGCCGCGATGGAGTCCTTTGCGGTGCGCGCGCGACGAAGGCCCGGCGGGCAGCCGCCCGGCTCAGGAGACCCAGGATGACCAGCACGTGCCACGGGCGGATGCCGCTGGCCTCGCCGCGATAGACCGGCCGAACCGGGACCTGCGCGACGCGCAAGCCGGCACACGCCACGAGTGACAGGAGATCGTTCGGGTAGCCGTAGCCGGTCCAGAGCGTGTCCCAAGCGATCTCGTCGAGCGCGCGGGCGCCGATCGCGGTGTACCCGCACTGGCTGTCCCGGATGCCGGGCAGGCCGGTCGCGAGGCCGGTGAGCCGACCGAGCACGCGCCCGGCGCGCCTCCGGGCGGCGGGCATGATGCGGCGCACGTCGGGGTGGGAGAGCCGCTCGCCCTTCACGTAGTCGGCGCGTCCATCGACGATGGGCTGGAGGACCGCGGGCAGGTCGCGCGGGTCCATCTGCCCGTCGCCCGCCATCACCGCGACGGCGCCAGCGCCGAGATCGCGCGCGCGCCGGTAGCCCTTGGCGATGGCTGCGCCGACGCCCTCGCTCGCCTCGTTGCGGATGACGTGCACACCCGCGCGAGCGCGGCGCGCGAGCGCGCCGGTGTCGTCGGCGCTGCCGTCATCGATGACGATGATGTCATCGACGAAGGGCGGGAGCCCGCCGACCACCGCCTCGATCCAGGCTGCCTCGTCGCGGGCCGGGATCACCACGCCGATTCGCGTCTCGCCGAGCACGAGAGGTGGATAACCCCGCTCCGCGACGTCCTCAACACGAGAGCGATGACGCGGCGCGCGCTCTTATAGTAAGCCCGCTCGGTGACCCGCCGAAGGAAGCTACTCCTCGGAGGGGCCGCTCTGGTCGCCGTCGCGGCGGGCGCTGCCCTCACCCGCGCGTGCTTGGGCTTTCCGCCCGACACCACGCCGGAAGGGGCGTATCTGAGGATCGCGTATGCCCTCTCGCACGGCAACGCGCCCATGGTCTTCCCGTACCTGGAGGACGCCGCGCAGCACGCGGCCTACACGATCCGCGACTACCGGAAGCAGGCGCGGGACCTCGTGCAGCGCGACTTCCCCGAGCCGGAGCGCTCGCGGCTTGTCGCGCTCTACGCCGCACACGCCGACGCGCCGGACGGCTCGGACGTGTTCGTCTCCATGGCGAACGAACACGGCTGGCTGGGCAGGCTCCGGAAGGATCTGTCGGGCGTCGCGAGCGTCGACGTTCAAGGGGAGCGCGCGACGGTCGTGACGGCTCGCGGGACGCGGTACGCCTTTCGCCGGCGCGACAACGGGATCTGGGGCCTGACCCTCTTCACCGGCGAGCTCGTGGCGGAGGCTGAGCGGGCTGCGCGCGACTTCGACGTCGTCAAGAAGGCGGCGGAGGACTACCGGCGCGGCGGCGCGCCGTAGGCGCCGCTTTCGGCGCGCGCTCCCGCCGGGTAGAAGGCCACGTGCGCAAGCTCCTCTTCGAGGACATCCCCAGCCTGCTCCGGCTCCACATCGTGGGCGTGGCCTTGCTGGCGCAGGTCGTCTTCGCGTGGCTCTTCACCAGCCGTTATGCGCTCGTGCTCGTGCCGTTCGTCGCGATCGACTGGTTCGTGATCAACCTCGTCAACCGGGTCACGGATCTCGCGGAGGACGTCGCCAACCGCGTGCCTGGGGCGGACATCGCCGCGCGGCGCAAGCGGCTCCTCGAGGTAGGCAGCCTCGTGCTGTTCGCGGGCTCGCTCCTCGTCTCGCACCTCTTCGTGGCGCCGGAGCTGACGCCGGTCCGCGTGACCGTGCAGGTCATCGGCCTCTTGTACAACTTCCGCCTCGTCCCGCTGCCGGGCGGTCTCACGCGGTTCAAGGAGATGTACTTCTTCAAGAACACGATGAGCGCGGTGCTCTTCGTGCTCACCTGCGTCGCGTATCCGCTCGCCTTCGCGCGGTGGGAGCCCGTCGTGCCGTGGGTGACCATCGGCGCCGTCGTGATGTTTTTCGTCCTGTTCGAGCTGACCTACGAGATCCTCTACGACTTCCGCGATCTCGAAGGCGATCGCCGGGAAGGGGTCCCCACCTACCCGGCCGTCCACGGGCCGAAGGTGGCGCGCAAGGTCCTCGACGCGCTCGGCGCAGCGGCGGGCCTCGTGCTCGTCGCGGCCTTCTTGCTCCGCGCCATCGGCGTCCGCGAGCTCCTGATGGCGGCCGCGCCGCTCACGCAGCGCTTCTTCTACGCGCGGCGCCTCGATCGTGGGCTCACCCACCGGGACTGCGTGATCGTCACGCACATGGGCAGCGCGCTCCTCGCGTTTTATCTCCTCGGCACGGCGGTGTGGGCACGGCTCGGCCTGCCCGGGAACATCATGCTCTGAGGCGAAGGCCGACGAGGTAGGGGAGAGACGTCATCCCCAGGACCAGGCCCTGGCCCGAGATCGGCCGAGCGGTCACGAGGAACACGGCTACGAAGAGAGACGTCGCGGCCACGCGAGGGAGCCAGACCGATCTGTCGATGGCTCGGCCCGAGCGCCGCGCTCGTCCGACCACGACCGTGACGGCGAGCGCAAACGCCGCGTGCGCCGCGAGGCCGAAGCCGTCGAGGTCGCTGCGCCAGGCGTACCGGAAGAGACCCCACCAGCAGGCGAGGATCAGGGCGTGTGTGATCAGCGGGCCCAGCACGATGGTCGCCGCCGCGCGCGCGCCTCGTGATCGAGCGCCGTCCAGCGCGAGCGACACCCCGGCCGCGAAGAACCCCCAACCGAGCAAGCCGATGACCGGCACCCCGAGGAGGCCCGGCTCGGCCCACGACCAGAGACCGGCGCGCACGCTGAGCACTTCCATCAGGGTCGCGTCCAGCACCACCGCGACAGCCACCGCGAGGGCGCGAGATCCGACGCCGAGCGCGGGGAGCAGCGACCGGACGACGTCACGCGCCGAGAGGATCACGAGCGGCCAGATCAGCGGGATGAGCAGCGGGACGTGGTGGACACGCAGGTGCCAACCGGGCGCGTATTCGTAGAACCCGTAGAACGAAATGCAGGTCTCTTCCCCGATGAACCCGGACACGGCGAGGGCTGCGTACTCCACGAGCACGTCGGCGGCTGGACGCGCTCGCACCATGACCAGGAGCGTCACGATCACGACCACGACACACGCAGCTTGAAAGAGCGAGAAGAGCGTCCCTGTCATTCGGCGGAGGCCCACGCGACCCGGAGCGGCGCGCGGGGGGCCAACCATACGCGGTTGTCCCCAGGGAGACGACCGCGCGCCTGCCGGCTCGCGTCGAGCCCAGCGCTCGCCTGCGTCGACCTCGCAGCCGGCCCGCCTGACGGCGAGCGGCTCGGTTGCTCGCACCTTCGGCGAGGCGCGCGCTCGTGCGCTTCCTGTTCCTGGTCCGCCCAGCTGAGCGCTGGGGCTAAGATGGCGTGATGGTGGCTCACCGAATGGGAGCGGCGGCCGTCGTGATCACGGTCCTCCTCGGCTGCGGGGACGACGGTGAGCAGCCGGGAGGCGGAGGGCAAGGCGCGGGCGGCGCGTCGAGCTCGGCCTCGACCTCCACGTCACAAGGCTCGACCACCTCGTCCACCGGGAGCACCACGACCGGGCAGGGTGGGGCCGGGGGCGCAGGCGGCGGAGAGCTCTGCGCCGATCGGGAGGGTGGCGCCTTGATCGACTTCGACATCGTCGGCGAGTCGCTTCGCGTCTGGACGACCGACGACGCCTTCATCGACGAGGCGATCTCCCAGCTCGGTGGCATGACCCCACCGCGCGTCGCCGTGTTCGTCCCCGCTGCCGGCGTCGACTGCGATGCCCAGTGGTCCTGGCATACGGAGCCCACCCCTGTCTCGTTTGCGGATCTCACCATCGAGCTCTGCGACGGCAGACCGTCCGACGTGGAGGGCGACATCGACTACTGGGTGAACACGGTCGGGCAATATTGCCCGTGGTCGGCGGTCGTCTCCGCCGTCGACGATCGACGCTGAGCGGGTGAGCCGCCTAGCGGCAGACGTTCTCGAAGACAAGCACCCAACAGTCTCCGCCCGCGCAGTCGTCGGACCGATCCGGGTAGCCGCACGTGTGCTCGTCGTGCGGACACGGCGCCCCGCGCTCCGCCTGGGCGACGGCCTCTGGCTCCGTGAAGACGGTGGGGCAGCGCCGTGCGAGCTGTGCGGGGGCGGGGAGCTCGTCGCACGACGTCGCGTCGTCGATCGCATCGGTGAACGAGCGCAGACACACCTCGACCTCGCCCGCGACGAGCGATCGTCCTTCGTCCTCCGCCTCGATGACCGCGATCATGAACGCGTTGCGCATGGCCGTGTGGCAGGCTTCGCCCGGGCGGGCGTGGCCGAACGACGCGCAACAGGACGCCGCGCCTCGGCACACGACCGCGCCCAGCTCCTCGGCCAACCTGTCGCGAGGGCTCTCTTGCTCCGATGACGGATCTGTCTCGGTCGCACACCCGGCGAGCGCCGCGAGCGCGACGCCGACGACGCGACCCGAGCGCGCACCTCTCCGCGAACCTCTCCGCACGGATGTCTCCGTCCCCGACCGTGTATGCCGGGCGCCAGCTCATCGCTTGGCAAGCGTGGTGCCTGGACCGAGGGCATCGCGCGTCACGCGGGCTCGCCTCGCCCGGGACGAAATCGCCCGCTCCGGACGCCGCGGTCTCGCGCGCCGCGTCGTCCCGGGATAGCAGCTTGAGCCGCCTAAAGGGATTGCAGCAAGAAGCGATCGATCAGGAAGGCCACCACGCCCGCCGCCACGAGGAGCACGCAGACGGCGATGACGCTGTTGCGGCGCTCTGTGCGGTAATACGCGCGCCGAATGCGGTACGGGGCCTTCTCGATCGGCAGGGGAGAGTCTCGGTTCTCCATCGCGCGTGGCTTGCGAGCCTACCCTCGAGCGTAGCCCGCCGTTGCTCGGCCGGCAGGTGCGCAGCGAGGCGGCGACCGCCGCATGCACGGAGGTCGGCCCTGCGCCGCGGAACGGCGCCCGCCGTCGGGGCATTGGGCGCAGCGATGCGACCCGCGTGGGAGGATGCGGTGGAGCCCCCCCGCATCGGTCGCATCGTGCGCGGACCTTTGTCGCTTTCGGCCGAAGAACGCGCGAAAAACGCCCGCGCTCGGAGGTCGAGGCGACCAAGGTCGCGATGACATGCGACCAAGGTCACGGCATCCGCGCGAACCTCACCGCTCCTGTCGCACTCCGGTCCGGCGTCGGGCCCGTGCCCGGGGGGCGTGGCGTCGACGACGCCGTTGCTCGGCCGGCAGGTGCGCAGCGAGGCGGCGACCGCCGCATACACGGAGGTCGGCCCTGCGCCGCGGGACGGCGCCCGCCGTCGGGGCATTGGGCGCAGCGATGCGACCCGCGTGGGAGGATGCGGTGGAGGCCCCCCGCATCGGTCGCATCGCGCGCGGACCTCTTCGCTTTCGGCCGAAAAACGCGCGAAAAACGCCCGCGCTCGGAGGTCGAGGCGACCAAGGTCGCGATGACATGCGACCAAGGTCACGGCATCCGCGCGAACCTCACCGCTCCTGTCGCACTCCCCTCGGCCAGGCACCCATCAAAAGTGGAGCCGAACTTGGTTCAAGCTTCGCTTGAACAGAGTGGAGCTGAGGGGAATCGAGCCGAAGTGCAGTCGCGAAGCGAGTGCACGAAGGCCCGATGAGCCGAAAGAGGATGGGCGCTAAGCACCCATCAAAAGTGGAGCTGAGGGGAATCGAGCCGAAGTGCAGTCGCGAAGCGAGTGCACGAAGGCCCGATGAGCCGAACATGGTTTCGCGGCTACGCCTCGAAACAGAGTGGAGCTGAGGGGAATCGAGCCGGAGTGCAGTCGCGAAGCGAGTGCACGCAGGCCCGATGAGCCGAACTTGGTTCAAGCTTCGCTTGAACAGAGTGGAGCTGAGGGGAATCGAACCCCTGACCTCTTGCATGCCATGCAAGCGCTCTCCCAACTGAGCTACAGCCCCGGGCGACGGGTCGGCTCTATACCGCCTGAGCGGTCACGTGTCTCGCAGAAAGTGACGGCGGCTCGCAAAGGAGCCTGACAGGGCTCATTTCTTGGGGGTTCCGCCCTCGAGATCCTCGGCCAGGTAGCTGAGGATGACCTCGTCGAGGCTCTTCTCGCTGATCAGGTCCTCGCCGAAGATGCTCGAGCCTTCTTGCGGCTTGGCGTTGCCGAAGATCGAAGCGGGCCGAGAGGGCGCATACCGGCTCGCGCCGGGCGTGGGCTTTCGCTCCTCGATCAGCGGTTTGCGCGGCATCGGCGGCGGCTTCGCGCTGCCCGTGACGCGGTAGGCGGTGCTCTCCGGCAACGAGCCCTTGAACACGGCGGCTGGCGGCGGCGGGAGATCGCGGACCTGCTGGTAGACGGGCGCGTTCGACTGCTCGGACGCGAGCTCGAGCGCCTGCAGATCGAGGTCGAGCCCGGTCGAGAGCGGGGGCCGCTGTTGCGGCGACCGCGGCGCAGCCGCTGCGGCCGGCCGCGGCTCGGGCGCGCGCCCCGGTGACGAGCTCGGCGCCGAGGGCGGCTTGAGACGTGAAGCGGGCGGCGGCTGGAGCGACTCGGACGGCGGGGGCGCGACCGGTCGGCTCGCCGCGGGGTCGGCGGTGGCGGGCCGTGACGGCGGGATGCCGCGCGCCAGGATGTCCGGCGACGACGGCCTGCCCATCATGTTGCGAAACGCGGGCGGCGGCGGTGGCGCCGTGCGCCTGTTGCTCTGCTGCGGCTGGGACGCCGGCGGCGGAGGAGGCTGCGTCTGGCGCGCAGGCGGTGGTGTGAGCCGGGCCTTGGGGGAGAGCGGCGCGGGCTCCATGTCGACGGCGCGCGGCTCCGGCTCCGGGGTCGGCGGCGGCTCGGCGGCCGCAGCAGGCGGCGGCGCAGGCGCGGGGGCCGGCGCAGCGGCAGCGGCAGGCGGAGGGTTCACCGCAGGCCCGCCCGTGGGCATCGTGTCGGCGAGCGCGGCAGGATCGCGGACGTATTCGGTGGCGCTTGTCAACGACGGCTGCGGCGGGCGCGGCGCCGAGTCCGCGGGCTGCTCGGCCTTGGCCGGCGCCTTCGCTTCGGCGGTCTCGGCCACGCCGTCGATCATGTGGTCGAACTTGCCGGCGCGCAGGGCGATGAACATCGCCTTGTGCTGCTCCTGCATCAGCGCGCGGACCTTCTTCGGCAGCTCCTGGTCCTCGAGGAACTCGGCGTACGACGTCTTCGTCGACTTGAGGATGCGACCGCCGTCCGCGAAGAGGTGCGTGATGATGTGCGGGTGCTTGACCCCAGAGTCTTCCGTCTGGATGTGAAACACACGCCCCTTGTGACGGACGTTGTTGTTGAAGCCGAGCTGCGGTGAGTTCACCTTCATGGGCGGGAGCCCGCGCGCCCCTTGCAGCGTAACAAAAACGGCCTCCCTGCGACGACGATTCTTCTACCGCGCCAGCGGCGCGCGCGCAGTCAGGGGAAACAACGCTCGAGCTCGTCGGCGGAGTGCGCTTTCTCGGCACAAGCGGCCGACTCTGCGCTGAGCGAGCTCGCGCAGCGCAGGAGGGCGCCTCCCTGCAGCGCGACCTTGCGCGCGTCTTCCTTCTTCTCCTCGACGAGGTGATGCGGCGCCTTCGGGTCGGACGCGAACTGACGCATCTCCACGTAGCGATCGAGGATACGAGCGCAGGCCGCCTCGGCGTCGGGCGCGCCGCGCCCGCGACACAAGCTGAGCCCGGCGGCGCCGCCGACCAGCGCGAGCAGAGCAAACGTCGCAGCGGCGTCGCGTGCGAGGCTGCGATCGCGCGCGGCCTCGGGCGCGCTCAATAGAGACACCGATCGACGGCCGCCGCAGAGTCCGCTCGCTCGACGCAGCTGATCGCGCGCTTCGTGATGTTGCGCCCGACACACTTCTCGAGCAGCTCGTCGCCGCGCGTCTCGCGGAACGACTTGAGCCGCTCCTCGATCACCGCGGGGTCCGACACCTCTTGCTCGCGCAGCTTGAGCTCCGCGCTCTTGTCCAGAATGAGCGAGCACTCCTCGCGTGTGGCCGGGTGACCGCACCCTGCCGAGAGGCCGACGACGAGAACCAAACCGAGGGCGCCTGCCCGAGTCAACACGCCCGCAGCCTGGCCAAGGTTCGCCCGGTGAGCAAGGAGTATGAGGGGAGGGGATTTCACTTTTCTGGACGCGTGTTTAGGTGCTGCTAACCTGGGGATTGTGGCCCGCCAAACGGGATCGTCCGTGAGGGACAGCTCGCCGCCGCCGAGCTCGCGAAGGCTGGGGCAATCGACTCGCCCCCGGTCGAACCGCCCGAAGTCCGAGAAGATTTCCGGGGCGGACGGCGAGTCGAGGGCCCGCAAGAGCCCTTCGCGCGCTCGAGCCGGCGCGAGCCAGGGCCGCATGTACGTGCTGAGCCCCGAGGAGCACCTGGCGCGCGCGATGGCGGCCAAGACGCCGCGCGCGCGCGGGATGTGGGCGCGGCGAGGCCTCGCCTCTCGGGCTCGCCTCGACAGGACCACGCAGGCGATGCTCCTCCGGCAGCTCTACCTCGCGCACTTCGAGCAAGGCCAGTTCCGTCAGGCCTTCGACGTGGCCGAGCAATCCCTCACGCTCGGCGTGCTCGAGGACGTCGTGCACCAGGACGCGGCGCGCGCGGCGGCAGCGATCGGCGATCTCGACGCTGCCTCGCGCCACCTCCGCACGGCGGCGCGGGTCGGCCCCGCGAACCGGCGGGCCTTCCACTGGTGGACGCTCGGCGGTCTCTACTTCCTCGCCGATCGCCACGACGAAGCCATCGCCGCGCTCGAGCGAGCCGCTCGCTGGGCGACGCGCGAGAAGCCTCTCTACCAAGGCCACCTCGCCGCGGCCCGGTGCGCGTCGGGCGCACGCGTGACGTCGCTCGGCACCCTCATCAACAGGCTCGCGGCCGTCCCCGCCGGACAAGGATACGGGCGGTTCGTGCTGGGGCTGCTGAGCTACTACGCGGGCCGCTACGCCGCGGCGCGTCGGTACCTCGAGGCCTTCGTGTCCCGCACGGTGGAGTCGCCGACCCCCATGTCCGTGGCGCTCAGCGGGGAGCTCGACCGCGCCAAGCGGACGTTGCGCGACATCGCGCGGTCCGAGGTCTGACCACGCGCGGCGCCTTGTTTCGAAAACCTGCTACACTCCTGCCTCGTTAGCCCTCGAGATTAGGAGCCCATCGCAGATGACCCGCGAGCGCGTTCTTCCGAAGCTCACTTCCTCCCTCATTCTTCCCATGCTCGCGCTGCTCGCGCTCGCCTCCGCCGGGTGGTCGTCCGGCGATGCCGAGGTCGCCGCAGCCGCGGCCCAGCAACCTTCGATCCTCACCCGCGCGATCGAGGCGTTCGGCTGGGGCTTCGGCACGAGCCTCACGCCTTGCGTCTACCCGATGATCGCCATCACGGTGAGCGTGTTCGGCGCGAAGGAGGCGAAGAGCAAGCGCGAGGCGGCCATGCTCTCCACCGCGTTCGTGCTCGGCATGGCCGTGCTCTTCACCATCCTCTTCACGGTCGCCGGGCTGACCGGCGGCATGTTCGGCGCGTTCTTGCAGAGCCGCGCGGTGCAGATCGCGTTCGGTCTGCTCTTCATCGCGCTCGCCGCCTCCATGTTCGGCGCCTACGAGCTGCAGCTGCCCGACTCCGTCATGCAGCGCCTCTCCTCCGTCGGTGGCGTCGGCTTCGGCGGCGCCTTCACGCTCGGCATCGTCACCGGCCCCATCGCCGCGCCCTGCTCGGGCCCGGGCCTCATCCGCCTCCTGGCGGACGTGACGAACTCCCAGGACTGGAAGCTCGGCATCCTCTACGGCATGTCGTATTCGCTCGGCCTCGGCATCCTCTTCTGGCTCGTCGGCACGTTCGCCACGAGCCTCCCGAAGAGCGGCCAGTGGATGATGTGGGTCAAGACGGTGTTCGGCATCGCCCTCGTCGTCCTCGCGCTCGGCCATTTCTCGGTCGCCTTCCCCGCTCTCAACGCCTTCGTGAAGAACAACACCACGTTTTTCCTCATCGCTGCGGGCCTGGGCGTCGTCGGGATCGGCATCGGTGCGATTCACCTCGATTGGAGCGACGGCACGCTCGCCAAGGTGCGGAAGGGGGCAGGCATCCTCGCGACGGTCGTCGGCGGGTTCATCCTCGTCGAGGCCATCAAGAAGCCGGCCGAGCTCTCGGCCGCCGAGCTCGACAAGCTCAAGGCGGACGCCGCCGCCGCGGCCGGCGCCGAGGGCGGCTCGAAGGAGCCCGTGAAGCTCCTCGAGTGGGTCCACACCGAGAAAGAGGCCGTCGAGAAAGCGCAGGCCGAGAAGCGGCCGATGATCCTCGACTTCGGCGCCAACTGGTGTGTCGCCTGCAAAGAGCTCGAGAAGTACACGTTCTCCGACAAGGACGTGCTCGTGAAGGGCGGTCGCTTCGTCGCCGGGAAGATCGATCTCTCGAACGACGAGGATCCGGCGAACGAGGCCCTGAAGAAGAAGTACAAGGTCAACGGCTTGCCCGCCGTCCTCATCTTCGACTCCGAGGGCAAAGAGGTCGCTCGCATCGAGAAGTTCGTCGAGGCGAAGGAGTTCCTCGCCGCGCTCGAGCCCGTGAAGTGACGGCGCCACGTCTCGGCCGGCTGCTCGGAGCCATGGCCCTCGTCGCAGCCGCCGCGTTTGCGGCCTGCGACGACGGTGGGGGGGAAGGCTCGGTCGTGTTCGGCGTGACGAGTGAGATCAAGCCGAGCCTCATCGAGCGGCTCGAGGCGCGTGTGGTCGTCGCCGGCGAGGAGCGCCTGTCGAAGACGTACCAGGCCGGCGATCTCGCGTTTCCGTTCGAGCTGAAGGTGGAGGAGCTCGGGGATGGCGATCCGGTCGACCTGAGCCTCGACGTCTACTCGGGCGGGCAGATCATCCTCAACCGCAAGGCCTCCACGAAGGCCGTGGATGGTCGCTCGCTCCTGTACGTGACCAACCTCGACGTCGAGTGCACCGGCGCCACTGCGCCATCGTGCACGGCGGACCAGACCTGCGTGGAAGGAGCCTGCGCCGACCCCTTCAAAGATCCCGGATCGCTCTCCGACTACTACGCAGGCTGGGCCGGCGGCAACGGCGGGGACCGATGTGAGCCGGGCGGCGCCATCGAGGTCATCGTCGGCGAGGGACAGTCCGGGTACCTGCCCCTCGACGACGGCGCGACGGCGCAGGTCGAGGCCGGGCCGCAGGGCGGCTATCACATCTGGCTCGCGGTCCGGGTGAAGAACCTGAAGCAGAGCGGGACCGTGACGGAAGTGTCAGGAAGAATCGACGAGCTCGGCTACGACATCCCGCCGTTCAGCGTCGTCTTCACGTTCGATCCCGACGAAGGCGGCTACTGCAAGATCTACGGCCTCCGCTTCCGGCTCGACGACGACACGCACCCCATCGACGGGCTCCTGGGCAAGACGCTCGACATGACCGTGACGATGACCGACTCGGACGGCGACGTCGGCGTCGGCACGAAGCGCGTGGTGCTCTCGAACGACATCCTCTGACGAGGCCACGTCGGTCAGCGCGGTCGCGCCAGCCGCCGGCCGGCTGGTCCGCTGAACCAGCCGTCAGTCATGACGTCGAGGGTCGCCTCGGCGGCCGCGGCCTCGAGCTCGGCCTCCATCCGCTTGTCGTCCGGCAACGCCGGATCGGCCGCGTGCCCTCGAGCTCGCTGCCAGCGCTCGAGCGCGCGGAGCGACTCGGCCACGAGGGCGCGCTCAGCGCGCTCGCGATCGGCCCGCAGCCGCTCGATCGCGACCTCCTCGTCGGCGAAGACGAGCCGATCGAGTCGGAACGTCGCGCGGCCCTCGATCCAGAGGCTGGTCCCGCCCGACGCCGTGACACGCTCCGGATCGTATTCGGTCGGTGACAACGCCTGGTCTTGATCGAGCGCGTGGGCGAGCCGGACGCGAAGCTCCGGGAGCAGCCCGGAGAGCCGCGCGCGGAGCGCGAGGTCGTCGAGATCACGCCGCCGCTCCGACTCTCTCGCGGTGGCGAGCGCGGCCCTGACGAGCCCCCGTGCCAGCGCGCCGTTCACGAGGGGAGAAGGCCTCTCGGCGCGTTCCTCCACCGGCGTGGTCTCCTCCGTGGCTTCGTCGTCCGTCTGGGTCTTGGCGCGCTCGGCTCCGACCCGACCCGCCCGCGCGAGCTTGTCGAGGCTGGTGCCGAGCGTCAGCATCCCGCGGAGCTCGGTGCCGTTTGGGCCCGAGCCACCGAGCGCTCCGATCGAGAGCCAGAGCGGCGGCGCGGCGGTCCCGAACGAGGGCTCATCGGAAGCGAGCGCGCCGAGCGGCTCGTCATCGGGAGCGGCGTCCTCAGGTGGCTCCGCCAACGTGGGGCGAGCGAAGGTGGCGAAGGCGACGAGCAACAGCGCGGCGACGGCGAGCGGGTACCTCATGCCCTCTCTGTCGACACGAGCCGGCGCCAGTTGCTAAGCGCCTGTGTTTTTTTCTCAGGGCGCCGAAGCCGCTCGGAAGCCGTGTGAGTCCACGCCTCCCGGACGGAACGGCCCGCGCGAGAAAAACGCCTCTTTGCGGAAGATGTCGCTCGAGCCGGGCAGGCGGTGGAACGACACGTGTCGGAAGTTGCCGGCCGGCGCAGGCTCCGAGACCTGCACGAAGCGCGGCGTCTCTACCCAGGCCGGCGCGGGCAGCGCGGCCGGAGCCTCGGCGCGCTGCTCGATCGACGGCAGCGCCGGTGGTGCGCCCGCTGCCGTGGCGGTGGGCCGGGGGAGCGTCGTGTCCTCCACCTCCGCGCGAACCTCGCTCCAGCGGCGGAACGTGGCGGCGGGCTGGGCGGTCGGCCGGGCGCGCGGCGTGGTGAGCTCGAGGCCCACGGCGAAGGGCTCGAAACCGCTCTCGGTCGCGTACCCGATCGACAAGCGGACCTGGGCGCCCGGCGGAAGCCCGCGGACGAAGAGCTCGCCAAACAGGGCGTCCACCCGGATGTCTCGTGTGTCCGTCGACGGGCCGCTCGACGCCGCGCTGATGGCGACGACACGAACGACGAGCGCGCCGTCGGGAGCGCGACCGCGCGCGGCCGCGAAGGTCTTCGGGCGCACCTCCCAGTAGACGTAGACCGTGTGCGGGTCGACCGCGACGGCCACGACCTCGTCCACGTCGAACGTCTGCTCTTCGTGCTGCGCCAGGTCGGCCGCCGGCGGTGCGGCGTCGGCCGGGGTCTCGGGGGCCGACGCCGGCGCAGCCGCGACGCCGTCGCCGATCTCCACGTTTTTCCCGACGGCGAGCGAGTCCGCCGCGTCGGCTCCGGGGGAGCTCGGCGGGGTGAGCGGAATGACCTGCGGGGCAGGCGGCACGGTCGAGGGCTTGGTCTTGCGGAGCTGCGCCTGGAAGCGCTCGCGGAGCCGGAGAGCCTCGTCGTGGCCAGGCTCCTTCGCGAGCACCTCGTCGAGGGTCGAGACGGCGCGCTCGAGGTGACCCTGCGCGGCGTAGATCTCGGCGAGCGTCACGGTCGGCAGCGGAGGAGGCGCAGCGTTGCCGACGCGGCTGGTGGCGCGTCGCTTCGGGGCCTCGGGCATGGCGAGCCCTCGATCGATCACGCTGGTCAAGAGGTCACGCGCGCGACCAAACCAGCCGCGCGGCTTTCGCTCGCCGGTGCGTCGTTCGTCCGCGAGGCACAGCTCGTCGACGAGCTCGGCCATGGTCAGCGTCCGCGCGCGCGCGATGCCGAGCGCTTCGGCCTTCTCGATCAGCTCCTCGCGCGACAGCTGCTCCAGGTCTTTGTGCTGCATGCTCGAGACCCTACCACAATGGTCAGCCGAAGGACCCGGTGGACGGATCGGGCTCGCGGCCCGCGAGCGCGTCGCGGCAGCTCGCCACATCGACCCGCATTTGCGCCACGAGCGCGTCGAGCGAATCGAACCTCTCTTCGCCGCGGATGCGCGCGACCAGCGAGACTCGGAGCGTGCGGCCGTAGAGGTCACCGTCGAAATCGAGCACGTTGACCTCCGCCTTCACGTCGGTCGTGGTGTCGGTCGTCGGGTTCACGCCGATGCTCATCGCGCCGAGCCCGAGCGCGCGCGGGCGGCCTGCCTCCACGACGTCGACCAGCGTCGCGTACACGCCGAATGGAGGCAACATCTCCTCCACCGCCTCCAGGTTGGCCGTGGGCATACCGATCGTGCGGCCGAGCTGCTTGCCTCGCCCCACTTCGCCGATGAGCACGTGCGGCCGGCCGAGCATTCGTTCTGCCGCCGGGAGATCTCCGGCTGCGATCGCGCTGCGGATGCGCGTGCTCGACCAAGCGCCGCCGTCGTCGCCGACGAGCGGCTCGAACGTGGCTCGGAAGCCGTGCGCGGCGCCGAGCCGCACGAGATCGTCGAAGCCCCCCGCGCGACCCTTTCCGAAACGGAAGTTCTGACCGACGAGGACGCGGGCGGCGCCCTGCTCGCGCGCGAGCCACTCCGCGAACTGGTCCGGGGAGAGCGCGGCGAAGCCGAGGTCGAAGGTCTGCTCGACGACCTCGACGGTCGGGAACGCCCGGCGGATGAGCTCGCGCTTCCTCTCCGGCCGGGTGAGGACGGGAGGGGGCGTTCGGCCCAGCACCTTGGCCGGATGCGGCGTGAAGGTCAGGACCCGAGGGTCGAGTCCTCCGGCCATCGCCTCCCGGGCTGCCGCTGCCAGGAGAGCTTGGTGGCCACGGTGGAACCCGTCGAAGTTTCCGATGACGACCAAATGGGCGGCGCTACGCACGTCGAAAGACCGTTACCATGGGCAAGCGTCGCTGGGGCCCACCTTGACGTCGAACGCTTCGGCTGGTACCCGGCGACCCTCAACCATCCGCTCATGAGGGCGCGTCGATGTTCAAGCGGGTGAGCATTTTCTCCGGTAACGCCAACCCCGAACTCTCGGCCGAGATCTGCCAGTATCTCGAGCTGCCGGTCGGGAAGGCAAAGGTGTCTCGGTTCTCCGACGGCGAGACGTTCTGCGAAATCCAAGAGAACGTACGCGGCGTCGACACCTACATCGTTCAGCCGACCTGTGCGCCGGTGAACGACCACGTGATGGAGCTCCTCATCATGGCCGACGCGCTCCGGCGCGCCTCGGCGGGCTCCATCACCGCCGTCATCCCGTATTACGGGTACGGCCGACAGGATCGGAAGGTCGCCCCGCGGACCCCCATCACGTCCAAGCTCGTCGCGGACCTGGTGGTCGCCGCAGGCGTCAACCGCATCGTCGCGCTGGACCTGCACGCGGCGCAGATCCAGGGCTTCTTCAACATCCCCTTCGACCACCTCTTCGCGATGCCGGCCCTCCTGGACCAGCACCTCCGCGCGAACTACGGCAACGACGTGGTCGTCGTCTCGCCGGACGCCGGCGGCGTCGAGCGCGCGCGCGCCTACTCGAAGCGGCTCTTCGGCTCCCTCGCCATCATCGACAAGCGCCGCGAGCGCGCGAACGTGAGCGAGGTGATGAACATCATCGGCGACGTGGAGGGCAAACGTTGCCTCATCCTCGACGACATGATCGACACCGCCGGCACGCTCGTGAACGCCGCCCAGGCGCTGGTGAAGGCGGGCGCGAAGGAGGTCGCCGCGTGCGCGAGCCACGCCGTCCTGTCCGGGCCGGCCGTGAAGCGCATCGCCGAGTCGCCGCTCGTCGAGGTCATCGTGACCAACTCGATCCCGCTCTCGGCCGAGGCCAAGGCCTCGGGCAAGTTCAAGGTCGTGAGCACCGCGCGCCTCCTGGCGGAGGCCATCCGGCGCATCCACAACTCCGACTCGGTCAGCTCGCTCTTCGTCTGAGCGTGCCGCTCGGGCCCATGTGGCGTGTGGGCGGAGCCCGCGTCGGGGATTTTGAGCTCAAACGGATCCTCGGGGATAATCGACCCGATGCGCGTCCAGCTCCTCCTCCTCGCCGGCCTCGTCCTCGTCACGTTCGCCTGCTCGGGTGCCCAGCCCCAGGAGCAGGCGCCGGCCGCGTCGGCCAGCGCGCCGGAGCCGGCGCCGTCCGTCGCGGAGCCGGACGACGACGATCCGGCTCCGCGCCTCATCGAGGTCAAGGGGCAGGTCGACGACAAGCCCTACCAGCCGGCGCAGGCCGTCGGCACCGCCGTGTTCAAGCGTGACGGGAAGCTCCATCTGGTGCTCGAGCTCCTGGAGAAGCCGCGGACCTGCGACAAGAAGAGCAAGGCCGAGAAGGGACAGCGCCAGCTCTTCGTCGCGCTGCCGTGGGAGGCCGGGGCGAAGCTGGACCTGTCGGCGCCACCGCCCGACATGGACTTCAACCCGAACAAGATGAAGATCTGGAGCGGCAGCCGCTGGGACGAGGCGCCGGGCTGGCGCGCGCCGTTCGGGACCGTGACGGTGTTCGAGGCGCCGACCAAGTCCGGCGAGAAGGGGCGCATCCGGCTCAAGCTCCGCTCCGGCCCCTACAAGCTCCGCGGCGACCTGCCCGTGCTGCTCTGCGTCGACGCCGTCTGACGCGCTGCGCTCCACAAGAGAGCGCTCGCTGAAAAGTGGCCGAGCTTTCGCGCGTGCGTAACGCTTGAAAGCATGCAGTCGTCTAGCTTGCGTACTTGGGTGGGTGGTGTCGCACGCGGGCTCTTGATTGTGTCGCTCGCCGCGTGTGCGGGGGCGAGCGCGGAGATGGAGGGCGCCGCCGAGCCTCCATCGGGAGAAGGCGGCGATCGCGTGCTCGGCGTCGGATCGGACGAGTCGGTCCCCGCGGTCGCCACGCTGCCGAGGGAGGCCGGGCCGCCGGCGACCGAGTCACCGGAGCCGAGCATTACAGCGTTGTCAGGCTTCGAGAAGATCTTCCAGAAGCCGGACACCAAGTCGCCTCTCATCGGGCTCTTCCGCGCAGGGCAGAGCGTCCCGCTGGCGAATCCCGAGCCGCTCAAAGGGCCTGGGATCGGCCTCTGCAAGGGCGGGTTCTACGCGGTGAAGCCGCGCGGCTACGTCTGCGTCGGACAGGCCTCCACGCTCGACCGCGAGGACCCGCGCGCGCTCGCCGCCGCGGAGGTCTTGCCCGATCCGAAGAAGCCCATGCCGTTCTCGGTCGGGACCGTCGTGCGCGACGCCCCGCAGTACCGGCGCATCCCGACCGCCGCCGAGCAGCGCAAGGCGGAGCCCGAGCTCGACAAACACCTCGCCTCGCTCGACGCGCTCGCGAAGAGCGAAGGCGTCGACGTCACGAAGGCAGGCCGGGGGCCCTCGCCTCGCATCGTGAAGCTCCTCGAGATCACCAAGCCGCCGCTCGAGTCGGACGACCCCGCCTACAAGGACCGCAAGATGGCCTTCGTCGGCGAGCTCGACGCGGAAGGGCGCACGTTCCTGATCACGCCCGACCTCACGTTCGTCCCCAAGGACAAGGTGAAGCCCGCCGCAGTACCCAAGCTCACGGGGATCGATCTCAAGAAGGGCGAGATGAAGTTCCCCATCGGCTACACGTGGATCGAAGACGCCGCGAAGCTCAAAAAGACGCAGGACGGCAAGTTCGTCGAGACGGGCGAGGTGTGGCCTCGGCAGACCTTCGTCCAGCTGAAGGGACAGCTCGTGCGCGGCAAGGGCGGCAACTACTGGGAGACGTCCGACGGCACGTTCGTGCGCAACGAGCTCGTCACGATCTTCAAGGACCGCGAGGGGCGCCCGGCCGGCGTCGGCAAGAAGGACAAGTGGGTCGACGTGCGGATCACCTGGGGGACGCTCGTGGCGTACGAAGGCGATACGCCCGTCTACGCGACCGCGATCTCGCCCGGCCAGGACGGCGTCACCGAGCGCGCGCACGGGCATACAACCAAGCGCGGCACCTACTCGGTCGGCTGGAAGCTCATCAGCGCCGACATGGCCGGCGTCGAGAAGATGAAGGAGTGGGCCGTCGACGAGGTCCCCTTCGTCGCCTACTACAAGGACAGCTACGCGCTTCACGGCGCGTGGTGGCACGACGAGTTCGGGCGACCGAAGAGCCACGGCTGCGTGAACATGGCCCCGGCCGACGCGCACTTCCTCTGGGGCTGGCTCGACCCCGAGCTGCCGAAGGGCTGGTACGCCGCAGCCGCCTACTACCCGGAGATCAAAGGCACGACCGTGGTCATCCGCCCCTGATCTCCCCCCTCGACTCGCCGAGGGGGGCCGGGGGGGTGAAACAGCAACACCATCGATCCGGTCATCGGATCGGTCCGGTCTTGGCTATTGGATCAAGAACCAGCGGATGCCGGTCCGCACTTCCAGGTGGAAGTGGTCGCGGTGGCCCCAGTCGTAGTGCGGCGTGAGCACGAGGTTGAAGGAGCCCTTGTCCGCGATGTCGCAGACGACGCCGCGCAGGAACGCGGCGGCCGGCGTGTCCTTCGTGGGCTTGGCGGCGCCGTCTCCGCACGTCTTCGAGCCGACGCGTCCGTGCCAGTCGGCGTAGACGCTGACCGGCTTGTCATCTTTCTTCTTCAGCGTCGCCACGTCGATCGCGAGGGCCGACGGGTGCCGCTTGCCGGGGCGGATGAAGCCGACGCCCCGCTTGCGGTACATCGACAGGTACTCCACCTTCTCCACGCCTCGTTTGGCGAGGATCTGCGCCATGTCGTCGATCGCGAGCGCGAGGCGGCAGTCGGCCACCGCCGCCGGCGAGACCGGGTCGGGGTTCTCCTCCGCCCGTTTGGTCAGCTTGAACGTGACGCCGCGGATGGGGCCCGTGAACCGCAGGGGCGTCTCCACCTGCTTGGTCGGTGGCTCGAGCTTGTACGGCACCTTGCGGCGGTCGAGCTCCTTCAGGCAGTCTGCGCCGGTCATGGCCGCGTACTGGAAGGCCGGCTTCTTCTCGACGTTCGGCGGCTCGAGCGCGAACCGGTTCTTCGCCTCCGCCGGCTCCGGCATCATCGCGGAGACCGCGAGAGCCGCCGCGCCCCCGAAGACGAGGGCCGGCACGAGCCAGGGCCGGGCGCGCATGGGAGCCGAGGTTTCTAGACCAGTGCGGACGCCCGGCACAACCCTGCTCGGATGTGCTCCCCACGATTCGCTGTGCAAATCCCGAATGGGTCTGCTAATAGCCCGAGCCCCGATTTCGATAGCTCGTTTGGAGAAGAGTCGTCATGGAGATCACGAAGCTGAGCGCCACGAAGCGCGCTGAACAAGGCAAAGGGCCGGCGCGCCGGCTTCGCGGCCAGGGCCAGATCCCCGCGATCGCGTACGGCAAGAAGCTCGCCGCGACGCAGCTCGCCGTCAGCCCCAAGGAGCTGCGCGCCGTTCTCGCGACGTCCCACGGCCGCAACTCCGTGGTTGAGCTCGTCGTCGACGGCAAGGACACCATCACGGCCATGGTCCGCGAGTACGCGCACCACCCGGTGTCGCGCGAGATCATCCACGCCGACTTCATCCAGGTCGACATGAACGAGCCGGTGGACGTGGTCGTCCCCCTGCGCGTCAACGGCAAGGCCAAGGGCATCGTGCTCGGCGGCATCATGCAGCAGGTCTTCCGCACGCTGCCGGTCCGCTGCCTGCCCTCGAAGATCCCCGCGGTCATCGAGTGCGACGTGACCGAGCTCGACCTCGGCGACACGCTGAAGGTCAACCAGCTCTCGCTCCCGGAGGGCGTGAAGGTCACGCTCTCGGCCGAGCAGACCATCGTCACCGTCGTCGCGCCCGACAAGCGCTCCGAGGCCGAAGAGGCCGCGGACGCTGCGAAGGCTGCCGCGAAGGGCGCGCCCGCCGCTGCGGCTCCGGCCGCCGCCGCGAAGGCTGCCCCGGCCGCGGACAAGAAGAAGAAGTAACGTCCGAGAGAGGCTGCGGCCGCCGTCCTTCGCTCGGAGGTTTGCGGCCGCCCTTTCCTTCCCCCCAACCCCCCTCCGCGTGCGGAGGGGGGAGCGCGTTTTGTCATGACCTGGTTGATCGTCGGGCTCGGAAACCCGGGCAAGGAGTACGCGAGCCATCGCCACAACGTCGGCTTCATGGCCGTCGAAGAGGTGGCTTCGGCGCTCCGCGCGGGCGACTTCCGCGACAAGTTCTCCGGCCGGTTCACGAAGGCCTCCCATCAAGGGGAGGACGTGGTCGTGCTCGAGCCGCTCACGTTCATGAACCTGTCCGGGCAGTCCGTGCAGCCCGCCGCCGCGTTCTTCAAGGTGGAGCCCGCGCAGGTGCTGGTCGTTCACGACGAGCTCGATCTGCCGTTCGGCGACGTCCGCTTGAAGATGGGCGGCGGCCACGCGGGGCACAACGGCCTCCGATCGATCATGAAGTCGATGGGCACCGGCGACTTCGCGCGCCTGCGCGTCGGTATCGGTCGCCCTCCCGCGGGCTTCCGCGGGGAGGTCGCCGACTTCGTCCTCTCGAGCTTCGACACGATGGAGCGCGCGGAGCTGCCAAGCATCTTGAAGCGCGCGACCGAATCCGTGCTAGACGTCCTCGCTCGCGGCCTCACCGCCGCGACGAACAAGCTGAATACGAAACCGAAGTAACGTTTTAACCCCATCCTCGCTCCGGGGCGGCTCGACGCGCGACGCGTCCGCATGCAACGGGGCCGTTAGTCCAAGAGGAATCAGTATGAGCAGAATGGTCACGGCGCCTGGGCGCGCCCGAGAGTACGAAACCATCTACATCCTTCGTCCGGACATCGACGCGGACGGCGCCGACAAGGTCGGCCAGCGCGTGAACGAGGTCGTCGGCCGTGAGAACGGCAAGATGACGAAGGTCGAGCTGTGGGGCCGCCGCCGCCTCGCCTACGACATCTCGAAGCACAAGCGCGGTGTCTACGTGTACCTGAAGTACCTGGGCACCGGCGCCGTCGTGAACGAGGTCGAGCGCAACCTGCGCCTCTCGGACGACGTCATCAAGTACCAGACGGTCCTCGTGCGCAACAACGTCGAGACCGACCTCGCCATCAACGCCGACGAGGTGAAGTTCGAGCGCGTCGAGCTCGCGCCCTTGGAGGAGGACCGCGAGGAGTCGCGCGAGCGTCAGCTCGGCCTCATCGAGCCGGAGAAGCCGGTTCGCGCCGAGGGCGAGGGCGAGAGCCCCGACATGTACGACGTCGAGGGCGAGCCCGGAGCGGCGCCCGAAGAGGAGGAGGGCTGATCCATGAACCAGAGGAATTTGGATCCCCGAGGCAGCATGCAGAGCTCGGCTTTCGACGATGACCGCGACTTCGGCCGCACGCCCGACCTCAACTCGGACGCGCCCGGCCGCCGCCGCATGGGCCGCAAGCGCGTTTGCCGCTTCTGCGCCGACAAGGCCGTGGTCATCGACTACAAGGACCCGCAGGCGCTGAAGTACTTCGTGTCGGAGCGCGGCAAGGTCGTTCCGCGCCGCATCAGCGGCAACTGCGCCCTCCACCAGCGCAAGGTCACGCTCGCCATCAAGCAGGCGCGATCGATCGCCCTCCTGCCGTTCACGGTCGGGGCGTGAGGAAAGGACGACGAAAATGGCTTCCCACGTTCAAGTCATCCTGACCCAAGACCTCGCCAACGTCGGCAAGGGCGGCGAGCTCGTGAAGGTCCGTCCGGGCTTCGCGCGCAACTACCTCATCCCGCGTGGCCTCGCCATCGGCGCGACCGAGGGCAACGTGCGCCAGGTGGAGCATCAGAAGCGCGTCGCCGAGGCGAAGAGCGCGAAGGTGCTCTCCGAGGCGCAGGAGCTCGCCCAGAAGCTGTCGACCGTCTCGCTCACGATCCACCGCCAGGTGGGCGAGGGCGATCGGCTCTACGGCTCCGTCACGCACCGCGACATCGAGGAGGCTCTCGAGCAGAAGGGCTTCGTGGTGGATCGACGCCGCATCGTGACCGAGCCGCTCAAGGCGCTCGGCACGCATGAGGTGCAGATCAAGCTCGCCCCGACCGTGACCGCGACAATCAAGGTCGCGGTCGCCGCGAAGGCCTGACTCCACCTCACCGTACGCGCGAGGCGCGGGCCGCACCCGACGAGGAGCGGCCCGCGTCTTCGTTTTGTCTACGGGGCGCCGGAGCCGAGCTCCGCGCCGCACAGCCCCTTGGCGACGTCGCTCTGCGAGCACTGCGCGTAGATCTCGGTGCGCAGGTTCGTGACGAGCGCCGCGTCTTCGAGGCCATCCGAGTCGAGGTCGCCCAGGAAGACGCTGAGGAGGAGCTCGTCTTCCAGGATCGCCGGCGAGCAATTCGTGACGTCGCCGGGGGAGCAAGCGTCGAGGCGCCCGGCGAGGCTGTCGGTGATGACGAGGCTCTTGCCCGCTTCACACGCCGGCTCGGCCGCGTAGCAGCTCGCGGGAGCGAGATCCGCCACGTCGAAGGCTCCAGGCTTGCCGAGCGGCGCTTCGGTCAGCGCGGCGCCGTCGTTCAGAAAGAGGAAGCCCTCGGGTTGGTTCGTCGCGACGGCGAAGACGTCGAGGTCGCCGTCGCCGTCGAAGTCGAAGAGGCGAACGCGCCCGATGCTGTCCTGGTCGTTGGTGGGGTCGCGCACGGGGAGCGTCTGCCGCCTGGGCGCGGCGCCGCCCCGCTCGATCACGTCGAGCTGGCTCTTCACTCCCGCGGTCGTGCGGACCGAAGAGAAGACCACGATTTCGTCGGACGCCGAGCCCGAGAACAGGGGGCCGACCGCGATGCCGGGGACGTGGTTCAGGAGATCGGCCTCGGTGTCCGAGGTCGAGAGGATCGTCGCCTCGCCGATGTCGATCATCTCCGCGTCGCCGACGATAGCGACTGTGCGCACCTCGCGCTGGTAGGGGGTCGGGGCGCTTCCGGAGCGGAGCGTGCCGACGATCGCCGCGTCGAGGTGCAGGTCCAGCGGATCGGATTTCGCCGGACCGGTGAGATCGCCGATCGCGACGCGTTCGATCGAAGGATCGCGATCGAAGATCCCTGCGTAGGGGCTGAACGGCGACGAGACGATGCGGGAGGTCGAGCCGAGGAAGACGCCGACGCGCTCTTGCGAGTCGCCTTCCGGCGTGCACCGCGTCTGCACGCCGATGTCGCTGATGCCGTCGAGCAAGCCCTCGAAGTAGAAGCGCATCGGCAACACGCGCCGGACACCGCGAAGACTGCCGATGAGTGTCGGGTCCTCCGGAGGACCGGCCGTCCGACCGAACAGGATCGACAGCGAGTCCTCCGTGTTGCACGCCCCGACGCCGACCGAGCCTGTGGCGGTCTCCGAGACCACGAGCACGTCGCCCACGCTGTCGCCGTCGAAGTCGCCGAGCTCGAGCAGCTTCGGTTCGCCCGAGACCGAGACCAGCGCGGGGTTCAGCGTGAAGCCGGTGCCGGGCAGGAGCACGGCGACGTCGCCTGTCGTCGGGAGCGCGATCACCTCGTTGCGGCCGTCCCCGTGGATGTCTCCGATGCGCGCCGCTCGCCACGGCTCGGTGCCGGTCTCGAAAGGAGAGCCGTACGAGAAGCCACCCGCGAGCTTGGGGAGCGCGAAGAGGACGCCGCCGGCGGTGACGAGATCGGGGTCGTCGTCCTGGTTGATGAACCCGATCGCCAGAGGCTGCGGCGCGTCCGGCTGGACGTTGCTCAAAGGAGCGGGCAGATCGATGCGGTCGCCGAGCTGGATCGGCGTCATGGGGGCGAGGGTCTCCGCTTCGAGCACGCGGAGGAACCTCGTCGAGCCGTCGGTCAAGAGCGCGACCGCGCCCGGCTTCGGGCCGCCCATCATCGGGAAGAAGGCGACGATCGACTCTCCTGGCGCGGGCAGGACGTTCGTCTGCTGGTCGAGCGTCGTGGCGACGATGACGCGGCTCGGAGTGGCGACCGCGACCTCGAGCTGCGGCTCGAGCGCGGAGTTGGATGCCGCTGGCCCGTCCGCCCGCAGGTCGACGAACACAGGTGCGCCGAGCACCTCGTCCGCGACCCCAGTGAAGGTCACGACCGGCTGGCCGACGGTGAAGGTCGTCACGTCGATAGGACGAAGCTCGAGGTCACCGTCCGAGGTCTCGACTCGAAGGAGCGGGACGTCGAACCCCGGCGGGATGCCGAGGGTCGCCGAGGCGCCCGGCGCGATGCGATAGGCGTACACGTCGGCTCCTTCGATCGGGTTCACGAACGGCGCATAGGCCTTGGCCAGCAGCTGCGGGCCCTCGCTGCCGCGGAAGGTGATCATGACGGGGCCCTGCGGGACGACGAGGTCGGCGGCCGGATCGCTGCCCGCGTCCGCCGAGATCCGTCCCGCCGTGGCGATCGCCGCGGGGATCGGCAGCTCCAGGGTCGGTTGGCCGCCGTCACGGAAGTAGACGAGGCGGGTGAGGTCCTGTCCGAGCGTGAGCAAGAGGTCGTTTACGCCGTCGCCGTCGAAGTCCTCGACCTGTCCCTCCAGGTTCACGACCTCCGACCGAAAGAACGGCTCACGCGCGAACAGGCCGCTTGGCCTTCGGCACACGCCGTCGGAGCCGAGCCCGTAACCGATCGGACAGAACGTGCTCGTCCCGTCGGCGACGAGCTGACACGCCGCCTCGTCACCTGCCGCCGCGCAGGCGAACGCGCACGGATCTCCCACGTCGGTCGCGTCGCCTCGCACGGCTCGGCACGCCGACACGAGCTCGGGGGGGAAGAAGCCATCACACTCTTCTCCGAGCTCGCGATCGATGACCTGGTTTCCGCACACGTCACGATCGATGGGCGGAAGGTCGGCGCATGAGGACGCGAGCGCGCCCGTGCTCGCGGCGAAGAGAACGAAGACGAGGAGCCTCTTTCGCATCGAGACCTCAGAACCGAAAGCCGACGCCCGCGGAGAAGCCGCGGGGGCCGGCGTCGAGGGAGACCGACTCGAGATCGATCGAGCCCGGCGCGGGGGACGTCGGCGAGGTCGGACCTGGCTCCGCCGGGAGCTCGGCCTTCGCGGGTGCGTCGAGGAAGAACATGCCCAGCCCGACGACCGCCAGGACGCCGGCCGTCGCCCCCGTCGCGCCTGCCGCGATCCCGAACGTGTCGCGAGCGCTCTTCGCCGCTTCGTATTCGTCGATCTCGGCGTCCGAGATGTTGCGCGTGGTCGCGGCGTCGCGCACCGCCTGGGCGTTTGCTTGCTCCGCGAACGTGAGCCCCAGGAGGACACCCGACGCGACGAGGCTCGCGCCCGCGGCCGCGAAGACGACGAACGAGGCGTCGCGCTGCGCGGTCCGATCGAGCTCGAGATCGAAGGGTGTCTTCTTCCCGCGCTCGAGCGTGACGTAGCCCGAGCGCGTCTCGTACCCGGAGAGCGCCGCGACGACGAAGTGCCGCCCGGCCGCGAGATCGAGCGTGCTGAGCGGCGCTTCCCCGATGTAGCGACCGTCGATGCTCACGTCCGCGCCCTCGGTCGTCTGCAGCGCGAGCACGCCCGGCTTCGGCTCGAGATCGAATGACACCGGCACGAGCTCGTGATCGACGGCGGTCGCCTCGAGCTCCTTGTCGAGGAAGCCCGGAGCCGTGAAGCGCACCTTGTGTTTGCCGGGGGTGACCTCGGCCGTGACGGTGGCGTTCGGCTCGGAGAGCGCGCCGTCGTCGACCGAGATGCGGACGCCGGGTGTGGCGGACGAGACGTAGAGGCGGGTCTTGGTCTCGACGACCGGCGCCGGCTCGGGAGGCCCTTCCGGGCTCGACGTCGACGAGGTCGCGCCGAGCTCTTCGAGAGCACGCACGGCGTCGCTCACCCGCGCGCCGGTCTTCGCTCGTTCGACGTATCTCCGGTAGGCGGCGACGGCGCGCTCCTTGTGAGGTGCGCCGCCCGTCGTCGTGAACAGCCTGCGGTGCGTCTGCGCGATGGAGAAGAGGAGGCCGTCCTTGGGGACGATGTCGTAAGCCTGCTGGAACGCTTGGAGCGCGACGTCGTATTGCGCGCGATCGTACGCTCGACCGCCGGCCTCGAAGAGCGCCTTGGCCTTGGCCACGTCGGCCGGGGAGGGAGGGCTCTGTCCACCTGGCTGGGCGAGCGCCTCTCGCTGCTCGGCGAGCGTGGTGAGCGGGATCGTCGCGGCGAGCAGCGCTCCGCCGAGGAGCCTCCGGGCGAGAACACGAGCGGTCACTCGAACGTGTAGTCCTTCTTGATCTGGGGCCGCAGCCGCTCCAGCACGGCCGCCTCCGCGACGTCTTTGTCTGGCGTCACGTCCAGCTTGAGCTGCTCGTAGCCGGGGTGACTGAGCGTGAGCGTGATCTTGGATCGCCCGAACGGGAGCTCGATCGGCGAAGACGCCGAGCCGAGCTTCTTTGCGCCGAGGAACACCTCCGCGTCTTTGGGCTGCACGCTCAGTCGGAGCGTCACCGTCGACGGCGACGCCGAGCTGGTCGCCGGCGTCACGGCCGTCGTGGCGGCTGCGGAAGGCTCGGGGCTCGCCGTGACCGTCGGCGCCGCGGACGTCGCCGCGTGGGAGGAGGCCGCGGGCGGCGCGGCCGCCACGCCGTCGTTTCCTCGGCCGAGGAGGTAGACCGCGACGCCCGCTCCGGCGAGCACGAGCACACCGAGCGCAGCGAGCGGGACGCCGATCCCTTTGCGGGTCGCTCCCGACATACGCTCGGTTCCCGCGAAGGTCTGCGATCGCTCGGCTGCCACGACGGTGTCGCCGGAGGCGAACTCGAGCGCGGATCGGCTGGGCAGCGAGGCCGGCGTCATCGCGCCCGGGCCCGAAGGGATGGCGAGCGACGGCAGTGATCGCGCCTCGGCGAGGCCCGCTTGCGCGGCAGCTTCGGTGAGCTTGTCGATCGCGGCGAGCACGGTCGCCGGCCGCTCCGCGGGCTCCTTCGCGAGCATCTGCAAGATCGGCGCGTCGATCTCGGGCGGGAGCGAAGGCGCGACCTCGCTCGGCCGCGGCGGAGGCAAGGAGGCGTGTTTCATCATCACCTCCATCATCGAGCTCCCGTCGAAGGGGAGGCGGCCGGTGAGGATCTCGAACAGGACGACCCCGAGCGCGTAGATGTCGGTCCGATGATCGACGTCCCGCCCGTGGACCTGCTCCGGCGACATGTACGCGGGCGTCCCGATGGGGATGCCGCTCCGGGTCTTGTGCTGGGCGCCGAGATCGCCGGCGAGCTTCGCGATGCCGAAGTCGAGCAGCTTGGGGTGGGGCCGCCCCTCGTCGTCGATGCTCAGGAACACGTTCTCGGGCTTGAGGTCCCGATGTGCGATCCCGTTCTGGTGGGCCGCGGCCAGCGCTCGCGCGAGGGGCCGAACGATGGGGATGACGTCCGAGAGGGGGAGCCTGCCGCCCCGAGCGCGGACGTAGTGCTCGAGCGTGGAGCCCTCGAGCAGCTCCATCACGTAGTAGTGGCGGCCGTCCGGTAGGACGCCGAAGCTGAAGATGTCGATGATGTTGCGGTGCCGGATCTGGTTGACCGCGCGTGCCTCCGAGAGGAACCGCGACACGACGTCGCCCTTCGACGAAAACTCCGGCTTCAGGACCTTGATCGCGGCCTTCTTGCCGATGAGCGGGTGCAGCGCGCGGTAGACCGAGCCGAAGCCACCCTCGCCGAGGAGCCCCTCCACTCGGTACTCCCCCACCATCTCGCCGGGCGAGAGCGCGGGCTCCGAGGTGGACGCCACACCCTCGGGCAGGGTCGGATCGTGGCTCATGCAACGTGCAGCGTATCCCAGGCGGAAGAGAGGTTCGAGCGGGTCCTCGCGCGCAGGTCGTGCTTTGGGCGTCCGGCGCGGCCGCCGTCAGGGGGCGCCGCAGGCTAGCCACTCGGCGAGCTTCTGCCGCTCCGCCTCGGGAGGGTCGTCCGGCCCAGGTGGCATCGAGACGTTCTCCCCGGCCGAGCGGTCGTAGATCCGATCCATCCACTCGACTACGTCTTCGTGTGTATCGAAGGAGATCCCGGTCGGCGCGCCCCGCCGGTCTCCGGCGTTCGAAGCATGACAGCTCTGACAGTAAGCGCCGATGAAGCCGCGCCCGAAGCTCTCGTACGTGAGGTCGGTCCCCTCGTCGGCGCAGGTCGCGCTGTCCCACGGCGACTCGCAGCCCAGGAGGCAGAGCAGGGCGAGCGCCCAGGCGCTGGCGCCCGCGCTCGATTGAAGCCTAGATGTCATATTGCAGCCCCAGGCCGAGCCCTGCTCCGCCGTAGACCACCGGGCCCTTGCCGTCGTCGGGGAAGGCGTCGACGTAGGCCTCGGCTTGCGCGAGAAAGCGCGTCCGGTCGACGACCGCGAAGACGTAGCTGAGGCCGAGCGCGCCCTCGAAGCCGAAGCGATGGCGGATGCCGTCGCCGACGCCGAGCACGTGCATGGCCGGGTCTTCGCTCATCCCCGCGATCGGCATCTCGTGGAAATGGATGGCGTGCAGGCGAACGTGGGGGATGACCGTCTCGAAGGGGAGCGCCAGCTTCGTCCCGATGCCGACCATCTCGATCAGCCGCTCGTCCACGGCCGAGTATCCGAGCCGTGCCTGCAGGTCGACGCTCACGATGTCGACGAACTCGAACCCGGTCCGCAGCGCACCTTGCACGTTCGGATCGGCGCCCCAGGTGCTCCCGCCGCCCGAGACGCTCCCCTCCACGTAGAAGTCGGTCGCGCGCGCCTCGCGCGGCATCGAGAGGAAGAGGGCGGTCGTCGCCGCCGCGAGCCACAGCTTGTGCATGCTCCTGATTGGCGGTGGCCCTGCGCGTTTCCGAGTCGAAAAGGTGCTGCGCCCGGTGTGACGCCGTCTGTCCGCTCCCGCGCCGTTTCAAGTCGAAAAGCTGCTCGCGCCGGGTAGACTGCTCGTTCTTCCGAGCAGCATGAAGCAGTTCCCTTCTCGCAATCAGAACCGAGATCGCGGTCCGCGCGAGCCGCCCGTGATCGCCGGTCGTGTCCCGCCGCACGACCTCGACGCCGAGGCGGCGGTGCTCTCGGCCATCCTGCTCAAGCAGGACGCGCTCGACCAGATCGCGGAGATCATCAAGCCGGAGCACTTCTACTCGGAGGCGAACGGCCGCATCTACGAGGCCGCGGTGGAGCTCGCGCGCCAGGGTGCGCCCATCGATCTCGTGCAGGTCGCTTCTTGGCTGCGCGACCGCGAGCGGCTCGCGCAGATTGGCGGTACGGCCTACCTCGCGCAGATCGTCGACGCGACGCCGGCGGTCGCGCACGTCGCCGCGCACGCCCGCACCGTCCGGGAGAAGTGGCGTCTCCGGCGCCTGATCGCGGAGTGCCAGCGCGTCTCGGCCGAAGGCTACGGGGACGTCGGCGAGGTGCAGGAGTTCATCGACGGCGCGGAGCAGGCCATCTACGAGCTCGCCCGCACGCCGGAGGCGAACAACGCGCAGCCGATCAACCAGGTCTTGCGCGCCGCCTTCGAGCAGATCTCCAAGGCCGCGGAGCGCGGCGATCGCATCACGGGCATCTCCACCGGCTTCAGCAAGCTCGACGAGAAGACGGCCGGCCTGCACGACGGCGACCTCACGATCGTGGCGGCCCGGCCGGGCATGGGAAAGACCAGCTTCGTCCTCAACCTCGCGGTGAACGTGGCGTCGCCGCGCGCGCTGAACGTGCCGGGGCCGGCGGACCGCGGCTCGGAGAAGCGCGAGCCTGGGTTCGGCGTGGCGGTCTTCTCGCTCGAGATGCCGCGCGAGCAGCTCGCCACTCGTATGGTCTGCTCGGAGGGCCGGGTGGACGTCGGCAAGCTGCGCGGTGGCGCGCTGACCCCGGAGGACTGGCGACGCCTCACCGAGGGCGCGTCGTACCTGTCCATGTTGCCCATCTGGCTCGACGACACGCCCGCCATCGGCTTGCTCGAGCTTCGCGCGAAGGTGCGCCGCATCCAGGCGGAGTACAACCGCCCCGCGAAGGATGGCGAGCCCGAGCGGCGCGTCGGCCTCGTGGTCATCGACTACCTCCAGCTCATGAGCGGCCGGCCGGGCGTCTCGAGCCGCGAGCAGGAGATCAGCGAGATCTCCCGTGGGCTCAAGCAGCTCGCGAAGGAGCTGCGCGTCCCGGTCATCGCGCTCAGCCAGCTGAACCGCGCCGTCGAGACGCGTGCTACGAAAGAGAAGCGGCCGCAGCTGAGCGATCTGCGCGAGTCGGGCGCCATCGAGCAGGACGCCGACATGATCGTCTTCATCTATCGCGACGAGTACTACAACCCCGAGAACACCGAGTCGCGCGGCATCGCGGAGCTCATCATCGCGAAGCAACGCAACGGCCCGACGGGCAAGGTCCTGACGCGCTTCACTTCGTCTTGCACGCGGTTCGACAGCCTGCAGCCCGGGGACTACCCCGAGTACATGGACGACGAGTGATGGCGCCGTGGGCGTTTGCGGCTGTCGCCGCCAGCCTCTGCTTCGCAGCACACTACGTCATGTTGCGCGCGGCGAGCGGTCGCATCGGGGACGCGCTCGGCGGCTTCGCGCTCGAAGCCGCCGCCGCGGTGGGCCTGCTCGTCCTCGTCGCGATCGGTCCACGCAACGAGGTGCCGACGACGACGGCCGGGGTCGTCTGGTCGATCCTCAGCGGCTTCATGATCACCGGCGGCGTGACGCTGCTCTTCCTCGCCTTCCGCCTCGGCGGTCCGGTCGCTGGCACCGGCACGATCGCGCTCGGCGGGGGCGTGGTGCTCGCGGCGCTCTTCGCCCCGGTCTTGTTCGGGGAGAGCTTCACGGCGCGCCGCGCGATCGGCGTGGCGCTCGGGCTCGCGGCCACGATCATCCTGGCGACCGAGCGCCCGCAGTAAGCTCGCAGGCTCGCCCTCACGAGACCACGAGTGATACCTTCTGTCGGCGATGAAGCGCCTCGTCGTGTCGTTCGGTGTGCTCCTGCTGACGGCTTGTGACGACGAGTCGGGATCGACGGGCTCGGGCGGAGCGACGGCTGCGACCGGCAGCGGCGGGCCCACCACGACGAGCGCCGCAAGCACCACGAGCTCGACGGCGAGCGGACAGGGCGGGGCCGCCGAGGGCGGAGGCGAGACCGGCGGAGGCCTTCCCGGCGAGCGCTTCGCGCTCGACTTCCCGAGCAACGTCACCGGCGGCGATCAATCCGCTCCCCTCGTCGCGCTCCAGTACGACGACCCGCACCTCGACGGCCTTCCGTTCGCGGGGCCGGGCGGCGCGGGCGTGACGTACCTCTGGCGGGTCAATCAGCGCGCGCAGACCGGTTATTACGTGACGCTCTGGTGGTCGCAGGGAGACGGCGGCTTCACGCCGAGCGCGCAATACGTCGGCGGTCATCCGTACCCGAAGGTGGCGAACAACACCGGGACGACACATCGGTGGGAGATCGCGGCGCCGGCGGGCGGCGACTACTTCGACACGCGCGCCGGCAGCGGGACGTCGAAGGACGTCGTCTACGACGTGTGGAGGACGCAAGCGCTCCGCGTCGTCCGCAACGGCAATGGCTCGAAGACGTACACCTTCTACTCCGATCTGCCCTCGCTCGCGCCGATCGACGTCCTCGAATGGACCTCGGGGACGGGCGGCGACATCGCGGAGGAGGTCCCGCCGAGCCCGAAGATCACCATCGGCGACAGCCCTTGGTACCCGAGCTATCAGCACGAGCGGCTGAGCGGGCTCTTCGGTGAGCTGATCATCGAGGCGGCCGCCCGCACCGAGGCGGAGATCGTGGAGCAAGCCGCGAACCCGAAGGCGCTCACCGCCGCGTTCACCGCGAACGTCTGGTACTTCAAGCCCGGCTGGCGCTCGCTCGACGATCTCACCTGCGAGGCCGGCACGGGCCGCAGCCTGCACTGGGCGGACCCCTCGAGCACGGCCACGCTCGGCCCGCTCCCCTGACCCAAGGTACCGGGCGGCCGTGTTTCGAACCGAGGTGCCACGCGCAGGAAACCCGCGAACCGACGCGCGCCGCCGGTCGGCATTTGCCCTGGCGCTCGTCCTTGTGGCCTGCGCCGCGCCTGCGCAAGAGGGGATGATCACCGTCGCGCCGGGGGCGTCGGAACGCGCGATGACGCTCATGCGCTTCGGTTTCCTCAGCGCGGGCGACTCTCCGGGCACCGCCGAGGTCCGGCGCGTCGCGCGCGAGGAGCTCGTGCCGAGCGGCCGCGCCGCGACGGGCCGCCTGGGCGACTGGCTCCTCGAGAACAAGGCCGTCGTCGCCGTCATCGGACAGATCGACGGGACCTCGCGAGGCGGTCGCCTCGTCGACAGCTGGCGCAAGCCGAACGGCCTCGACGGCCTCGACGATCACGAGACCTTCGTGCTCGGCAAGCTCGTCGTCTACGACACGCTCCGCACCGGCTTCGACGAAAAGACCGGCGCAGCCTACGTCGAGGTCAGCGCGGTCGTCGATCGCTCGGCCGACGGGCTGCCGGTCGTGTCGGTCGCTACGCGCTACGATCTCGCGCCCGGCATCGACGCCATCCTCGCCCACACCCAGATCAAGACGATCCGAGCGGGCGCGGAGCCGGGCGACACCGTGCCGCTCCTCGTCGAGCGCCTGCAGGCGGAGGGCGGCGCCGCGGCGAGCGTCGACGAGAAGACCTCGAGCACGATCGGCGACGCGATGGGCTACCTCGTGTTTCCGCTCTCGACGCCCGCCGAGGTCGGCGCGGACGGAACGATGGCTCGCGTCTCCGTCCCCGCTTCGGCGACGCCGGCCCCGGGCGCGACCCTCCTCTTCTCGCGCATGGTCGCCCGCTCGAGCGGCCGGACACGCTCGCGCTCGCCGTGGCGAGGGCGCGAATCGAAGGCGAACGGGTCGGAGAGGTGCGCGTTCAGCTCCAGGAGAACGGCCGGCCGCTCACGCGGCTCGGCGTCGGCGACGTCGTGATTCGCCGAGCGGACGGGAGCGAGCTCCTCGCGCGCGGGGCGCTCCCTTGCCCGCCGGAGAGCGCCTACGTCGTCCACGTGCCCGAGGGCAGCTACTCGTTCGGGTTTCGCGGGGCATCCCACGACGCTGCGCCGGCCGGGGCGCCGGTGCACGTCGGCCGAGAAGGCGTCATCGCCGACCGCGTCTCGCTCGACGTGATCGGCGCGCGCTCGCCCTACCAGGAGCCCCCGCGCGCCTGGCGATGCGACGAGCGCGAAGAGCTGCCCGAGCTCTGAGCGCTGCGGTAAGCTCCGCCTCGCGATGGCGCACATCATCGAGGTCGCGAAGTCGGGTCGAGCGGGTTGTCGTTCCTGTCGAAAGCCCATCGCCAAGGGCGAGCTTCGCTTCGGCGAAGAGACGGTCAACGCGTTCGCGGACAGCGGAGAGACGACGTACCGGTGGCATCACCTGATCTGCGCCGCCAGCAAGCTCCCCGACGAGCTCGGGCAGGCGATGGAGAGCTTCACGGGCGACATCCCGAACCGCGCCGAGATCGAGGAGCTGATGAAGACGGCGCAGGCCTCGAAGCCGCCGCCTTTCCCCTACGCGGACCGCGCGCCCACCGGGCGGGCGAAGTGCCTCGAGTGTGGTCAGCCCGTCGAGAAGGGGTCGCTCCGCGTCGTCATCGAGCGAGACATCGAGCGAGGGATGACCACCACGAAGGGCGCCGGCTCGCTCCACCCGGCCTGCGCTGCGGCCCACGTCGAGTCGCAGGGCGGCACCCACGAAGAGCTCACGAACGGCCTGCGCGCCCACACACGCGCGCTCTCGGAAGCCGATCTCGACGAGCTGTTTTCGATCGTCTGACGCAAAGGACCGCAGATGTCTCGAGCCTTCCTCCTCGGTCTCGCCCTCGTGGGCCTCGTCCTCGCGGGCTGCAAAGGTTTCGCGAAGATCGGCGAGGAGGCGGACTCAGGTCCGCGCATCTTCCTCTTCGGCTACGACGAAGACGTGCCGAAGAACCCTCCGGACGCCTGCAAGGAGATCGAGCGCGTCGAGGTCTCCACGATGGACAAGGAGGCCTTCCCCGAGAAGGACTTCCGCAAGGCAGCGGAGTCGGCGGGCGGAAACGGGGTCGGCTTCATGCGTCGCGCCGGCAACGAAGAGGTCTTCCACGGGACCAAGTACATGTTCAAGGGCGTCGTCGTGAAGTGCCCCGCGCGGGTCTTGCCCGCCGCGCCCGCGTCCGCGTCCGCGTCCGTCTCCGCTGCGCCGTGAGGCCCAACGCCGGGGAGACTCGCTCGTTCGTCACGGACAGCCGAGACGCCAGGCGAACGCGCGCTCGTTTGTCCCGATGAGCCCCACGTAGGAAACGATCAAGCTCCCCGTGCCGGGCTCCACGACGATCTCGAGGTCACGCACCCAGGGAGCGTCGGTCGTGTCGAGCTGGCCGAGCTCGTGGACGTCACCCTCGGCGTCGATCTCGACCACCCCGATCGACGCTGTGCCACCCGGTCCGTCCTGGACGAACGCGGCAGCGACCGCGTGCCCGCGCGGCGCGAGCGCGACCGCACCTCGGGTCTGCTTGCCGATCGTGATCGGCGCGGCGGCGTCGCCGCCGGGGCCGATGGCGATGACCGAGGCGGCGCCTCCGCTGTCTCGCGCGACCCAGACGCTACCCTCGTGTGTGATCGCGGCGACGTCGAGCACGGGGCTCGTGTACCACGCATCGTACCAGACCTCGGCGCCGCCTGCGCGACCGAGGGCGAGCACCTGCAGCCCGCTCGGAGGCCCGGGGGCGAGTGCGGTCGGGCAATCGGTCAGCGCCTCGCCGGTCGAAGAGACGATGACGATATTGTCACTTGTTGCGACCGCTGCGGCCGCGATGGGGCCGCTGGCGCAGGCGATCTCCCCCATGAAGAGCGGGCTCTGGGGATCGATCTGGATGACCTCGAGCCGCTCCACCGGGCCTTGCCTGCGGGAGAGGCCGCCGAAGAACGCTCCGTCCGGCGCGCGCGCGACGAACGTGGCGCGACGCCCGGACGCCTGCATGGGGAGGCTCATCCACCCGACCTCGCTCTGGTTGGGGGGCACGTCGAAGGTCGCGCGCGGCGTCGCGCCGCTGCCGCTCCCCAGCAAGATGGCGTAGCCGGCCTTGCGGCCCTCCGTCGCGGCGACGCCCCCTTCGGTGCCGTCCGTGAGGAAGGCCATCCCCAGTGAGCCGGGCCACGAGGCCCACGCCTCGAAGCAGCCGTGCGCGACGTCCCATGTGCCGTCGTCGTTCGCCACGTCGGAGACGATGCAGGCGAGCCCCGGCGCGCTCGGCGGCCGCACCAGCTCGACGCTCAACACGGTCGCGGCGCCGTTCGGGAGACGAACATGGGCCGGGGTCGACGGGACGAGGTCGTCGCAAATGATTGGCTCGGCGCCTCCCGCGCCTGCGCCACCCTTCGAGGAGGATGTCTCACCGCCCTCCGAGCCATCGTCGTCGGGCACGGGAAGGCCGGTTCTTGCCCCACAGGCGACTGTCCCCCCGAGGACGAGCCAACGCAACGCGCGGAACGTCTTCACCCCTCCAGGATCGGTCACGGGGAGCAAGCTTCAAGTCAGGACGGATCAAGACTGCGGTGTGGTGTAAGACACCGACATGCGCCTCCCGCCGGACGACGCCTCGATCGCGCGCGCTGCCGATGCGCTCGTCCGAGGCGATCTCGTCGCGTTCCCGACGGAGACCGTCTACGGCCTGGGGGCTCGAGCGGACCAATCCGATGCGGTCAGGCGCATTTATGCGAAGAAGGGCCGCCCGGCGCACAACCCCTCCATCGTGCATTGTTTGACGGTCGAGGCCGCGTTCGCGCTCGCGGCGGACGTGCCGGCGCGCGCGCGCGCCCTGGCCGAGGCGTGGTGGCCCGGTCCGCTGACGCTCATCCTGCCCGTTCGGCCAGGTGCAGTAGCGGAAGAGGTGACCGCGGGCGGGCCCACGGTCGCGGTCCGTGTCCCCGCCCACCCGGTCGCGCGAGCGCTCCTCGCGGCTTGCAGGCTGCCGATCGCCGCGCCGAGCGCGAACCGCTCCACGCGAATCTCGCCCACGACCGCCGAGCACGTGGAGAAGAGCCTGGGCGCGGACGTGCTCGTGATCGACGGAGGCGCGACGGGGTTCGGGATCGAGTCGACGATCGTCGACGTGACGCGCGAGCCCTTCGTGGTTCTGCGGCGGGGGAGCGTGACGCTCGCGGAGCTGTCGCGCTTCGCCGGCGTCGTCGACAAGGGCGATCTCGTGGCGCACGAGGGGGAAGTGCAACGGGCCCCTGGCACCGCCTCGCGCCACTACGCGCCGCGGGTCCCTCTCGTCCTGGCTCGTCGCGACGCGATCGCCGACGCCGTCCGTGAGGGCGCCGCGCGCGCCGGCGCCGCCCCGTCGGACGTCGGCCTTCTCGTGCTCGAGCCCGCCCCGGCCGGTCTCGACGGGGGCTCGCGGACCCTCGCCCTGCCGCGCGACCCCGAGCGGTACGCGTCCGCGCTCTACGCCTCCCTCCACCGCCTGGAAGATGGCGGCGCTGTCATGATCGTCGTGGAGGAGGTCCCGGGGGACGAGAGCTGGGCGGCGATTCGCGACCGCCTCACGCGCGCTGCGCGCTGAGGGCGGGCGCTGCGCTGGCAGGAGCCGCCGGCGCGTGCTCCAGCGAGGCCCCGCAGCGCTCGCAGCGAGGCTCGGGGAAGGCCCAGTCACGCAGCGTCATGTCGGCGCAGTGGCCCAGCAGAAGGACGATCGGGATCACCCCCACGACGCCGGGCCCCGCGACGAAGAGAAGCCACGCCCACGGGAGCGTGACGGCGTAGGCGCCGACATAGACCACCGTTCGGAAGAAAGACCCATCACGGCGCAGCACGACCTGGCTGCACCGCTCGCAGCGGCAAAGCTTCCCCATGCGGCAGTGGTAGGGGTGTGCAGAGCGTGGTCAAGAGCGGCAGTTCGCCGCGTGCGGCCGTTTGCCGCTGCTCACTGCGACGACGTCGTCGGCGTCTGTGGGCGCCACGCGAGCGCGCCCTTGTCGACCACGCCGGGCCACGAGTCGACGTATTGGGCCGGCTCTCCGGGCATGGACGCGTCGATCCACATCGACTTGCCGCTGTGGGCCCGCCGCACGCCGACGTGGACGAACTTGCTGTTCGGGTAGAAGCCACACGCGACGTCCTTCAGCTCGCGGCAGACCTCGAAGAGCTTCTCGTTCTGGACACGCAGGATCGAAATGTCCAGCGCTCGACCCTCGGCGTGCATGCTCTTGTGCCCCGAGCCGTCGTTCACCTCCGCGAGCGGGCGGTAGCCGCTGTAGACGTAGATGGGCTTGCCCGGGAACGAGTCGGCGATTCGTTGTACCGCCCACACCAGCCGCGGATGGACGACCCTCACGCCCTCGACCCACTCGCGCCTCGCGCTCCACGCGGCGCCATCGGGCTCGTCGGGCAAGCCCCCGTCGGGGCGCGGCGCCTCCGGCGGACGCGCCAGGATGGAGAGCGAATCGAGGGCGCCTGGAGCCATGCTGCCGTCACACCGCACCAGGTCGAGCTTCTCGGACTCGCCGCCGTACCGGACGATTGTCACCGGTCGCCTGCGGCAGCGCCAGTCGACGATCGGCTTCGTCGGTGGCAGGACGAAGATGGAGCTCAAACCGTCGGTCGTCAGGCTCGGCCCGGTGAAGTCGAAGAGCGGGGAAGGGTTGACCCGCTCCAGGAAGGCGCGATCGCTGAGCAACGACTCCGGCGCGGGCAGCTCCAGCTGGACCTCGAACGGCGGCTCGGGCTCGGCCGGCGCGGTGGGCTCCGGCGCTCGCCAGTCGAGCGCGAGCCAGGGCTTCTCCGTCCAGGCGCCCCACTTGCTGCTCGCGTAGAGGCGCCACGGACCGGGCCGCTCGATCGAGGCGTCGCGAAACGACAGGAGCCAATCCACCCCCGGCGCGGCCACGGCGGGATCATCGAGACGAAAACGTATCTCGCGCGGCGCGACCTCCAGCGGTGTCGTGGCCGGCGCGCGAAGCGGCGCGACGGCGACTGCGAGGCCGGCCAGGGTCGAGAGGAGGCGCACGATCGGAGGGGGGGGCAGGGGGTCCGACCTGGAGCATGACGAAACGGGACGCCGTTGCCAAGGGGATGAGCGCGAGGCGTGATATCAGCGAAGGCCGGCGCTCATGGCACCCGTCCTGCTGGTCTACGCTCACCCCTACCCATCTCGCTCGCGCGCGAACCGGGCGATGCTCGAGGCGGTGGCCGATCTCGAGGCCATCGCCGTCCGATCGCTCTACGACCTCTACCCGGACTTCGGGATCGACGTGGAGGCGGAGCAGGAGGCGCTCGCCGGGGCGCAGATCGTCGTCTGGCAGCACCCGCTCTACTGGTACTCGGTGCCGGGGCTCCTCAAGCACTGGTTCGACAAGGTGCTCGTCCGTGGTTTCGCCTACGGCGAAGGCGGGACGCAGCTCAGGGGCAAACGCTGCCTCTGGGTGACGACGACGGGCGGTGACGCGCAAGCGTTCTCCGAGCCCGGAATCCACGCCCATCCGATGTCGGCCTTCACGCCGCCCGTGCACCAGACCGCCCGCTTCTGCGGGATGACGTGGGAGGAGCCGTTCGTGCTCCACGGCGCCCACAAGATCGACGCCGCCGCGCTCGCGTCCGAGGTGAAGAGGTACCGCCGGCGCATGGAATCGCTCGCCCGCGAGGCACACGAGTGAGCGGCGAGAACCTCCTGCGCGACACGATCGTCTACCTCGCGGCGGCCGTCGTGTGTGTGCCCCTCGCGAGCCGGCTCAAGCTGGGCTCGGTCCTCGGTTATCTCGCCGCCGGCTGCATCATCGGGCCGTTTGGGCTGGGCATCGCGTCCGACCCGGCGGCGACCCTGCACTTCGCCGAGATAGGCGTCGTCTTGATGTTGTTCGTCATCGGGCTGGAGCTCGACCCACGCCACCTGTGGACGCTGCGCCGAGCCGTCTTTCTGGGCGGCGCGCTCCAGCTCGCGGCGTGCTCGGTGCCGCTCGTGGTCTTGCTCCTCCTGTTCGGGCTGCCCTGGCAAGGCGCGCTCGTCGCGGCGATCTCGCTCGGGCTCTCGTCGACCGCGGTCGCGATGCAGACGATGGCCGAGAAGAACCTCCTCTCCACGACGCTCGGCCGCTCGTCGTTTGCGATCCTGCTCTTCCAGGACATCGCGGCGATCCCGCTCGTCGCCGTGGTCCCGCTCCTCGCCGTGAGCGAGGTCCAGGGCGGGGGCTCGGGTTACCTCGGCGCCATCAAGGCCCTCGGCGCGGTGGTCGCGGTCGTGGTGATCGGGCGGTTTTTGACGAGGCCCATCCTCCGCGTCCTCGCCAAGACGGGGCTGCGAGAGGTGTTCACTGGCTTCACGCTCCTGCTCGTCCTCGGGATCGCCGCGCTCATGGCCGGCGCGGGGATCTCGATGGCGCTCGGGGCGTTCCTCGCGGGTGTCCTCCTCGCGGGGTCGGAATATCGCCACGCGCTGGAGACCGACATCCAGCCCTTCAAGGGCCTGCTCATGGGCCTCTTCTTCATCGCGGTGGGCATGAGCATCGATTTCGGGCTGCTCCGCGAGCGCCCGCTCCTGGTGCTCGGTCTGGTCCTCGGTTTCCAGGTGCTCAAGGGAGTGGCGCTTCGCGCCATCGCGCGGCCGGTGGGCGTGCCCGCTCGGCAACGTTGGCTCTTCTCCGCGCTCCTGGTCCAGGGCGGCGAGTTCGCCTTCGTCGTCTTCGGCGTGGCCCGCACGGCGCGCCTCTTGCCGAACAACTGGGACGCGCTCCTGACGCTCACGGTCGCCCTCTCGATGGCCCTCACGCCCGTCCTGCTCATCGCCCACGGCCTGGTCTTTCGGGATCGGGGCGGCGCCGAGCGCGAGGCCGACGAAATCGAGGACGAGAACGCCGAGGTCATCATCGCCGGCTTCGGGCGGTTCGGGCAGATCGTCGGGCGCCTCCTCCTGGCGAGCGGGACGCGCGCGACGGTCCTCGATCACGATCCCGATCAGATCGACTTGCTCCGGCGCTTCGGCTTCCGCGTCTACTACGGTGACGCGACGCGGCTCGATCTGCTCGAGGCCGCGGGGGCCGCTCGGGCGAAGGTCCTCGTCGTCGCGGTCGACGATCCGGACACCTCGCTTTCGCTCATCGAGCACGTCCAGGAGCATTTCCCCCACCTCCAGATCGTCGCGCGGGCGCGCAACGTCCCCCATTACTACGAGCTCCGCCGGCGCGGGGTCGCGGTGCTCGAGCGCGAGACGTTCGAGTCCGCCGTCGTCCTGGGCCGCCGCACCCTCGAGGCGCTCGGCGTCGGCCCCTACGAAGCCCGCGAGCGCGCAGACCGCTTCCGCCGGCACAACGTCCGCATGCTGGAGGAGCTGCGGCAAGGCGACGAAAAGACTCGAGTCGAGGTCGCCCGGTCGGCCCGAGACGAGCTCGAGCGCCAGTTCGCGCGCGACGTCGCCAAGCTCGAGGCCGAGCACGGCCACGGCTGGAACGCCGAGGAAGAGAAAGAGGAGGCCTGAGCCGAGGCGCGCGCGAGCCTCAGCGCTTGCGCTTCTTCGGCATCGCCTCGTCCGCGGCCTTGATGAGGTCCGCCTCGGGCACGTCGGCGCGGATGAGCACGTCCGCTCCGGACGCGCGCGCCTCCACCGACGCTCGGGGCGACATCTTGCCGAGGAAGCTCTTCGCGAGCTCGATCATCGAGACCACCTCCTGGGCGTCCTTGCTGCTCTCCATCTCGGCGCTCGCCTCCGCGGTGACCTGCCCGCCCGCGACCTTCACGGTGACGGCGCCGCCTTTGATCGTCTTGCCCTCGAACGTCTCCGCTTTGCCCCAGACAGCCGAGACGGCAGCGTTCGGATCGAGCTTCGAGAGGCGCGATGCCACCTTGGATTTCTTGATGTTGCCCTTGCCCGACACCATCTTCTCGAGCTGCGCCTTGTCCTCCGGGTCGTCGGCGATGACGACGATGTCGCCCGGGAGCCACGCGAAGAAGAGCTCGTCCTTCGACTTGTCCGAGGAGAGCCGGTAGAGCGTCCCTTCCGCCTTCCAGGTGACCTTCTCGCTCTTGGCGTCCCCGCCCATCTCGGCCTTCGCCACCTTTGTCGCGCAGGCGACGGCCTTGGCCTCGTCCACCCCGGTGATGGCGAGGAAGATCGCGCCGTCACGCCCGGTCGTGCCCGCGAACGTCGCGTCCTCGATCGAGCTCACGGCGTCGATCTGGCAGACCTTCTTCACCTTCGCGAGGCCGTCCGCGAGCTCGTCCGCCTCCTCCAGGAGGGCGGGAAAGAGCGAGCTGAAGAGCTTCGTCGCGCGAACCCCCTTCAGGTGGGTGGTCGCGAGCGCGTCGACCGTCTCCGGCAGGCGCGCCGTCGCGGCCGCCAGCGAGCGCGGGGCAGCCTCCGCCCGGCCGGAGAAGAAGAGCAGCGCAGCCGGGACGGCCAACCAGGAGAGCGACTTCAGCATGGTGCCTCGCAAGCCTCGATTTTCTCGTGAGACGGCGATCCTAGCAGGGCTATTCGACCGCGCCCGCCGTGCTACCCTCCGTCGGCAAGGAAGGTATCCGGATGGCCGACAAGAACAGCGGGATGGTCTCCAAGATCGCGGCGATGCAGGACTATGACCTGTACCGGGACATCGCCTGGGAAGGGTCGTTCGAGGACTACCTCGAGATCGTCCGCAAGACCCCGCAGGTGACGCGGAACGCGTTCCAGCGGGTCTACGACATGATCATCCGCTACGGGACGGAGGAGTACACGGACAGCAAGAAGAAGCTGGTCCGGTACAACTTCTTCAAGGACGAGATCGACGGCGGCAAGGACGCCGTCTTCGGCCTCGACATCCCGCTCATGCGCCTCGTGCATGTCCTCCGGGCCGCGAGCGAAGGCTATGGTCCGGAGAAGCGCGTCATCCTCCTGCATGGCCCGGTCGGCTCGGCCAAGTCGACGATCGCGCGTCTCCTGAAGAAGGGGCTCGAGCACTACTCGCGCACGCCGGACGGCGCGCTCTACACCTTCGACTGGGTGAACCTGCAGGAGATCAACATGCCGGCCAACGAGGCCGAGCGCTTCCCCAGCCCGATGCACGAGGACCCGCTCCGCCTCATCCCGCCGGAGTGGCGCCAGCGCGCGATCAAGGAGCTCGGCCTCTCCAACGACCGCTTCACCGTCCGGGTGGACGGCGATCTCGATCCGGCGAGCCGCTTCGTCTTCAACCGCCTGCTCGAGAAGTACAAGGGCGACTGGGCGGAGGTCATGCAGCACGTGCGGGTGCGCCGCCTCATCCTGAGCGAGAAGGACCGCGTGGGCATCGGCACGTTCCAGCCGAAGGACGAGAAGAACCAGGACTCGACGGAGCTCACCGGCGACATCAACTACCGGAAGATCGCCGAGTACGGCTCGGACTCGGACCCGCGCGCGTTCAACTTCGACGGCGAGTTCTGCGTCGCGAACCGCGGCATCGTGGAGTTCATCGAGATCCTGAAGCTGGACGTCGCCTTCCTCTACGACCTGCTCGGCGCGACGCAGGAGCACCGCATCAAGCCGAAGAAGTTCGCGCAGACGGACATCGACGAGGTGATCATCGGTCACACGAACGAGGCCGAGTACAAGAAGCTCATGAACAACGAGTTCATGGAGGCCTTGCGCGACCGCACGATCAAGATCGACATCCCCTACATCACGAAGATCACCGAAGAGATCCGCATCTACGACAAGGACTTCAACAAAGAGAAGATCCGCGGCAAACACATCGCGCCCCACACGCTCGAGGTCGCCGCGATGTGGGCGGTGCTCACGCGCCTCGAGGATCCGAAGAAACACAACCTCACTCTGCTCCAGAAGCTGAAGCTCTACGACGGCAAGGTCCTGCCCGGGTACACGCAGGACACCGTGAAGGAGCTCCGCAAGGAGACGCAGCGAGAAGGCATGGGCGGCATCAGCCCGCGCTACGTGCAGGACAAGATCTCGAACGCCCTCGTCAACGAGATGGGCGAGGGGACGATCAACCCCTTCATGGTCCTCGCGGAGCTCGAGAAGGGCCTCAAGCACCACTCGCTCATCACGAACGACGAGGAGAAGAAGCGCTACGCCGAGTGCATCGGCATGGTGAAGCGCGAGTACGAAGAGATCGTGAAGAACGAGGTGCAGCGCGCCATCAGCGCCGACGAGGAGGCGATCGAGAAGCTCGCCGCCAACTACATCGACGCCATCAAGGCCTACGTCCTCAAGGAGAAGGTGAAGGACCGCTTCACGGGGCAAGACGTGGAGCCGGACGAGCGCCTCATGCGAAGCGTCGAGGAGAAGATCGAGATCCCGGAGAACCGGAAGGACGACTTCCGCCGCGAGATCATGAACTACATCGGCGCGCTCGCGGTCGACGGCAAGAAGTTCGAGTGGCACACGAACGACCGCCTGCGCCGCGCGCTCGAGCTCAAGCTCTTCGAGGATCAGAAGGACTCGATCAAGCTCCAGACGCTCGTCTCCAACGTCATCGACAAGGAGACGCAGGAGAAGATCGACATCATCAAGACGCGAATGATGAAGTACTTCGGCTACAACGAGGTCTCCGCGCGCGACGTGCTCGACTACGTCGCGAGCATCTACGCCCGCGGCGACGCGAAGTGATCGGGAGCGACGAGAGCATGTCGAACGAGCTGGTTCCTTATTCGGAAGGCGGTCAGGCCTTCGACGCCTTCGTCGCTCGCCCGAGCGGCGAAGGCTCGCGGCCGGCCGTGATGATCTGTCACGCCTGGGGTGGCCGCGACGACCTCATGGAGCAGAAGGCCAAGGCCCTCGCGGACCTCGGCTACATCGGTGTCGCCATCGACCTCTACGGCATCGGCAAGCGCGGCCACGACACCGCGTCCTGCCAGGCCCTGATGAACCCGCTCGTCAGCGATCCCCCGCTGCTCAAGCGCCGGCTCGCCGCCTCGTTCGAGGCTGTCCAGGGCGTGCCCGGCGTCGACAAGAGCCGTATCGGCGTCATCGGCTTCTGCTTCGGCGGCCTCTGCTCCATCCTCACGGCGCGCATGGGGCTCCCGCTCCGCGGCGCGGTCAGCTTCCACGGCTTGCTGAAGATCGGCGAGAAGCTCGAGACGAAGCCGAAGGGCCGCATCCTCGTCCTGCACGGTCAGGACGACCCGATGGCGCCTCCGGCGGACGTCGGCGCGTTCGCCGAGGAGATGAAGCGCATCGACGCCGACTGGACGCTCGAGGCGTACCCCGGCGTGAAACACGCCTTCACGAACCCAAACGCGAGCGACGCGGCGCTCGGCCTCTTCTACGACGCCGAGGCCGATCGCCGCTCGTGGATCGCGATGAAGCGGTTCTTCGGCGACGTGCTCGCCTGAGCCGAGCTTCCACCCTGCCGGACCGGGCGGTGCTCAGGTCGTGACGACGAGCACCGCCTGCCCGGCGCGGTACTCCGGCTTGACCGAGCTCCAGCCCTTCTGGGCGGCGAACCCCGTGAGGTCGCCTTCGTGCTCGTCCATGTGGACGGAGAAGGCCTGCCACAAGGTGCGCGCCTGGTCCGCCGGCATGGGCTTTCCGTCGAGGAGCACGGCGAGCCGCGCGCGCGCCGCCGCGGGAGCCGGCCTGGAAGCCACTTTCTTTGGCGCCGGCTTCTTGGCAGCGGTCTTCTTCGGCGGTCCGCTCTTGGCCGGGCTGGGCTTGGCCGCTTTGTTCTTGGATGCCGTCTTCTTGGGGGCGCTTGGGGTTGCCTGTCGGTCTTTGGCCACGGAGCGATGGTAGTGCGAGGTGCCCGCGGGCGCATCGCCCTGGACGTGTTTGCGTCCTGTGCACGAACGCGGGCTCTCCACTACGATGGGAAGCAAATGCGACAGGCTTTTCTTTCGGTCGCGCTCGTCGTCGTCTCTACGGTCGCAGCCAGCACCGCCGAGGCTCGATCGTTCCGCGTCGAGGAGATCCCCAACGGCTCCAAGTTCGGCTGCCGCAACTGCCACAACGACGACAGCGGCGCGACGAACACGCCGTTCCTCGCCGACGTGCGCTCGAACCTGGAGGGGCCGGGGACCATCCAGGAAGACCACGTCGTCTGGGGCCCCGCGCTCTGCAACGTGGACTCGGACGGCGACGGCTGGTCGAACGCGGCGGAGCTGGGTGATCCGGACTGCGTCTGGACGATCGGCGCCTCGCCGGCCAAGAGCAGCGCGACGAACCCCGGCAACCCCAAGTCACACCCGGCTCCGATCTGCGGCAACGGAAAGCTCGACGCAGGGGAGGCGTGCGACGCCGGCCAGCAGGCCAAGGTGGACTGCGCCGAAGAGAGCGCGGGTCAGGGCACCCTTGGCTGCAACATGAACGACTGCAGCTACAACTACTCGAACTGCACGCAGCCCCCCGGCGGCAGGGGCGTCGAGGACGGCGAGTCCGAAGAAGAGGGCGGCTGCACGACGACCGGCAGCGCGACCGGCGGCGCGACGATGGCGGTGCTCCTCGGTTTGTCGATGCTGCTGCGCAACCGCCGGCGCGAGCGCTGAGCGTGGGCGCCAAGCTCGTCACGATTTGCTTCTCCCATTTCAACGAGAAGGCTCGATGGGCGCTGGAGCGGTTCGGCGTGCCCTACGACGAGGAGGCGTACATGCCGGGCCTCCACGTGTTTGGTGCCCTCAAGCTCGCGCCTCGTCACGGTCTCGGCAGACGTGACCGGCTCGCGAGCCCGTTCGGGACGCCCATCTTCCTGACGCCCGAAGGGGAGTGCATTCGCGACTCGGCGACGATCGTCCGCTACGTCTCGGACCGGTGGGCCCCGCCGGGCGAGGGGCTCTACCCGTCGAGCGAGGTCGCCGAGCTCGAGGAGCGCTTCTCACATGAGCTGGGCGGGCACACGCGTCGGTTCGGGTATCGCCACGCGTTCGACGACCAGGCGCTGGTCGCCGAGCTCGCGGAGGCCAACGTCGGCCCAGCGCAAGCGGCGATCTTCAAGGTGCTATCGCCCCTCATCCAGCGTGGCATCAAGAAGAGCCTCCGCGTGACAGCCGAGGGCGCCGACAAATCGCTCGCCAAGATCCGCGCGACGATGACGGAGATCGGCGATCGCGTCGCCGGAAGACGTTACCTGGTCGGCGATCGCTTCACCGCGGCAGATCTTGCCTTCGCGTGCATGGCGGCGCCCATCCTCTTGCCGACCCGCGAGGAGGGCTATGGCGCCGTCTGGCCTGCGGTCGACGCGTGCCCGCCCGCGTTCGCAGAGGTCCTTCGCGAGATGCGGGCGTCGCCAGCGGGCCAGTTCGCGCTGCGCATGTTCCGAGAGGAGCGGGGCCGGCGCGCTACCTGAGCCGCGCCAGGCGGCGTGGCGGTGCTTGACCCGGCCGCCACGCGCCGTTCGAATCGCGAGGCCGATGCAGATCCTCCGCACGCCCGAGTCCCGCTTCGATGGCCTGCCCGACTACCCGTTTGCGCCCCGCTACGTCGACGTCGGCGACGGCGTTCGCGTCCACTACGTGGACGAGGGGCCGCGGTCGGGACCGACGTTGCTGCTCCTGCACGGCGAGCCGACGTGGAGCTACCTCTATCGAAAGATGATCCCCGTCTTCGCGACGGCGGGTATACGCGCCATCGCGCCGGACCTCGTCGGCTTCGGCAAATCCGACAAGCCGGCGCGCGAGTCCGACTACACTTACGCGCGGCACGTCGGCTGGATGCGCCGCCTCCTCGAGGCGCTCGACCTGCGCGGTCTCACCCTCTTCGGCCAGGACTGGGGCTCGCTCATCGGCCTGCGCCTCGCCGCGGAGAACGAGGACCGCTTCGATCGCATCGTCATCGGCAACGGCTTCCTGCCCACCGCGCAGCACGCGGTGCCGCCTGCCTTCCGCATCTGGCGCGCCTTCGCGCGTTATTCTCCCGTGTTCCCGATCGGCCGTATCGTCGCGTCCGGCTGCGTGACGAAGCCAAGCAGCGAGGTCATCCGCGCCTACGACGCGCCATTCCCGAGCCGCGCCTACAAGGCCGGCGCGCGCGTCTTCCCCGCGCTCGTCCCCACCTCGGAGAGCGACCCGGCAGTCGAAGCGAACCGCGCCGCCTGGCGCACGCTCGGCCGCTGGGAGAAGCCCTTCCTGGCGCTGTTCGGGAAAAACGACCCCATCCTCGGGCGCGCCGACAAGATGCTCATCGATCACATCCCCGGCGCGAAGAGGCAGCCCCACGAGCGCTTCTGGGGCGGCCACTTCGTGCAGGAAGACCGCGGCGATTACATCGCGCAGCAGATCGTGGCGTGGATCGGGCGAGGGTGAGGTGGCGAATGGAACGGAGGCATGATGGGCTCCGCCGGCCAGGTGATGCGGCCGGAGGTGCCGGCCACCTTGAGCCACTTCCAGATCGACACGACATCACCACCACTTTCTGAGCCCGGCGCTCGGCGAGCCAAGGCGCCCTTGATTGGCGCGGGAGGGGGATCGCTCCTGCCGCGCCGTATCAAGCTCACCGACCGCGCAGCCGGTGCCGACATGAAGACCGCGATGTCCATTCTTGCGCTCGTCGAGAAACATGGCCTCCAGGGACACCGTCCGGTCGATCCCGGCGCGGTGGCAGCGCTCCGCGACGCCCTCGGCGGATCGACCTTCGGTCTCGTGAAGGACTGGTGGCACGCCGACGATCTTGAGACCTCGCTCGAGCTGCTCCGCGAGGGGCTCGCGTCGCATGGTCTCGCGGGCGCGCTTCCCGAGGCGGCGTTGCAGTCCGACCACGCGCGCCTCTGGGAGGACTACGAGGCGTGCCCGCGCGCGGGGCGCGTGCCCAAGGACCTCGTCGAGGCCCTCGCTCGCCGGCGGCAGATCGCCGTGGTTGCGGTGTACGCGAATCGAGAGCTGGGCGTTCGCGGCGACGAAAGGCGGTTTCGCTGCTTCGGAAGCGGTCTCGTCTGGGAGCGTGGCGAGCCGCCTTGGCTCCTCGTCACCGAGAGCGAGCACCGGGAGCTCCTCCGCATCGGCGGGCCGCTCGCTCGATTCGAGGCGCCTTACGATGCCGTTTCGTCACCGGAAGCCATCCCGGCCCGCTGCGACTTCACGCTCGACGCATCCGAGCTTGCTCCGTTCGAGGCGCGCCGCTTCGCCGACGAAGCCATGCGCGACAATCGACCCGCCGATGCGCTCGCCTTCTTTCCGCGCGCCGTGCTTGACGGTGACCATGGCTTGCTCGCGGAGCTCCATTGGATTGATGCGTTGAGGCGCCTCGGACGTCGCGACGAAGCGAAGACTCGCTGGACCCTCACTGCCGAAGACTGGCTCTCCGGAAAGCGCCGTGTGTGGGACACGCAATGGTCCGAGCTCGACAAGCTCGGGAAGAAGCTCGACCTCGGCGAGAGCGAGACCGGCGCACGGATACGCGCGAAGTCGGCGCGAACCTGAAGCCGACTCTCCGCCCGGCAACCGGTGTCGCCATGCTCCTGTGATCGCTGTGCTGGAGGTCCCGCCCGCCCCGCCTTCTCTCTCCGTGTTGCAGCGCGGCCGAGCCGGTCCGGCGTCGGACCCACCTCACCGGCGCTCCGGCCGAGCCACCACGAGGCGAGTCGTCCCTCCGAGCCGCAACGGCCGGCCCGGTTGCGCGGACACCTCCCGTACCAGCGCGCGCTCCCACGCCTCCTGAACGGCGGCCGGCAGCGCGTTCAACAGCTTCGTCATCCCAAACGCCCGTGTCCATGCGACGACTTCCTCGGGCGTATCCGCCTCCATGACTGCGACCTCGAAGTCCTCCTCGTGAAGGATCATGAGCCCCGCGGTCGCGAGGTCCTCACGGAGCTTCTCGCGAGACGAATAGTAGAAGACGCCAGGAGTCGTCGTGGAAATGGGCGGGACGGTCGCGAGCTCGGCCAGGATACGCCGCGGCAGCGAGAAATAGTCGACCCGCTCCGGCTCGGCCCATACCGCCGCGACGAGCAACCCGCCATCGCGGAGCACGCGCGCCGTCTCCTTCAGCGCGCGGAGCGGCGCGTCCATGTACATCAGCCCCCACCGCGCGAGGGCGGCGTCGAACCGACGGTCTGGGATGCCCTCGAGGGACTCGGCCGACATCGCGCGGAGCTCCAGGTTCGTCACCCCTTCTGTTTCCGCGCGCTCGCGCGCCATTGCGAGCATCGAGGCCGCGATATCGACACCGAGCACGGTGCCCGAAGGCGCGACGCGCTTCGCCGCTGCGATCGCTGGCTCGCCGCGCCCCGTCGCGAGGTCCAGCACGTGGTGCCCCGGTGCGAGCCCTGCAAGCTCGATCATGCGCGTGCTGAGCGGCGCGGTGAGGCGCGCCTCGTCGGCGTCGTAGCGCCGCCACACCTCTTCAGGGCTCGGGATCGGTCGCGCGTCGTTTTCGGGGGGTGTCATTGGCTCCTCAGAGTTCGTACTTGTCGATGAAAGCGGCGCGGAGCAAGCGGGCGCGCTCTGCTTCTCGTTCGCGAGATACAGCTGCCGCACGGCGAACCAGCTCTTCTGCCTCTTCTCTTGGCGACAATCTCACCTTGGTAACTCCCGACGGCGTCTGGGCGAGCCTCCCGCCGGATCATACTGGCAGCCGAGCACACGGCTGACGCCGTCTCGCGCTCCATACCCTCCGAACTGGGCTCTCGGCGGCCGTCGCAGGCCGCGCCAATGGTTCGCGCAAGCGAGGGCGGGGACGGGGGGCGCCTTCTCCGAAGCGTAGTGAGTATGTCCCGAAGGCAGCTCCCTACCCTCCGGGCTTGGCTCTCGGCGGCCGAAGGCCGCGCCATGTGGTTCGCGTAAGCGAGGGCGGGGAGGGGTTGGCCCCTTCTCCGAAGCGGAGTGAGTATGTCCCGAAGGCAGCT